>MWVV01000402.1_pt1 | contig 15893 bp, 10 predicted proteins | sample 1047281 | NCBI WGS metagenome assembly MWVV01 (sample SAMN06349986, study PRJNA376086) | soil metagenome | isolation source: PT-2 sample Antarctic (ecotone) soil | place: Antarctica | collected 2015-01-13 | reverse complement strand
CCTCAAGCGTATTTGCAGTGTTAAGGGCCTGTTCCTGATTGTTATTTGAGATCACAATAAGGGAAGTTCCCATTTCGAATACATTGGCATAAGGAAAACCAAGTTGAATGCTAATTGATAAAATCCCTTCCTGTTGGCTTAACTTGTCTGCATAAGCATATAAGCTCTTGCATGGTTCATCAGCAGTTAGTTGCTGCTCTATACTAATTGCTACCGGAACTTGTTTCAGTACCTGGACCGGGTTTATTTTATCTCTTAATAACTTCATCAGCAGGTTAGCTGCCTCCTTTCCTCTTTCCCTCTGGTCTACATGTGGATTTTGCTTATAAGCTATCAGGGCATTAGTAGATTCAACCATCAAGTCACTTACATTAGCATGCAGGTCTAAGGTTCCAACAACCGGAACAGCAACTCCAACTCTTTCTCTTACCCTGCTCAACCAGTGTCCGTCCATATCCGGATAATCTTCACTAACTCCGGCACCGTGAGGTACAACAAGGAGAGCATCAACCGGGAATACTTTCTCCAGTTCAAGCATCAGGTCTTGCAGTAAAACCTGGTAGGTTTGCGCAGAAATAGTGCCTCCTGGCGTAGCTTCAGCATACATTACCGGTATTACTTCCAACCCTTCCCGGTCAAGTATTTCCAGCATTCCACCAATCTCGTGGTGTGCATGCTGATATTCATTCCTTATCGCCTCACCCTTTAAATAGTGTCCTTTCTGAAAATCTGCTAAAACTGTAGGTGTTTCTACAAACGTGTTTGACTCATGATAGATACCAAGGATCGCTATTTTTAATGGCATTTTTTAAATTGAAGTAGGTAACAGTTTGCTGCTTACGAAGGGTCACGCATTAACGAGCACAACTTCCTCCTTAGTTGCATTCATCAACTGATCTTTGGGAGGATGGCTTTTCCAATATGATGCAAGTAAGGAAGAAGTAAGACCCATTAAGGGTCCGCAGATAGCAGTTGCCAGTCCTACAGTTGCTATTTTACCCATTACTTTTGCAATCCCCGAAACTAATCCGGCATTTTGCATCCCGGTTGTTATTGCAATCGTCCGGCTATCGTTCTCATTCATATTCAGTAACCTCGCAAGCCAATAGCCCAAAATGTAACCAAGCACAATCATCAAAACCACTGTTATTATAAGCTGGACCCCAATATTTAATATGCTGTCTCTTCCTGCTGCCATAATTATGGCGACAATAAAAGCAACACCCACCATTGAAACAACCGGCATTGCTGCGTCAAGCCATTTTGCCTTCCCACTTAAGAACTTATTAAACAAAAGGCCTGCGCCAATAGGAACAAAGACCATTTTCACAATGCCCCACATCATATTTAAAACATCAATTTCAATAAATCCACCTGCCAGCAATTTCATTAGTACCGGTATGAGTAATGGCGCAAGTAGGGTGGTGATAGAAGTTATCGTTAAGGCAAGTACTACATTCGCTCGAGCCAGGTAACACATCACACTTGCGGTTACTGAGGTTGGAGCACATCCGAGTAGAATTATACCTGCTGATACCTCTGAAGAAAAATTAGTGAAACTTGCTAATGCAAAACCTAACAGTGGCATAATGGTAAACTGGGATAACACACCTACAAACACTGATTTAGGCGCCCTTGCCAGTTCAACAAAATCCTTTAACCCCATTGAACATCCCATTCCAAACATAATCACCTGGATTAACGGAGTGATCAAACCAGAAAATTCGAAACCACCATAAGAAATTAAATATTGCGGATAGGTTAAGGCAGTGGCAACAACAGCAAGTATTGTCATTGTAAAAGTTAAACCACTGAGAAGGGGAAATTCTTTAAAACTTATCGCAAGCAAAATAAAAAAAGCAATAAAGAAAGGTCCGCCATTGCTTTTAAATTGAAAAGTAAAGACTAATGCCAGTACGAACATTATAAACGAAAAACCCAACAAAATCTTTGAAACAGTTTTTTTATTCACGCTTATCTTGTGTTAAATAGTTAAAGGGTTTCAAGTTGGTTCTTTAGGAAGAGTGGTAAGTTATTCTTTCATTTCAACAATCATTTCTATTTCAACCGGAATATTTCTTGGAAGAGAACCCAGGCCAATAGCCGAACGGGCATGTTTACCGTTCTCTCCAAATACTTCTACCATGAAATCCGAAAAGCCATTAATTACCTGGGAATGCTGATCAAAAGCAGGAACGGCATTCACCATTCCAAGTACCTTTACTATTCTTTTTACATTATTTAAGTTCCCTACCTCAGCTTTCAATGCTTCCAATAATGATATCCCGGTTAAACGTGCTGCTTCCTTCCCCTGTTCCAGGTTGAATTCACTTCCAACTTTTCCTATCATGTAGGTGCCATCGGGTTTAAGAGGTCCATGACCAGACAGGTATACTAATTTTCCTACCCGCACTGCTCCCAGAAAATTGGCAGTGGGAGGACCAGGGGTTCTTAATTTAATACCGAGGGCTTTAAGCCTTTCTTGCGGATTACTATTGCCCTGGCTATATGAAACAGAAAATAATAAAACAAGAATTCCAGATAGAACAAAGCTGATTAATCTACTGATCATTTTTTTTAAAATATTAGTTATTATAAATAAACAAAAGTGTGATGGATTACCACTATTTACCTGCAGGTGGAATTGACATGGCATTAAGATCATATACTACTTTTCCACCTTTAATTGTCATTTCACATTCGATCAACTGGTTACTCTCTACTTTATACCGGGCCACATCATAAAATCCAAATTTACCCTTACGTAAATTAAGAATGGCAACGTCAGCAACTGCGCCGGGTGAAAGGTGTCCAAGTTCTTCTCTTTTTATCGCTTTTGCCGGCGACCACGTGCTTGCCTTTATAACAGCCGGAAAACTCATATTCAAAGCAAGAAATTTTGACATTACATTCAGCATATCCTTCATAGCGTTGTTCATGCTGCCTGTGTGAAGATCTGTGCTGATGGTTTCAGGAAAAAAACCACTTTTAGCTGCAGGGATGGCCTGGGAAAAGGTGAAGCTTCCGCCTCCATGCCCAACATCAAAAATAATCCCCCTGTTTCTGGCTGCCTGTACAAAAGGCTTTAATTTTTGTGTTTTAACGTCAACTATAGTTTCTTTAACTTCCAAAAGCTCTCCAAAAGTGTGTGTAAAGATGTCACCCGGACGAAGACGATTCATAAAAAGGTCCTCAATGGATAATCTTGGTTTCGCTCCTCCAAAATCTATCATGACAGGAACACCAGCCAACTTGCCTGCCTCAATAGCCCTGTCTACAGCAATAAAATCCGAGTGATGAAAATGAGCCACTTTTATTCCCACAATATAATCTTTGAAATGTTTCGCATAATTCGCGGCCATTTCAGGATCCATAAAGCTTGTATTTTGCTGGTAAATTGACATCTCATCTCCTCTCATTCCTTCGCTTGAAATATTAAGAAATGCAAGTACCCGGGTTTGAGAGCGGTCTATGACATTTGCTTTAAATTCCTCAAAAGATTTGGCGCCAGCATCCCCGGCATCTACGATGGTAGTAACTCCGACGCGGAAAGTAAAGCCGTCTGCAGGAAGAGAAGAAAATCCATTGCTCAATTGTCCGTCAGCATGAGTTCCGGCAAAAACATGGCCGTGAATATCTATCAACCCGGGGGTAACATACTTACCCGTCGCATCTATGACGAGTTTGCTTTGCTTTCGATCAATCCCTTTAGCAACCGCGGCAATCTTACCATCCTGGATGGCAACATCCATTATTTCATTGATATTGTTTTTGGGATCAATTACATGCCCGCCCTTAATGAGGGTACTATATGGTTGAGCCAGAAGCACACCCGTTCCATTAAGTATTAACGTAACCAATAATAAAATAAAATAACGCATTGTATCTATAAATGGATGAATTGTGATAAATAAAAGCTCATTAACCTACTTCTATACCGTAGCTTTTTGGAGCTCTTCTTTAATCCTGGCCGCAACAATTTTTTCCTCTCCAGGTTGTAAAGGATGAACGGTGATCCTAATACTATTTTCTACTTCCCAGGAAATGACTTCTACAGATGGATTACCGGTTCGTAATCTCTGGCCCATTTCTTCACGGGTTAACTTTACTTCTCTGTTGTCCCATGATATTTTCAACGAAGGCATATTGTTATCTGTTGGAGGAACAATGATTTCCGTTTTTACATTTTTTACAGAACTAACAGCATTATTGATCACTGCTATCTTGTCTTCCCAGATCTTCCATTGTTTACTATGATCGTTGTTTATAAATTTTTCCAAAGCAACATACATTCCTACAACTTCTTCTTTATTTACCTTTTGTCCTCTGCCAATTCCTCCGCGTGGATTTGCATTTAGCATTGCAGCAGCTATTAATTCCTTCTTACCCATCAAAATGCCTGCACTCTGAGGTCCACACATAGCTTTACCTCCTGATATTGCTACCAGGTCAAATCCCATATCATTAAATTTCCAAAGATTTTCAACTGGTGGTACGTCTGCAGCAATGTCAATCATGGTAGGAATGTTGTGTTTTTTTGCTATTTGAATCCATTCCTCATGTTTTATTTGACCCTTCGGGGCCTCGCGGTTTAAAAACCACAGCATAGCTGTTTTTTCATTGATGGCTTTTTCAAGTTCTTCCCGTGTTTCAATGGTTACCAGGGTAACACCTGCCTGGGTAAGTGCATGATCATAGCCAACGGAATGACTCTTCTGAAGAATTACTACTGATTTCATTCCACTTCCTTCAACGAAGGGAAGCCGGGTAACTTTTTTGGTATCCATGCCAGTGAGTACTCCAGCAATACCTAGCATAAGGGCCGACCAGCAACCTGCTGTTACCATAGCTGCCTCAGCATGGCAAAGCGCAGCGATTTTAGCTCCCACTTTATCCTGTACTTCATCAAGCATTACAAACTTTTTCGAAGCAGTATTCATTGCCTGCATTACTTCTTCGGGCATAAGTGAACCAGTCATCACTGTATAATTTCCTGCGGCATTGATAAAGGTGCGGATTCCAAGTTCTTCAATAACGTCCCGACCTTTTGCTGCCGGCACTTCAGCCATCACTTCCTGTAAGGGTATTGTAGCAGCGCCGATTCCTGCCAGTGGTAATACAGTTAAATTTTTTAGGAGTTGTCTTCTTTTCATATGTTAATACTTAACTGGGTTAATTCAATGATTTAAAATTGCCACTATCCAAAGTATTATTGTAACTGAAACTAATTGAGGCATTGCCCCACCTCAATTATTATTATCAGGAAAGGCTTTTACCACCGGCAGCACAATTCGGCTTTCCTGGATGCCTCCATGATAAATTATTTGTTGGGCGACCCTAATATTAGCACTGCTCCCTAACGGTTCTCCTGTGTTAGGATTTCTATCAAATTGAGGGAAATTGCTTGAGGTTATATCTATCCTTATCCTGTGACCAGGTTTAAATACATTTGCCGTTCCCGTTAATTCTATATCATATTCGTAGACCTGGTTTGGCGTTAATAACTTCATCTTATCGAGCCCCTCCCGAAATCTTGCCCGCAAAATTCCTTCTGAAACAGGCATTGACATTCCTCCAGGATATACATCAATCAGTTTAATCATCCAGTCGGTATCTTTACCATCTGTGGCTGCAAATAATTTCATTTTTACCGGCCCGGCCACCGTAACTGCATCAGTGAGCAGAGGTGTGGTATAGACTAATACATCCTTTCGCTCTTCGAGCGGCTGCTGATCCCTGGGGCCTGCGGGAGTAGGTGTTCCACAGCAATTGTTACCGCCGGTCGTCGGAACCGGATCATTTGGATCGTACGTGTAATTATCCATTCCACTTTTAGAAGGTTTATCAAAAGTGAGCGCTCCGGCTCCTTTCCCGGTATTTGCAGCTCCATTACCTGTCAGGTATAAGTTACGGTACTCTGTTCCTGGTATAGGCCAATCTTTTTCACTCCTCCATTTGTTTATACCCATATAAAATAACTTGACGGGATCCTCCACGTCAATTCCGTTTTTGATCCCTTTCAGGTGATGGTCGTAAAATCGTAACTCAGTTTCGTTTTCATCTATCACCGCCGCATCTGTAAAGTCTACCCCGCCGTATGATTTTGATGGTCCATGTCCCCATGGGCCGATAATCATCCTTGCCCCAGAGCGAGCTTGTGGTGTCGCCCCTTTATTTTTCATACCGACAAAACCATTGATAGTTCCCATAACAAAGATGTCAAACCAACCACCCAAAGTATGAACCGGTACAGTAATTTTGTCAAAACGTTCTTCGTCGCTTATGGATTTCCAATAGCTGTCATAACTCTCATGTTTTATCCAGTCGCGATAATGCTGAACTGCATATCCTGCGCTTTCTAAATCACCATCTTTTAGGGGCAGATGCGTTAATATGTTATTGTATTTCAGACCGGGTGGCATATATGCTTCGGTATGCCAGTATTGCGGTAGCATTATTCGGTTTGGCATTCGGACTACTCCCCATCCATAATTGAAACTTAACCTGAATGCCCCTCCCATTGTGAGCCAGTTAGCATATATATTCGTAGATGCAAGTGCCGGGAACGCTGCTACAAGGTGGGGTGGGTTTCGGCTCAATGCTGCCCATTGATTATGACCTAAATAACTGCCGCCCTGGGTACCAACCTTCCCGTTAGAAAAAGGCTGTGAGGCAGCCCATTCAATTGTTTCATACCCATCCTCTGCTTCATCACGAAATGGTTCCCACTTACCTTCACTCTCATATCTGCCTCTGACATCCTGGTTTACAACTGCATATCCATTTTGTGCAAATTTGACCATATTTTGGTGGACCGCGTCACGCTGTACACCGTAGCAGGTGCGGGTTACAATTGTAGGGTATTTACCAGGAGCTTTTGGTAGATAAACGTCAGCGTAAAGTATTACCCCATCACGCATTTTTACCGGCTTATGCCGTTCGATTCTTATCTCGTTAGATTTTGTGTCGGGGATCTGAGCTATGATGTTTTGGAAAAAAAACAGGGTAAACAGCAGGTAGGCAATTTTTTTCATTGTGATTCTGTCGGGTATTGATAAACAATAGATGTAAATTCAGCAGCATCTGGAAGGCTCTTATTATACAACTGCTTTAGTCAGTTCTTCTTTAATTCTGGAAGCTACGATTTTTACCTGTTCCGGCATCAGCATGTGTACGGTAACATTAATACTTTCTTTTTCTGCGCTCATTACTTCTATAGATGGATCACCGTCGCGTAATATTTTTGATAAGCCAACCAGCTTAATTTTAGAGGGATCCCACGAAATATTTAGGGTCGGCACCCGGTTAATAGCGGGCAAGGGTATTAACTCAGCTTTTACCCCGCTAACAGACCTCGCTGCATCTGCTATAACTCCAATCCTCTCTTCCAACATTTTCCATTCTTTCTCTTCATCGCCATTAATAAACTTTTCAAGCGCTATATACAAGCCTAAAACCTCCTCTTTATTTACTTTCATTCCCCTTCCGATATTAGCGCTTCGGGGTGGAGCATTGAGTCTGGCAGCGGAAATAAATTCTTTCTTTCCACTCAATATTCCTGCGCTTTGCGGCCCTCTTAAAAATTTGCCACCAGAGACACAAACGAGATCAAAACCCATATCATTAAATTTCCAAAGGTTTTCCTTTGGAGGAATATCTGCGGCCATATCAATCATCGTAGGTATCTTATGCTTTTTGGCTATTTCTAACCATTGATGATGCTTTATTTTACCTAAATCTGCCTGGTAGTTTATAAAGTACATCATGGCAGTTTTTTCATTAATTGCTTTTTCTGCTTCCTCAGGTGTTTCTACCCTTATCAATGTAACTCCGCAATTGGTAAGTGCGTGAACATAACCATCACTGTGACTTTTTTGTAAAATGACGTGTGATTTCATTCCTGTACCTTCCAGGTTAGGAATTTGGGATGCTTTTTTTGCATCATTGCCACAAAGAATTCCTGACAAGCCCAACATAAGGGCTGAAAAAGCACCGGCCGTAACCGTTGCAGCTTCTGCATGCAGTATTCGTGCGATGTGTTCTCCTACTTTATCCTGCACTTCGTCAAGCATAGCAAACTTTTTTGCTGATGCATGAATAGTGTCCAACACCTCCTCGTGCATAAGGGACCCACTTAAAGAAGTAAAGTAGCCTGAAGCATTAATAAAAGTTCGTATCCCCAATTCTTTGAACAAGTCTCGTTTTGGCATCTTAGGTGAACCATAAACTGTTTGCAGTGGTATAGCAGTACCTGCAAGTGGAAAAACCGACAAAGTTTTCAATACATCTCTACGCTTCATAAACTTCCTTTTATTGAATAATATCTTTGATAAAAAATACCAGGTTAATAAAGAATTTAATCAGGACAAATTACCGGTTGGGTATTGGAGTAACTATTCCATTTAAATCATAGACTATATTACCTCCCTTAATAGTCATTTCGCATTCGAGCTTTCTTGTACCCAACATTTTATAGCCGGCAAGATCATAAAAACCAAACTTTCCCTGTCGAATACTCAAAATTGTAATGTCAGCGATTGCTCCAACTGAAAGATGTCCCAATTCTTCCCGTTTTATAGCCTGTGCAGGCGACCATGTACTTGCTTTTATAACGGCTGGTAAATCCATCTTTAATTCAAGAAATTTAGACATTACACTCAGCATGTCTTTCATAGAACCTTTCATGCTGCTTGTATGAAGGTCAGTGCTGATGGTAGTAGGATGAAAACCAGCATCTGCTGCCGGAATTGCCTGGGAATAAGTAAAACTGGAACCGCCATAGCCTACGTCGAAAATAATTCCCCTCTTTTGTGCAGCCCATACAAACGGCTTTAATGTTTTGCTAGCAGTATCTACTATTGCTTCTTTGGTCTCTAATAACTGGCCGAATGTATGGGTAAAAATATCACCCGGACGCATGTGTTTCATAAAAAGATCTTCCAATGACAAGGGTGGCTTTGTTCCACCAAAATCTACCATTATAGGTATGCCCGCTAAAGTACCCGCCTCGACACCCCTGTCTACATTTACAAAGCTGTGCCCTGTGAAGTGAGCCACTTTAATTCCAACTATGTAGTCCTTATAGCGAACTGCCGCATTAGCTGCCATTGCAGGATCCATATCGTTGACATTCTGTTCATAAATACCTCCACGCATTCCTTCTCCTACAACATTGAGGAATGCAAGCACCCTGGTCTGAGACTGATCAATTATATTTTTTTTAAAAGTAGGGAATGACTTCCATCCTGCTCCCCCTGCATCTACAACCGTAGTCACACCTACTCTTTGGTAAAATCCATCAGGAGCAACACTGCTAAAGCCATTACTATAGGCATGATCAGGCTTTGTTCCGGCAAAAACATGTCCGTGTAGGTCAATTAAACCAGGAGTGACGTACATTGCCCTGGCATCAACCACCTTCCCGGCTCCTGCTGCGTCCATATTTTTGGCTACCCTTACTATTTTCCCATCCGTGACTGCCAGATCCATTAAAGAATTAATATTGTTTCGGGGATCTATTAAATGACCTCCTTTTATAATTAAATCATAGGGTTGCGATTGAACAGAACCTGAAGTGAAAATTATAATTGAAAATAATAGAATAGACAATTTCTGCATTTTATTCTCTTTGACTTATTTATTCTTTTTTAACCTATTTGATATAAATTTAATTTTTGAAATCATTACTCCTTCAAACCTTCAAAATCAATTCAACAGTCACTTTAATCCAGCCTCTTGCCATCTTTATCCCATCCCTTAGTAAAAAAATGTGATTCATTTGGAGTTTGATATTTTACCTGTGCCAATTCGGCTGTATCTAGTTTTTTATACCCCTGAAATCTGGATTCAAGGGAAAAATCCAGGATACCACTGGTGAGCATAGTGCGTTGGACAGGGTATGGAGCCTTGCCTGTTTCAAACAACCTTTCAATGTGTTTTACCAGGCAGCCGAAATGGTGATGGGGCTTTCCAGCTTGTAATCGCATAAGCGTCGAAAAGGGTGTTGTCTGGTCCGTCAAATGCACTGCTACTGTAAAATCTTCAACAAGGCCTGTCATAAGGAAAGCGGCTGCCTGTAACCCATCGTTATATTCAATTATAAAAACAGAGGGGTTCTTCACTAACTGTTTCAAATCTCCCTCTTTGCGGGTATAACTCTTTGCAATTGCTTCATTAAACAAACGCTTTACCCAATCATTCTGCCCGATAAAATTCCAACATTGCTCATTTTCGAGGCATTGAACCCACTTTACTCCGGTTTCACCACCCTTTCTCCGCTCTACAACTGCCTGCAAGGACTCGAGCAGGTGAAAGCCATAGATGTCGATTCCACTATAAGAAACGGCTACAGCATACTTTTGCGCCACCCCAAAAGGAGTATCAATTGCAGGTATTCTCCAGGCAACCGGAACAGTGGAACCGGCAAGCATTGGAAACTTAAGTTCATTAGAAATTTCAACCATTCTTTTTGCCTGCCTCCAGCTCCAGGAGAGGTGTTTATCGTTGAAAACCGGGACTGATTTTCTTAACTCCCTGAAAACATCCGTTATTTTCAAAAACATTTCGAACCGGGGATACAATTTTTGTTCTTTATCGTTGGTGGGATAATTTCCATGTTCTCCAACTAAAAGAACTCCGTCGACCGCGAGAGTGTTCCCACCTAAGGTTAGCGCATCTGCAACTGTACGAAAGATGGGCACATTGTGCTTTTTGGACAGTGCCCTGCTCATATCATTTTCAGGCACCTGTTCCGTAAACATAGACACAATCTTTGACCGGGGATAAGGCTGCTGATTATCCTGGTTATAACCTTCCAGGTACTTACCAACCAGGACATCAGCATGTGAATTAGGGCGATATTCAGTTACAATTGCTGCAATTCTTTTCGGCGGATCAGCAGCAACAATTCTACCAATACTGCCTGATTTTGTATCTACCTCACCTTTAGCTCCAGTAACAGTGCCAGATAAAGGAAATACAGAAAGAAATTTAAGTAAGTCTCTTCGATTCATAATTACACCTCAATAAGTAATATTTAAAGTCCGGTAGAAAAAAGTATCGATTTGTCGTACTCTGTAAACCATTTTGTTTGAACTTTATTCTTTATCCCACCAGACGCGACTTAATAAGGTATTATCCCCACTTTGCCGGGCTTTTGCAGCAAGGAAGTTTTCCCTGTTTAGTGTCTCTTCTGATTCAGGCACGATATATCGCCTTGGGATTCTTCCACCGGTTATATTACCAGGATAATTGGTAGGAGTTAGTGCAGGAAAACCAGTGCGGCGCCAATTAGAAAAGTTTTCTATTTGATCAAGGTAAAACAACACCCATTTTTGATTTGAAATTTGTTCTAATTGTTCATTAAAAGTTCCTGCCATTTTAAATGGATTCTTTTCAACATAGGCGTTAATTTTATCTGCAGAAATGTTGCCTGCAGCACCATACAAAGACCATTGCCTCATGGCAGCTCTCACTCCATTCTCATATGATAATGCTGCATTCCCTGAATACCATCCTCTGATGGCGGCTTCTGCAAGCAGAAAATGTACTTCTGCAGGGGTCATAACTAAAACAGGGGCTTCATAAAGCATTACCGTATTAGGGTTTGGCTCTGAATAGGTTTCAAAATCAGGAGGGTATGCATTGAACTTCGCATTTTGCATTCCTTTTTGTAATGCTGTAGACGTATCCGCCACATAAATCCCTGAAGGTTGCTTAACCCAAAGTACAGAAATCACATTTAAGCGTGGATCTTTAGTAGTATTGGAATTCCCTTTAAGAAAGTCGATAAAGGTTTTTGAGAGTTTAGACCCTTGTACATTTAATGGATTCTGGCCATCGACGTAATCCAAAACCCGCATTTGATCTGAAAAAGGATTTCTATTACTTGCCAACCCGCTGTTGGCATAAGGTACTCTGGCTAAATCTGCATCATCAAGAATAGGTCCTCCAGCAATTGCTTTTTCAACCCAGGTTTTAGCTAATGCAGGATCTATTTTGGTAAGGCGCATGCCCAAACGAAGCATTAGTGAATATGCAAATTTTTTCCATTTGGCAGTGTTTCCATCATAAAACAAATCAGAGGTACCATATGAAGGTTTAGTGGCATTAAAAGCATTTGCAGCTTCATCAATTTCTTTAAACATATCTTTATAAACGTCCACCTGCAAGTCATATTTAGGCTGATACTGACCCTCTCTCCCTTTTCCGGCCTCTGAATAAGGAATATCTCCGTAAAGATCTGTCAGATGATGAAAAATATAAACCCTCCATATACGGGCAATACTCAGTTTATTAATCGATTCCGGGTCCTTTACATTATCAATTACCTGCTGTATCTGACTAACACTAATTGAATATGCAGTCCAGCTATTTCTGACCCAACCTTCTGCAAAATATTTATCTCCGGGAGCAGTAACTTCACTATACGTTGCCTCCTGTTGCAATTGCTGCATCAGGTTAAAACGGTTACCGTTAGGATTAAGACCCACTTCAGTTAATTGAGCTTTGGTAAACAGAAATTGTGGGTTAACTGATTCATATGCATTCGGATTTTTATTTAATTCTTCCAATTTTTTGCTGCACGATGACAATAAACAAGTTAACGCACCAAACACTAATATTTGTCTAAAACATTTATTATTCATATTCGTCATTTTAACTATAGGTTTAAAATTTAAGGGTTAAGTTGATACCAATATCGCGCGTTCTGGGGATTGTATTGGCCGTTTGTCCCTGCACATTCCCAACGGTATAGGCAGATTCGGGATCAAAGTCAGTTACTTTTTTGTAAAGTATCGCCAGGTTACGTGAGACGAGAGAAAAATCAGCTGCCCTTATTTTTAAAAACTGAAGGCTTTTTGCGGGTATTCTGTACGTTAGCACTACATTACGGAGCTTTACAAAACTTCCATCAAATACTGATGTGGTGAGAGGACTTAAACTAGCCTGGTTATTATAATAAGTATCCAACTGGTCAACAGGCCAGGTTTTGGTAAATGCTGCTCCTGTCTGGTCAACTCCTGAAACGGTTAATCCGTTTTCTCTGCCTGGCAAAGTGTTTTTGGAGAGGCCAAACCGGTAAATATAACGGCTAAGCCCTGATTGAACAATATTTCCAAATTTACCATCTATTAAAATATTTAAAGAAAAGCTTTTATAACGGAAATTATTAGTAAATCCCATAGTATATGGAGGTACCCCCTGGCCATATTCTATTTCAGGTCCCTGAACCTGGTATCCACTTAATTTATTAAATACTCCCTGGCCTTTGTCGTTTGTCAGGTAAGTTCTTCCCCTGATGGTATTGTATGGCCTTCCTACGCCAGCACCTCCAACTGAACTAAGACCGGGTGCAAGTTTAAGAATTTCACTTTTGTTATAGGCTACATTATAACTAACATCCCAGTTGAAGGAAGAAGACTTAACAGGTTGTCCCGTTAGTAATATTTCAATCCCCTTATTACTTAATTCACCGACGTTAAGCAACGCAGTAGTATAACCTGAAGAGGCTGCAATACTAGTGCTTAAAATATCATCCGTAGTTTTCCTGCTGTAATAGGTTACATCTAATCCAACCCTGTTTTTAAATAATTGAAACTCGACACCACCTTCGTATGTTGTGGAAGTAAGGGGGCGAAGGTTAGGATTAGATAAAGCAGCAGAGGTGTTTTGCACCGGCCGGCCAATATGACCTCCTTGTTCGAAGGTGTATAACTGATTAATCTGGTAGGGGTCTACTGTTGCTCCTCCAACCTGGGCCCAGGAGGCTCTTATTTTAGCAAAACTAAATGCTGCAGGAAGCTTTAATGCATCGGATACGATAAAACTTCCTCCAAATGAAGGATAAAAAATTGAATTACTTCCAGGGTTCAACGTTGAAAACCAATCCTGCCTTCCTGTAAAAGTGAGATATAACAACCTTTTATAGCCAACATCAGCTGAACCAAATGCAGAATTTTGACCGAATTGGCTAAAGCCCACCCCTGAATTTTGAATTGCCAGGTTTGTGAAACTTATAAAATCAGGTACAATAAACTCGAGACCATTATTAAATCTTGAATTGAATACATTCCTTTCCAGGTTTCCGCCTGCCAGTGCGGTAATCTGAAAATCCTTTATGGTAGTATTATAACTTGTCAGTAACTGGCCAGTAGTCTTAGTTATAAATGAAGTTCCTGAATTAAAAAGTCCCCTCGGCCTTTTAGCAGTACCAACAGGCATGAAATCCATTGATTCAAACTGATCAAAATCTCTCATACCACTGGCTTTTATAAAGAGATTATCCAAAATGTTGTATTGGATACTTCCCTGTCCCAGGAAACGGTTTTTCGAATCCCTGTTACCCATTCGATTGATAACGAAATAGGGATTTTGCGCTTCCGGGACCTGTTGCCATTGTACTTCATTAAAATTCGCATCATAACCAGGAGCCAGATTCCTTATATCTACCGTATTAGCTAATAAATTTGTAGCCCATGATGTAGTATTGTCAGCGTATCCGTTACCTGGTCTGTTTGTACCACGCTCCAGGTTATACTGAACCGTTGACTCAATTATTATTTTGTTTCCCAACATCGAACGTAAACTTAAGTTGGCCGTTTGTCTGCTATAGCTGGATTTAGGTTCCATCGCATTCGCTTTCAGATCCGAGAGGGAAAACCTGTAAACAAGTTCGCGGCTGCTGCCACCTGAAAAAGAAACAGTATTGGTAATATTGGTACTTGGCCGGTAAAAATTTTTCCAGTTATCCTTTACATTAACAGCTGAGTAGGGCCGCATTACACCGTCAAACTGAATATAGGGTTGGTTGTCTATTTTAGCCCCAAATGATAAGCGTCCCGAACTAATGGCTTCTGCCTGAGTTCTTGGCTTAATTCCGTCCAAACCTTGTCCATATTCATATTGAAAGTCAGGATACATAGATGGATTGCCAATGGTAAGGTTTGTGTTTAATTCCACCCCAATACCTTGCTGTAGTCTTCCTTTTTTCGTAGTGATTAATATCACTCCATTTGCTGCCTGGCTTCCATAAAGTGCTGCAGCAGGACCACCTTTCAATACATCTATCGTTTCGATATCATCAGGATTAATTGCAGCTATCCCATCTCCACGGTCCAGTATTGTCGCTCCCTCACCCTGGGCCTGCTCGCGATGATTGTTGCTCATTGGCATCCCGTTTATTACATACAAAGGCTGATTATTTCCACTTAACGATCCGTTCCCTCTTATAATCACCCTGCTTGACCCACCTGGCCCGCTGGCCATACCCGTTGCATTAACCCCGGCTATTTTACCCGTCAGTGCATTAGCGACATTGTTTTCCCTGGCCTGGGTAAACTCTTCTCCTTTAACCTGCGTTACTGAGTAGGCCAATGCTTTTTTCTCCTTTGATATACCAAATGCCGTTACTACCACCTCATTCAAACGGACATTTGCTCTTTGCAGGGTAACATTAATTACACTTCGGTTATCCACACTTATTTCCTGTGTTTTAAAACCTATCGAAGTAAAAACAAGAATACCATTTTCCGGCACCCGGATTACATATTTACCATCGTTACCGGTCTTAGCACCAATACCAGTTCCTTTGACATTGATGCTGATGTCAGGAAGGAGTTCTCCGATTGAATCAGTAACACGGCCGACAACAGTGTTTTGACCTATTACATTCCCACTCAATACTATTTGAAAACAAACTAGAATAAATGCAATAAGGGTTGAGCCAAACCGGCTTTTTAGAAAAAAAGATTTACCAGAAGACTTAACTGAAATAACGGGTACAACGGGAATTGCTGTTGCATGATTTGTATAAAAAGGCATAGTTGTAAAATGATTAAAGGTTTTTTACATCCCATTAGCAGGGGTTAATAAAGCAGTAGACAGATTACTTA
>MWVV01000401.1_pt1 | contig 15919 bp, 26 predicted proteins | sample 1047281 | NCBI WGS metagenome assembly MWVV01 (sample SAMN06349986, study PRJNA376086) | soil metagenome | isolation source: PT-2 sample Antarctic (ecotone) soil | place: Antarctica | collected 2015-01-13 | reverse complement strand
CAGGCCGCCGCCGCCGTCGAGATAGCGGAAATTAAAGCCGACTCAAAGTTGGCGAAGGTCACGCCCGCCGGACGGGTCACCAAGAAAAGGGGCGGCAAGAAATGATCGAAGACAAAGCAACCGAAAAACTCAAGAAACGTGCGCAGGACTTAGGCTTGATTTTTAATGCCAGCGCCAGCGAGAAGCAAAGCACAAACAAAGCAGCCACAGCGCCAGCAAACGTCAAGAATGGCGCATCTGTGAAGAAGAAAGGCAAGAAGTAGCTGTGTTCGTTCGATGGAAAAGACGTGAGACTAGCGCAAAGGCGGGATTCAGCGCTATTTCTCGTTACCGTGCCGCCACGAGAGGCGCGACACTGTACGCCGTGCTAGTTGAAAGCATGCGCGTTAATGGTAAGCCACAGCAAAGATTTGTTTGCCACCTAACGAGTATTAAAGAAAACAAACTTGCGCACACGGATACGCCTTTTTATTTCTGGGATGATGTCTCAAAGAAACTCAATGTTTTGAATTTAGACGCCACCGAACGCCTTAAGATCGAGACCATGCTTGCCGCCAAAATACAGCGCCCGGATGATGCAGAAATAGCGCGATGGTTGGCTGAAAGAGCCGCGCGCTTCCAGCGGTTAACCGAAACGCTTACGGCGAAACTTGGAATAGTGCGTAGTGCCTAATAAGTGTAACCGTGTACCCTTTTTGAACACTACGGCGTCAATAGATTGTAGTGCCTAATGGGAACCATTGGAGACATTTTGAACACTACGCCCGCGCGCATGTGGTGGCAAAGTCGTTACACGTGTAACGACTCTTAGTTGGTCAATCACGCCCGTGCGCATGTGGTGGATCATAGAAAAAACCCAACAAAAGCGAGTATGACAAGGTGTGACCACGCGCCTGTCACAGATGTCACAGATGGCACAGACAAAGAATAAACAGGAAGCTGCTGACTATCTCAAGGTAAGCGTGCGCACGTTGCTTAGATTAGTCGATCAAGGAAAGCTGGCGCACTTGTCGAAGCGTCGCCCTGCCGATGAAACAATCTTCGACATGGAAGAACTTGATCGCTACCAGCGGCAGTTGAGTGATGAAGCATCGAGCATTGTTAGCGGCGTTGTCGTACCTGTCACACATGACGCACATTCAGGAAATCAAGCATTATCGCGCCGTGACGGAAGTGTGACACTCACGCCTGTCATACTTGGCACAGGTGACGCACTTGACACACCGGCAATGCAGGATCGGATGCTCCGGGCTTTTGAAGCGATGGCATCGCCCGTGCGCCTTTCTGACAAACTGACACTCTCGTTGACTGAGGCGGCGCTACTCGCAGGACTGTCACGCGGACACTTACGGCAGGCTATCGAAGCAAAGAAGTTGAAAGCGCGAATTATCGGAAGAGGTTTTAGAGTGAAGAACGAGGATTTACAGGCTTACATTCGGAAGCTGTGACAGCGTGGCGTGACTCACGGCGAGCCGAATCATTTAACAGGGAAGAGGCAACAGGGAGCCTTATGACAGATGATCCGGCAGCGCAGACAGACGGGGACGCGACGACAGAAAAGAGCGCGGGCGAATTAATAACAAAGGCAGTATTCACCATTGAATACACGACTAGGATTAATAGCCTAAAGCCTTTCTCCTTAACCTTCAGCGCTACTCTTGACGGGCAAAAGATTACAGATTCTTGGCTGCGTAAGCCTCTTGAGCCTTATGTACAATTATACACGGCTGAAGCTCGTACTGAATGGAAAAACAGTAGTATAGAATATGAAAAGTTTCTCTCTGGAAAGATGCTTGAGTTGCTGCCGGAGCAGTTAAAAGCGGCTGTTGCTTCTTCGTTTGCTTTATGTGTTGGTGAAGGACTTAACAAGGCTCTCAGCGAAGCTTTTCCTGATGATTATGAAGTAGACACCTCGCGACAGAATCTTGCAAACGTGTTAGGCACGGGTGCACGCAGATTAGTGCGAAAGCAGTTGCATTTGCCGCCGCAAGGCAGACCGCCCAAACATACGAAGGTTAAATTAGAGCAGATGATCCGGCGCGCCGTCGCTGGCTTCAGGAAAAAGAATTACGGCAGAAGCCCGACGCTGCCGGAAGTTGCAAACGAACTCCAGATGCCCGTTGCGACTTTGAAAAGCTTACTCCATAGACACGGCCTAAGATATTCCACTTACAAAAAGGATGCATAATTATGCAATCTTTATGTATCCCTTTTGTATGCAGCGGTTTACTTACAAAATAAAGTTGCTTTTGTTTGGCGTTTCGTCTTATAGTTCTATAGATAGCAAAAGACCCTGACGTTCTTCGCGGGACACATTCAGGATCAGTTGCTCAGTTGATAACTACGCGCCATAAGGCGAGCAGTCTTTGTTTTGGCATTATCTGTCAAACCGCTCGCTGGCGCAATGGCTAAATTGAAAGCCGCCTGCTACCGGCAATAAGTTTTTAAGTTTCTCGCGCGCGCCGTCCGCGCTGTGAGAGCCAACAAAACGCAAGTCTTTTAGTGTAGCAGCTAAGGGACTTGCGTTTTGTCTTTTGATAACTAGACAAGCGAAGGCCAAAGCGTTGATCGCGCTTTTGACCTTCTCTGACTTGATTGATTTAACGAAAGGTACCGACCAAATGAATATAAAGAGTTTTCCCGCCAAAAGCAACACCCGCAGCAAAACTTGTGATCGTTGCCGCGCGCTTCGTTCCCGTCGCGGCGGCGTTTCAGCCACAATCGAAGGCATCTCCAAATTCGTTTGCGCGGCGTGTGTTGCGCATCTGCAAGGTTGGCACTCACTCGCCCGCCACGCCGCCGCTGCCCGCATGGATCGGAGGGCAGCATGAGCGCACAACCCGCCCCCGAACGGAAATTCTATACACCTGAAGAACGTGCATCATTCCGCGCATGGCGCTTCGGCTCGACGCTTGATTGGTGCAGCCTGCTCTTAACGGAAATTAATTATCCCGTTGAGCTGCGATGGTTCGTTGACGGCGTACAGGGCTTATGCAAGGGCAAGGAAATGCGGATCGCGCATTCCACACTTGCCAGGCGTGCGCAGCGTTTCAAGAACAAAGCGCAGGCGAGCGAATTAACGCGGCGGGCGATTGAAGCGAACATCGAATGGGCGCGCGCCCGCCGGTGCATGGTCTTTGATATTGAACGCCCGAAGCCCGGCGAGATGGAAGGAAAAGAAAAACGGGCGCGCACCCGGTACACGGATTATCTGACTCCGGCAGTTGTCTGGGCGCAGGAAATGGAGCGCGTCGCTAAGAAGGCCGATGCCGCGACTTGGAAGAAAAATACTAAATACCGCCTTGCGAAGCGCCGCGAGATTATGGACGAAGCACTCAAGATGCTGCCGGGCTTCGAGCGCGCCGAAGATATGCCGGAAAGTGGTGCGCCGGATGAAAAAGCGCCGCTCTCTCTAAGTGAGTACGTCCAGCAACGGGAGAAAATCCTTCTCGCGGAAAATAGGCGCGTGCTGGATCGGCTCTGCGAGGGCGATTTAGTTTCAACCGATGATATTGATGCGCGGCTGGCAACGCTCGAAATCTTCCACGAGAAGGCAGTTCACGAACTTGAGAAAAGTTTTCAGTCCGCGCGCGACGTTCTGCTCGGCCTCAAAAAAACGCGCCTCGCTCGCGCTCTGAACTACACCGATACGGAAGAGGTAATGGCGGAATTCGACGAAAAGGTTGCGGAAGGCAGTATTGACGCCCGCAATTTCCTAAATGAAACGCTTCAAGAATTGGCGCAAACCCACAGCGACGATGCACAAAAAGCACAAAAGAAGGGTAACGCCGGTGACACCCTTGTTGACGATGTGCCGGAAGCAGAATCGGACGCGCGATGCATCCCTATGGATGAGTACCAAGATGGTAATACTAATACTAAGGGTAACGCCGGTGACACCCTTAGTGGATCGCCTGCCGAAAGACCGGAAGATGATTTTGAAGAGTTTACGACCGCCGATACTGCCGCCCCCGTCGCTTCGCTTTCGCAAGTTGATTGCGCTTTAAGCTATGCCGGACTTGGCAAGCCTGTCTTTCCGACGAACCCGGATAAAAAGCCCTACACGCAACACGGATTCAAAGACGCGACGCTTGATGCGGCGCAAATCCGCGCGTGGTGGCGCAAGTGGCCGGATGCAGGCATCGGCATCCCGACGGGAAAAGCCTCCGGCTGGCTCGTCTTTGACGTGGATATTGATAAAGGCGGCGACGCTTCGCTAACGGCGCTCGTCGAGCAACACGGCGATCTTCCGCCAACGCAGCAGGCGGCGACGCCGAGCGGCGGCTCTCATTTTGTTTTTAACAATCCTGCGCACGTCGAAATTAGAAACTCGGAAAGCAAAATAGGGAAAGGTTTAGATATTCGCGGCGAGGGTGGCTACATGGTCGCGCCCGGATGCCACGCTTCCCGCCGGTGGGTAAACGCGAGCGATCCCCTTGATATGCCAACGTGGTTGATTGAAGCGGCGACCTCAGAGAAGCACGAACCCGTCAACACGGATTGGAAACTAACGCATTACTCATTCTCCGGCGGGCGCTACTTTGAAGACGGCGAAAGAAACAAAGGCTTGCGCGATGTGGCGTGCGGGCGCTGGTTATATGGCTATGCCGAAGATGAGTACGATTTATACCAACAACTGCGAGACGTGCGAGACACACGTTGCGCGCCGGGCAAAGATTCTCCGGCAACCGATGATGACTTGTTGAACTTAGCGCGGCGCACGGCGCGCAAGTATCCACGCGGCGCGAAACAATCGGAGGTAGCCAGCGCATGACACCAACGGAAGTTTTAACAGTCTGCGAGCAACGCGGCGTACAACTCATAATTGACGGTAACGAATTGCGTGTACGAGGCCGTAAAGGTGCTGTAAGCGATGCGCTGAAACAGGGCATTATTGAACATAAGGCCGCGCTCGTCGAACTCATTTACGCACGCGAAGAGGCGCAAGCCATCGAAGACGAAGGCAAGCTATCGAACATCGGACGCGAAGCGTTACAGAGGCAGCACGCGCTTGTAACGGTTGCTTCAGGAGTTGACCCGGCGCAGGCCTTCATCGCCGCGCGTGATGCGGGCTTGCTCGCCGTCGCCAAAGTTTTCGGCGGGCTTGAGATCGTCGGCGCACGCTATGAATCGCAAGAGGTAGCAGCATGACAGCGAAAGCAGAAACTGTGCGCGCGCACACTTTTCAACCAAACGGCAGTATGCGCAAACAGAAAAACGAGATTGATAAAAGGATTGATCGCGCCTCAAGCCGAAGTCGCGGTCAAATGTGGCGGGCGTGTCCATGCCGTTGATAGCGCGGCGCGCATAGACCGTCTGCATAAATGTGCGCCGCGCCCGCCATTAAATTTTAGTTGAAAAAGAGGTGAAAGAAACAATGACACGAAGATTCTATTACGAAGTGGACGAAACCGAAGTGCTGTGGATGCAATCGGCGCGCGTTGATAATGCAGTTGTCTTATGGGAGCGCGCGGGCGCGCATCCGAACGGCGAAACGCTGATCGGTGGCGTATCTCCGACACGCGCCGCGCTGACGCAAAAGGTTGTTGACCGCATTAACGCGGGCGAAATTCGAGTGCTTAGCGAAGAGGAAGCTAAAGCAGCCGACACGCGACGCGCGGAGCAGGCCGCGCGCGCAAAAGCGCAGGCATTAGCAAACGTGAAAGAAAGCAAGCGGCAGCTTTACATCCAAGCAGTTGGCACGGATCGAGGCTTCGAGGAACTTTACGCGTCCGCGTCCGGGCGCCTTCACGCTTAGATGAGACTCATTAAAACCAAGTGAAACCTTTTGACGGAAAACTGACGCCGAAACAAGAAGCTGCGCTTCTCGCATTACTTGACAACGGCACGATTGAAGCGGCATACAAGGCCGCTGGCATATCCAAAGCGACGATGTGGCGCTTCATGCAGGATGCGAACTTCCAAGCGCGTTACAGGGCAGCGCGCCGTCAACTTGTGGAAACCGCAATCGGCCAACTTCAGAAGCACGCGACCACAGCCGCGCGTGTGCTTGTGAACATCGCCGTAGATCAGCACGCGCCCGCGTCTTCGCGTGTGGCTGCAGCTAAGACGATCCTTGAACAGTCAGTGTCCGCAATCGAATTAATGGACTTGCAGGAACGCATCGAGAGGTTGGAAGCGTTGGAGGCGGCACGCGCGCCGGAGCAGACGAAGGGAAGATTCAGAGCATGAGCATTGAAAGCAGAGTTAAGAACCTAGAGACACGCACTGCCGTCAACAATGATGACGCGTGCATCTGCCGGAATCCAACCGTAGTGCGTCGTGACAGCGGCGGCGAGGCCGAGCCGCATACGGGCTTAAACACGCCCGCCGATAATGTATGCGCGACGTGTGGCGGCGCGAAGCTAATAATTAATGTTGTGCGTGTGTCCCGGCCAATATGACGCCGGAGCTGGAAGCGGAGCTCGAGAGGGTAAAGCGATGAACATACAAACGAGAGTCGAAAAGTTGGAACAGGCGCGCGGCACTCGCGCAGGCTGTCCTGTGTGCGGCTGGCACGAAGGCTGCCCCGTCGTGTTTCACGTCAACGAAGACCGGACGCAAATAAGTGAAGCGGAGAAGAGTTGCGCGGCGTGCGGGCGTCCGTTGCTTTTCACGATTGACTTAAAGGCCGCGTCTGAAGACATGACAAAACCTAACCTTTGAGACGGCGCGCCCGCACACAACATCTTGCGTCCGCGTCTGATATTGAAAAAGCGTTACGCAAGGTAACAGGCGCGGCTTTGCATCGTAAAGCAGGCACACTATAGCTTGTGCTTTGATTCTAAAATCTCACTTCATTTTCAAAATGGGCGAACATAAAAGAGATTATCAGACACGACGCGCGGATTGTTTGACGCGTTTCGACGGTTCGCTATAAGATGCACGGCAATCAGATGGATGCTAACGCATTCGTCTAGTGCGTCGGACATGGTCGGGAGACGTTCGACGCGCGCCTCATGATGAAAATTGTGAGACGAATGGCGGCGAATGTAGCAAGCGTTCGCCGCTTTCCTTTGCCGGTAGTACAGCCAACGGCTGCCGCGCATGACAAAAATGACACTATAAAAAGAGGCGATGCCATGAAAAGCATCGCCTCTTTACTTTGAATTGCCGCAGATGTCTCTACACAACCGCGCCCGCGTCTAACTTCTCGCGCGCGGCTTTCCATATTGCGCGCAAACGTTCGCGCTCATCTTCGCTTGTAATGGCATCAATGGCGATGCCGAGAAGCACACGCGCGCCGTCGGACGCGCCGTCACGGTAGCGCATGATCGGATAGGCCGCACGCAACACGGCGGGCGTCCACACGCCGACATTCGTAGAACTGCCCAACTCCATCACATAATACTCGATCAAGTCTCTGACGGCCTGCGGCGTCTCTTCGCTTTCAAGATAGGAAGCTATCTGCGCCGCCTCGCGTTCGTAGTCAAGCGGAAAGCCGCGCCGCGCGATGTTTGCTTCACGCGCAACTGTTAAAAACTCCGAAGCGGGCGGCGCGGTAATATCAAGAATCGTCTCGCCGCGTTCAGCACGGATGATGTAATCTTTCAAGTCTGACGCCTTCGTCGTCAAAGCGTTAAATATCGCCTCGCGCGTGTCTGAATCATAGCGGCGCTTGTTGGCGATGATCGCCTGCGCACGTTGTCGAATGGTCTTTGCTTTACTTGTCGCGCGACCTTTGCGCGACGTGGTATCTTTCTTTTGCATAACTCGATGCCTTTCTCTGCATTGAAGGGTTGAAGGTTGGAGGCTAGGGAGTGTTTCGAGCACTCACCTAGCCTTTTGCTTTTTAGTGTCCGCGCCGTGCTGCCAGCGCGATGTGAAGGCTGACGGCAGCAAGCCCGTGCTTGCAGGCCACGCCCGGACGTGTCGCGCAGTTGCATTCGACAATCTTCTCGCCATGCGCGCGGTAGCACTTGACGGTGTAGGTGTTGCCCGTGCTGCCCGTTACTTCGTAGGTGCCGAACTGAATCATGCGCACTTTCGGATGCAAGGCTTTGGCGCTTTTGATCGCGCGTTCGATGTTGGCTGTCTCGAGGCTGAACATTTTAGTTATCTCCGTTTCGTGTAGTGTTGCTGACAAGAGAAACTATACCGATAACGAATTAGTTTGTCAACAAAATAATTCACTTGCGGTATAATTATTTTTCGGGTATAAAGTGGAAACATGAACACACTTACAACAGACCAAGCCGCCGCGCGTTTGGGTATCACTCCATCGCGCGTGCGTGTGCTCATTCGCAGCGGGCGGCTACCAGCGCAGAAGTTCGGGCGCGCTCATGTAATTAGTGAGCCTGATTTGAAATTAGTTTTAGATCGTAAGATAGGCAGGCCACCCGGTAAGGTGTCCACAGCAAACAAAGCAGCCACAGCGCCCGCCAGCGGCAGTAATGCGGCACTCACGGCAGCGAAGGCGAAGAAGAGGGGTAAGAAGTGAGTGGGCCGCGCACTAAGAGACTAAGGAGAAAACACCGATGGTAAATCCAGTCAAAACCAAAGCGAAACTCGAAAAGGTCAAAGCCGAGGCCGAGGCCGACCTCGAAGCGGCGCGGGCGAAGACGGAGGCGAAGATTGCCAAAGCCAAAGCCAAGCTCAAAGCCGCCGAGGCGCAGGCCGCCGCCGCCGTCGAGATAGCGGAAATTAAAGCCGACTCAAAGTTGGCGAAGGTCACGCCCGCCGGACGGGTCACCAAGAAAAGGGGCGGCAAGAAATGATCGAAGACAAAGCAACCGAAAAGCTCAAGAAACGTGCGCAGGACTTAGGCTTGATTGTTAATGCCAGCGCCAGCGAGAAGCAAAGCACAAACAAAGCAGCCACAGGCACAGCAAAGGCCAAGACCGGCGCTTCTGTGAAGAGGAAAGGCAAGCGATGAGCAACGACCAACCGAAAAAGCGAAAGCCACCACAGCCTGAATTCAGCGGCATTATTATCAACGGCCTCCTCATTGCTATGCACGATGGTGAGGCAGGGTTGTCATTAGTTCCCGCAATTATCAAGCGCGTCATTGAAGAGAATATGTGGCAACACTTCGTCGTCGAATCAACCCGTGAAGATGTCACACACCTTAGGTTTATTGACTTCATCACGGCGAAGCCTCTGCGCGGTTTAGGCACGGATAAAAAGATGCTGCAACACATCTGCGCCGATGATATTGAAGTGGTTAATTTGATTGATATAGCTGTTCAAAACAAAGTTGGCGCGAATCAGTATAGTGAGGGTGTTGACAATGTACACAAGCAGAATAGACCAACAGGTAACGATAGGCAGCGCGCTCTTCGCAAGCTCCGCACAGACGCGCCGAAGCTACACGCCGAAGTATTAGCCGGAAAACTCTCGCCGCACGCCGCGATGGTCCAGGCAGGCTTTCGTCCGAAGACCTTCACGGTTGTCCATGAAACGAAAGCCTGCGCCGAAACATTAAAACGCAATTTCACTGTAAAGCAGTTGCAAGTAATTATTGCGTGTCTCTCAGCGAAAAGTTGATCGCTACATCACGGCGCGCGGAAACCTTGGCGCTGGCAGGCAATGAAAGGCAGTATCACGCCCGTGCGCATGTGGATGGAATGATAAAAACTCTGACCGGTCAGAGTTTTTATAAATCACGCCCGTGCGCATGTGGATGGAATGGCAACACAAGTGCGGATTCCGCAGTTGCGTCGATCACGCCCGTGCGCGCGAGGCTGAAAAGAGTTGTTAATCGATTAACAACTGGCACGTTCCATCACGCCCGTGTGCGCGAGGCTTTAAATAATCAATTAGTTTTTCAACCCACGAAAGCCGCGTAGCTTACGCGCGTAACGGTAAACTTTCGCTTTTGAACGAAAGCACCGAAAGACACGAAACGGAGCCGCGAAACATTGCGTACCTTTCACACCTATGAATAAAAAAGAAGCGGCTGAATATCTTGGCATCACGCCCCGCGCGCTGGAGTATCACGTCAGGCAACGCAACATCGGCGCGCGTAAAGAGAGGGGCAAGACGGGCGACATTGCCGTATTTGATGAATCCGAAGTGCGGAAGTTGAAAGCGACGATTGACGCCCGCCGCGCGCCCGTGTCAGCCGTCGAACGCATCGGCCACGAAAGCCACGAAGCGGAGCCGCGAAGCCTTATGAGGCTTTCGGACGCGCCGTCGCTCGCCGTAGTGCTTAAAGGCCTCTTAGAGCGCCCGCCTACGGCACCAACGGGCGTTCCTGTTGCCGACAAGCTGACGTTATCACTAATCGAAGCGGCGCAGCTGTCCGGCCTCTCTCGCGGACACTTACGGCTGGCCATTGCAGAAAAGAAATTAAAGGCGCGCATCATCGGAAGAGGCTGGCGCGTGAAGCGTGAAGACTTGGAAGCCTACATAAAGAAGCTGTGACAGCGTGGCGTGACACGGTGGCGCGTCCGTGTCATGGCTGAATTGCTAACAATTTCGGCTCGTCTACTTGCGCAGGCCAGCGTAAGGACAGATCGTTACTCTGAACGATTGGCGAGCCGAATCTATTTTCAGGGAAGAGGCTAACAGGGAAAGCCATGAAGAAAAAGCAGCGACCACTATTTGCCGATGAGTCGTTTGAGTTTAAGGGACGGGCACGAGTCGCGGCTACGATAGATAAAGAAACCGGTCGCCTCACCCTGTGGCTCAAGTTCGAGGTGCGTCACCCTGACGGAGAACATATTAAATCTCCGAGCGGTCATCTAGCCGGAGCAGTGGAGAACTGCACGCACATACCACTTGAATGTTTTAATTCAGATGAGCAGATCAAAGAGTTCGTACAGGCAGTTCGTGATCGCTTCGCGGATTACGGCGCTTTACTTCTGGCACATCAGGGAACCTTGCATCTGGGTGAAGTCGCAGAGTTACAGACCAATTATCTAAAACCTAACTGCTGGGACAATGTGGATGAGAAGCTCTTGATAACCGAGCATCTACAAGAGACTGAATACATCCTGAAATTGATCTATGGCGTGCAGGACGCGCCGAAAAAGAACGGACGAGGGAAGTGGACAAAAGATGATTTGCACCACGAGTTACGCAAGATCGCGAAAGAGATTCCGAGAAAGGCTCGCCCCACCTTTCAGATGGCCGCTGATGAGTTAAACAAACAGCATCCAGACCGGGCATTGAAGAATGGCGAGGTCTTGCGAAAGCTCTGCGATCGACTAGGCGTAAAGGCCACAAGGTTTAGAAACAGAGGTGGCAACCGGAACGAAAAACTGATTCCGCTTGGCTCCCCGAACCGGAATTGAATTCCGGTTCCGGTTGGCTTTCTCCAAGCGGAATCTACTCTCTTCCTGCTTTCCGGTTGGTGAAAACAAGACTTGATTTTACTGTGGTGATCTAGGTATAGTAGCTTTTGTTGGATATGAAGATTTAATTTGAAAGATGAAGAGGGAGCGCCTCCACGACCAAGTTTTAGCGCCCCGCTCATCAGTTGATAACCACGCGCCACAAAGCGAGCAGTCTGTTTCGGCATTATCTGTCAAAACGCTCGCTGGCGCAAGAGGCATTGAAAGCCGTCTGAGACCGGCGAGCAAAAGTTTAGTTTTCTCGCGTCCGCGCCCGCGCCGTGAGAACGTAGCAAAGCCCGGTTACTTGAGAGTCTCAGCTCAAAGTGGCCGGGCTTTGCTTTTGATAATTATAGGCACACGTCGAGAGCGGCAAACTCTCGAACGTGAATTGTTAATTGATTGATTGATCGAAAGGACTTGAACGGGTAACGAACTATGAAAATCATACCGATTCCCGCCAGAAATAGCAACAAGAGTTTTCCTCAGCGCCACCACAAGCCCAGTCAACCGTTGCCGCCGCCGCACATTCGAGTTGACGGACGCGAAACCTTGCGCCGACACGCCGAAGCGCTCGAGCAACACCAACGCGACGAACAGGCGCGCATGGATCGCACCGGAAGGAGGGCAGCAGCATGACTACTAGACTCACACCTTACCTTCAGCAAACCGACGCCTTTTCACATTGGCAGCGCATGGACAAGATAATTGACGCAGCCATGCGTGACCATGATGCGGGCATCACCACAAAGGAAATTAATTGCGCGGCCTGCTCCAACCCGCCGCCCTGGTATCTCGGCACAAAAAAACTTCGTGAAGACAGAAGTTTGTGGCTCGGTGGCTCGGCTGTCTACATACCTTTCGACGGCAGCGCGCGGATTAACTACGTACTTTGCCTTTCATGTCATGAGTGGCTAGGAACGGCAACCGGAGAAGACAAGCTGACCCTTTTGCTCGCAATCGAAAAGAATCTCGCGGAGGTGATCCAATGAGCGCACATTACCAGCCAACATTCGATGGGCAGCCTTTTCTCGAAGCCTTGCCGGACACAGAAAAACGTTTCGCCGATGATGAAAATACTTGGCAAGAAAATCTTCACGCCGATGCTTTGACTGTGGCCGCGCGAAAGAAGGGCAGCGCCTTTGCCGCTTCATTCAATGCTGTCTTTCGACGCTCCGGCATTCCCGAAGCCTGCCGCAAACTTGACCTTGACCTTAACGAAATTAAATCGCTGTATCTGACGATGATCGACGCCGCGCAGCGCGCAGAGTATGAAGCCGAAAGCGCGGGCGTGCCGTGCTCAAAGCGGCGCCGCTTCAAATGCGCTGCGTACATGATGGAGTGCTTTCACAAACGAGTATTGCCGCCGCTCGACCTTGCGGCGGAAGAAAAAGAAAAGTGGATCAACTCACGCGCGCGACAGTGGCGCCGCCGCTTCGAGCACGTTCATCTCGCGCAGTGCTTCACTCACTTACCTTTCTTCGTCGCTGAAAAAGGCGTGGCCGACGCTAAGCAAAAACAGGCATCGCACTACATTGACCGCCTGACCGATGTTGTCAGCGACACAGCGATGCGCGCCGCCCGGATGCGCGGCGAACCCATTGGGCGCTACAACCGTGCGGCGACGGAAGCACTCGCCGCGTTCCGCGAAACCGTGAAGCCCTACGCCCCGGAATGGACGCTGTACGATCAAGTGGACGATGCGCCAAAACCCGCCGCCGCCCCAAAAGTTGTCGATCCGTGGAAACAGGTCAAGCGCGCCGCGCGCGAAATGGTCAAAGAAGCTTTGCGCGTTGTCCGCGAGCAGGGCTTGACCCCAGAGCAAGCCATAGCGCGCCGCATGGAGCTGCAAGCCGAAATCGAAACCGCATGGACACGCGCACCGGAGCCGCCCGCCTTCCCGGACGCGCCGGAAGAGGCTCAGCCTCCCGGCACAAGTAATCCTCTTTCCCCCTGTGATACTACTACGGACACGCCCGAAATGGACGCCCCGCCAGCCGCTTTAACCCGGACAAATTTGTCCTATCTAAATCACGAAAAAACTCAAAATCATTCAGCAAATTTGCAAACCGTCTCTGGAGTTGGTGGCACGAACTTTTCCGATCCGACGGATGAGGCGACGCGCGCCGTCGAAGCCTTTGAGAGTGTCGGTTGCAAGATGTTTAAAGCAGTTTTCGTCGGCATCTACCCGGTTACGGGCGAGGCCGAAAAGCTCGGCAGCGAACCAAAACAGAACGGCGCAAGCATAACCGGCGCCGAGATCAAGCCGCGTCTCCCTGAATACATCAGGCTGAACCGAGAGCAAAAGCACAACGTGGCCTTGCGAGCATGGGGCGCGTTTATTCAAGTGGACGATTGTACCGCCGAGATTATGGAGCGCCTGAAACCGTTCGCCTTCTTTATTGAAGAAACTTCGCCCGGTAATTATCAAGTATGGCTTGCCCTGTCGAAATCGTTTGTCGGCGCTGATGGGAAAATCAACGAACAAGGGAAAGCGCTTCGTACTCGCTTGCTGAAGAAGTTTGAGGAGAACAAAGAGCCAGCGAACGGTGGCGCATACGGCAGTACAAGGTTGCCGGGAACGCTCAATATCAAAGAAAAGTATCAAAGCTCTTTCCCGCAAATTCGTGTTGTCTATGTAGCGCTTGCGCGCATAACGACGCCCGAAGAGTTAGAGCAGGCCGGGCTTCTTGCCGCCGCGCCTGTTCGCTCTGTTTTAGCTTTGGCCGAGTCTCCACGCTATACCAACTCAAAGCTTCCGACGGGCTGGCCGGACTATCAGCTTTACGTTAGCCGCGCGCCATTGAAGGAAGACGGCCAGCCGAATCTTAATAGTGCCGATGAAAGTTTTGTTGTGCGCTGCCTTGCTCTAGGGCATCCGCGTAATTGCGTTGGCGCAAAGCTTAGAACTCTAAGAGACAAGGCCGCTAACCGTGCGGATTATGTCGAGCGCACGCTTAACGCGGCAGAGTCTTGGCTTGCTTCGCAGCCCGTACAGAACGGAAGGGAGCGAGCCACAATATGACGGCAGATGTTTTGCTTTATCACCTTGCAGAGCTGGGCGTCTCCGTCTCGCTTGGCACTTCATCATCGGAGCTTTCTGTGGACGCGCCGCGCGGCACTCTCACGCCGGAATTAACCGAACTTTTGCGCGAACATAAAAGCGAATTGATAGCACTCGTTTATGAGCGCGAAGAGGCACAAGCTATCGAAGACGAGGGCAGACTATCCGACATCGGGCGCGAAGCGTTACAGAGGCAGCACATGCTTGTAACGGTAGCTTCAGGCGTTGACCCGGAGCTGGCAAAGATCGCCGCTTGTGATGAAGGCTTGCGCATGGTTGCCAAAGTCTTCGGCGGGCTTGAGATCGTTGGCGCACGCTATAAATCGCAAGAGGTAGCAGCATGAAAACAGCAATGCCAACAGCGGCGCGGATCATCGCCGTCAACTTCGCCGAGAATAGTTATCTGGAAATGTTGCTTCGTCTTCGCGCAAAGGATCGCAAAACTTACGACACGCTATCACCGGCGCTGCGCATGAGCGTTGATACTTACTCGTCGAACAAGCGCGAGTTTGAACACTTGCAGGCAATCAAAACAGAAGTCGCGTAAGGCGCGAAAAGTACGCGCGTAAAGGTAAATAAATGAAGAATCACCAGCAGACCGAATCAACAGCGCTCGCCCAAGAGATCGAGCGTTTAGAATCCCGCCGCGCGAGTATTACAGCCGAAGTGGATACGGCACGCGCCACGCTTGACGCTGCCCGCCGCAAGTATGTTCCCGGCACGGGCGAAGATTCGCAAATTACAGCGGCGCAGAATCGAGTATCGGCGCTTGCCGCAACCGTCGAATCAATCACCGACGAGCTTTCCGGGCTTGGCGAGAAATTGAAGGTTTCGCAGAACGCTGAAAAACAAGCGAGCGAAGCCGCGCGCATTGCCGTGTTGGAAAGCGAGCAAGCGAAGTTGCTTAACGAACACGACGCCGTGACCGCACAAACAGATGCTGCCGTAGAGAATGCCGCACAGCGGATCGTTGAATTAAGCGCGCGCTACTTTGCTTTAAGCCAAGAGCGTAGCCAATTACTTCGTGAAGATCGGAAGTTTTTATCGAACGACGATTTTCTCATCCCGCGCGCCGTTTCAGCACCGATGGAGCTTGCGATGAGGATTCTTCTGAGAAGCCGCGCGACCACGCCCGAGCGTTTTGGAAATGAGTTGCCACAAAGAAACTAAATGAGCGGCAAAATTAAAGGTATCAGTCGCGCGAATGAAACGAACTTAAACATAATGAACCCTTCCGCCGAAAAACTAACGCCGAAACAAGAGACCGCTCTCCTCGCATTGCTTGATAACGGCACGATAGAAGCGGCATACAAGGCCGCTGGCATATCCAAAGCGACGATGTGGCGCTTCATGCAGGATGCGAACTTCCAAGCGCGCTACAGGGCATCCCGGCGGCAGCTTGTGGAAACCGCAATCGGCCAACTTCAGAAGCACGCGACCACAGCCGCGCGTGTGTTGGTGAGCATCGCCGTAGATAAAGATGCGCCCGCGTCGTCGCGTGTGGCGGCAGCAAAAACGATCCTTGACCAGAGCGTCAGCGCAATAGAGTTAATGGACTTGCAAGAACGCGTCGAACGCT
>MWVV01000400.1_pt1 | contig 15940 bp, 13 predicted proteins | sample 1047281 | NCBI WGS metagenome assembly MWVV01 (sample SAMN06349986, study PRJNA376086) | soil metagenome | isolation source: PT-2 sample Antarctic (ecotone) soil | place: Antarctica | collected 2015-01-13 | reverse complement strand
CGATATTCTGGGTCACGAAAATATGGGCGAAGTTGTCGAAGTCGGCTCAGGAGTTACAAACTTAAAAGTTGGCGATAAAGTCGTCGTCCCGTTTGTCATCGCCTGCGGACAGTGTTTTTTCTGCCAGAAGGAAATGTATTCGTGCTGCGATACGTCGAATCCAAACGCGGCAATCGCCCGCGAAGCGATGGGACATTCGCCCGCCGGTCTGTTCGGGTTTTCGCATATGCTCGGCGGCTTTTCGGGCGGTCAAGCCGAATACTTGCGCGTCCCGTTCGCCGATGTCGGACCGTTTAAGGTTCCGAGCGGAATCGAGGATGAAAAGGTTTTGTTTCTCTCAGATATTTTTCCGACGGCTTGGATGGCGGCGGAAAATTGCGAAATCGAGGAAGGCGACACGGTGGCGATCTGGGGCGGCGGTCCGGTCGGACAACTGGCAGTCAAATGCGCGTGGATGCTCGGCGCGGGTAGAGTAATCTTGATTGACAATGTGCCGGAACGTTTAGCAATGGCGGAACAAGCCGGTAAAGCAGAAGTGATTAATTTCGATGACGTCGATGTTTATGAACGCTTGATGGAAATGACGAACGACCGCGGACCCGACCGTTGTATGGATGCGGTGGGCTGTGAAGCTTTGGCGGGCGGAACCATCGATGGAACTCTGGACGCCGTGAAAACGACCGTCGGTCTCGCTACCGATCGCGTTCACGCCGTCCGGCAGGCGGTGATGAGCTGCCGCAAACAGGGAACGATTTCGGTTCCGGGCGTCTATGTCGGTTTTGCCGATAAATTCCCGCTCGGCGCGGCGATGAACAAGGGCTTGACGTTTAAGATGGGACAAACCCACGTTCAGAAATATATGCCGATGCTGTTCGATAAAATCGAAAAGGGCGAAATTGATCCGTCATTTATCATCACGCACGAAATGCCGCTCGAAGCCGCGGCGGACGGTTACAAAATGTTTAAAAACAAAGAAGACAATTGCATAAAAATTGTTCTGAAACCATAAACATAGAACTTTAAGTTTCACCCCGAAAGCTATTTTGATTTTCAAGTTATATAGTTTTCGAGTCTTTAAATTGTTCTTACAAAAGTTACCAGCCGTTTTGATAATTTGGAGCGGCTGGAAATTTAATATAACAAGTTTGCAAAGGCAATTAAACCGTTTACCAGACAATGTGCGCGGAGGGGGATAAATATGAATCGACTACAAGGCGAAAATATTCAACTTTTCTTTCAAATTTTGATTTTGGCAGTAATCTTATTTTTGCCTCTTGCCACATTTGGACAGGACGACGAGGACGAAGATTTTATTTCCCCGGTGCGCCCGACAGTTTCCGAATCGGCGGAGATTCAAAGGAAGGGCGTTCTGCAAATCGAATACGGCGGCGATTTCGATTTTGACGCGCCCGATTTTCGCAATCAACAAAGCGTGCCGCTCGGCATTTATTTTGCGGCAAATAAGCGTTTGCGGCTCGATTTTGAATTTGAAACAGTTACCTCGCAAAAAGATAGAATGGAAATGCGCGAAACCGGCGTCGGCGACGTCAATCTTGGATTTAAAGCGATTGCCCGCGACAAACCAAAAGAAAGAGTTGCCGTCGCCTTTGCATACTTGGTAAAACTTCCCGCCGCCAGCGCAGAAAAAGAATTGGGCACGGGCAAAGTTGACCATAATCTGCGGGCAATTTTCGAGCGCGCCTACGACAAAAACGATTTCGTCGTCAACATTGCCTATTTGAATGTCGGGCGCGAAGGTGAAAACAGACGTGATTCGGGAGCGCAAATCGTTTTTACATTTGAGCGCGAATTACCAAAAAAATTCGGTTTTATCACGGAAATTTCCGGGAATACGGTTGATGAAGAACAGTCGCGCGGAGTTTATCTCCTTGGCGCTCTGACCTACAAAATTAACAAGCGTCTGCGCTTCGATGTTGGGGCGCGCCCTGGTTTTGGACGCGATGCGCCAAACTTTAACTTTTTCGCGGGCTTAAGTGTCGGAGCTGCCAATCTGTATAAAAAATAACAGTTCGCGCTTTCAGAACTAAAAATATGTTAGAAAAACAACCTTCAAAAAATTACATTGAGACGGTCGCGACAGGCGTTCGTCATCTGAAAATCGTTTTTGTCAACGCCTATTTTGTCGATACGCCGGAGAACGCTCCCAGCTCGTGGGTTTTAGTTGACACGGGCATTCCGTATAGCGGCGAAAGGATCGCGCGTTACGCCGAAAAGATTTACGGCGCACACTCCAAGCCGTCGGCAATAGTTTTAACGCACGGGCATTTTGACCACGCGGGCGCGGCTTTAAGTTTAGCCGTTCGATGGGAAATTCCGATTTACGCGCATCATTTAGAGATGCCATATCTGACGAGAAAAAGCGATTACGCGCCGCAGGACCCGTCTGTCGGCGGCGCGATTGCGCAGATGTCACGTCTTTTTCCGCATTCGGGTTACGATTTCGGAACGCGCGTTTATCCGATTCCCGCAAGCGGTCAAATCGAAGAAATGCGCGGCTGGAGCGTCATTCATACGCCGGGACATTCCGCCGGTCACATCTCGCTTTTTCGTGAAGCGGACCGAACCCTGATGGCAGGCGACGCGCTGGCGACGATGAATCTGGATTCGTGGATTTCCAACCTGACCGAAGAGAAAGAATTTTGCCGCCCGCCCGCGCCGTTCACGCCTGACTGGGCAGCGGCGCGGCGTTCGGTCGAAATTCTCGCGGAACTTGCGCCGAACCACGTCTGCGCGGGACACGGACAGCCGATCACCGGCGCGGGAACAGCTGAACAACTCAAAGTATTTGCGAAAAATTTTACCGCGCCCGCGCACGGCAGATACGTGGGTCAACCGGCGATTGCGGATGAAAACGGCATTGCCGCCCTACCGCCGCCGGTTGCCGATCCGGTGCGACAGGTTTTAATCGGCGCGGCGATTGTCGCGGGCGGCGCGGGCATTTTCGGTTTGCTGAAACGGCGACGCAAAAACGATTCATCAGACAATTTTTAAAGATGCGTAATTCGTGAGGCGCGCTTCTGTAAAAAGATTTTTGAGAACGGCAGACGCCAGTCGGGTTCGTACTGCGCTTGGGCGGCGCGACATTCGGCATTTTCAACGCTTTTCGGAGCAATTCATCAAAATGAAAGAACAGCAAACGATTCTCAAAGCCTATTCCGCGCTTCCGGCAAGGGAAAATGCTGTTTTGGCAACGGTCGTCGATGTGAGCGGTTCAAGTTATCGAATGCCGGGAGCGCGGATGCTGATTGAAGAAAGCGGGAGAAGTTTTGGCACAGTCAGTGGCGGTTGTCTCGAAGCTGACGTTCTTGAGCAGGCGAAAAAAGTTTTGCAGACGAACGCGCCGACGGTAATTACTTACGACACGACGCAGAACGAAGATTCGGTTTTCGGGCTTGGAATGGGTTGTCGCGGCGTTGTTCGCATTCTGCTCGAAGCGGCGCGGGAAAATCCCTTGCTTGATTTTTGGCGCGAATCTTTTGAACAACGAAAGCGCGGCGCGGTTGCTACTCTGATTTCCAAGCCGAAGGGTTTTCCGCTTCAGACGGGCGCCAAAATTTTTGCGTGGTCAAAAGATAATTTTGAAACAACTTTTAACCTCTCAGATGTTCAAAATAATGATTTTCTTCAAACTGTTTTCGCGGACACTTTTCAAGCGTTAACAGAAAATTGTTCGGGCGCGAAAATTTACGAAATTGAACGCGGGGCAATAAAAATTTTTATTGAAACTATTAATCCGCCAGTCTCGCTTTTGCTTTTCGGCGCGGGATATGACGCGATTCCCGTAGTTGATTTTGCCAAAAATTTAGGCTGGCGCGTGTCTGTCATTGATCACCGGACGGCGTGGGCGAATGCTGAAAGGTTTACAAACGCCGACGAAATAATCAATTTTCGCGCCGAAGATTTGGACGCGCTAATTTTTGAAGATGAAAATTCTGTCGCCGTCATAATGACGCATAATTACGACCGCGACCGCGAGATTTTGCGCCGACTTCTTGCTTCCTCAGTTAAATATATCGGCGCTCTCGGTCCGAAAAAACGAGCTGAAAAACTGCTCGCGGAAATTGGCGGAAAATTTTGCGACGTGCAGTTCGCACGGCTCTACGCACCTGTCGGACTCGACATCGGCGCGGAAACGCCCGAAGAAATCGCGCTCGCTATCGTCTCAGAAATTCAGAGCGTTGTAACAAATCGACAAGGCGGATTTTTGCGCGAACGCCATAGCGGAATTCATTAGAACAACGCTGAACGCGGAATGTTAAGCGATGATTGCCGAACAATGAATAAAACAAACATTGATTTTCCAACCACTAATTCTTTTTCCGCATTCAGCGTTCAGCGTTCAAAAATCGGTTTAATCGTTCTCGCCGCGGGCGCGTCCAGCCGGATGAAAAGCACTCCAAAACAGCTGCTCGAATTTCGCGGCAAAACTCTTTTGCGGCACGCTTCGGAAACGGCTTTGGCTTCCCTCTGTCATCCGGTTTGCGTTGTGTTAGGCGCGAACGCGGAAAAGCTTCGGACGGAAATTATTGATTTGCCGATTAAAATTACTGTAAACCAAAATTGGGAAAGGGGTTTGAGCGCGTCTCTGCAAGCGGGTTTACAAGGATTATTGAAAGTTTCGCCGGAAATCGGTGCTGTCTGCGTAATGCTTGCCGATCAGCCGCTCATAACTTCCGGCATTATCAACAATCTAAAAGTGGTTTTTGAGCGCGGCGAAAATCCGCTGGTAGTTTGCGAATACACCGAAACAACGGGCGTTCCGGTAATTTTAGCGCGGAGTTTGTTTGGGGAAATATGGAAGTTGAAAGATGATACGGGCGCGAAAAAAATTATTCAAAAACATTCTGCTTTAGCGGCAAAACTTTTTGTCCCGGAAGCCGCGCTCGACGTTGATTCGTGGGATGATTACGAAAAATTGAAAGCGATTGAAAAAGCAGAAGCCCCCGCGTGAGAAAGGGCGGAATTTTTATAAACGCTGTCCGCGCAAGCAAGACACGCGGGTTTCTGAAACGGCAGCGTAATTAAGAAATTTGAACGAGACGATTTTCTGCGGTTAAGGCTTTGGCATTTGCGCCTTCGCTTCGTAGAATCTCGACTTCTTTGACAAATTCTTCGACAATATCCGCGCCGGAAACTCTGCGCATCGGCACCCCGTTTTTGAAGATCATTCCGACGTTGCGCCCAAACGTAACGCCCAATTGTGAATCGTGCGCCTCGCCTGGACCGTTGACGGCGCAGCCCATAATTGAAAGGTGAAGCGGTTCTTCGACGTGCGCGAGGCGGCGTTCGACTTCCGTAACGATTTCGACAAAATTATCAATGTCGAGCCTTCCGCAGGTTGGACACGCGACAACCGTTACGCCGCGTTTCCTAAGCTCTAAGGATTTCAAAATCTCCCAACCGACGCGGACTTCTTCGTGTGGTTCAGCGGCTAAAGATACGCGAATCGTGTCGCCGATTCCGTCGTGAAGCAGAATTCCGAGACCAATCGCGGATTTTATCGAGCCGCCAAACGCCGTTCCCGCCTCGGTTACGCCGAGATGAAACGGATAATCGACTTTTTCCGCCATCAGGCGATATGCGGCGACCGTTCGGTTAACGTCCGACGCTTTCAGGGAAATAATCGTGTTTGAAAATCCTAAATCTTCTAAAATGCGAACGTGGCGCATTCCCGATTCGACAATCGCTTCGGGCGTTGCCGTGCCGTATTTTGCCAAAAGATCTTTTTCGAGCGAGCCGCCGTTGACGCCGATTCTGATCGGAACTTTCTGCGCTTCGGTGGCGCGGACAACTTCCCTGATTCTTTCGAGCGAGCCGATGTTGCCCGGATTCAAACGAAGTTTATCGATTCCGGCTTCGAGCGCCATCAAAGCGAGTTTGTAATGAAAATGAATGTCGGCGACGATTGGAACGAGTGTTCGTTTGCGAATTTTCTTGAGCGCGATTGCCGCGTCTTTGTCGGGCACGGCGATGCGGACAATTTCGCAGCCCGCCGCCGTCATTTCTTCGATTTGTTTGATTGTCCCGTCAACGTCAGTCGTGTCGGTTTTCGTCATCGACTGCACCGCCACAGGCGCGCCGCCGCCGATCTGCACATTTCCGACCATGACCGATTTTGTATTTCTTCTCATTGCAAATTTAATTTTATTTCTACTTCCCAAACAAGCGCGAAATATCAAAGAATATCGTCGTCACCATAAGCAGCAAAATAATTCCCAGCCCGACGAGTTGAATTTTTTCTTTCACCGCCATCGAAACGCCGATGCCAAATAAAGCCAAAAAGCCTTCCACCGCCAGAAGCGCGATTTGTCCGCCGTCAAGCATCGGAATCGGCAGAAGGTTGAATACGCCCAGGTTCAGACTGATTAAAGCGAGAATCGAAACGAGCCCGGCAAATCCCTGTTCGTGAACAACTTTGGAAATTATCTGGACAATGCCGATTGGTCCCGCAAGTCCCGCGTCTTTCGCCGAACGCTCACCGGTGAAAAGCTGACCGAAAACCTTGCCTGTCAGACGGATGATTTCAAGATTTGAATTAACGGCAAAGGTTGCCGCCTGTGCGATATTTGCCGGCTCGCGCGTTACCATACTCTGATCGGCGGCAAAAACTGCGCCGACTTTGAAATTTCCGTCGTCTTCCTGTTGCGCTTGGATAGTTAATTCCTTTCGTTCACCCGTGCGCTCAACCAGAAGCTTGATGGGCGCGCCGTTTGTACCGCGAATCAAGCCCGGAACTTCGCCTGAATTACGAACCGGTTGCCCGTTAAAAGCGAGAACTTTATCGCCCGCCTGCAAACCGCCCTGCGCCGCCGGTTTATCGGGCGAAACAGCATTGACAACCACCGGTTCAACGCCCATATCCGGTTCTAAATCAAGCGTTCCCATCGTGTTGCCGTCTTTGACAATTTTTGAAGGTTTAATTTTCAAAGGCAGTTTCTGCCCATCGCGCTCGACGACGATTGAAACTTCTTTTTCAGGCATCACCAGCGCGTCGTGTTCGACGCGCCCCCAAGTCGGATTTTCCACGCCGTCAAACTGCACAATTCGGTCGCCGGGCTTGATGCTTGCCTGTTCCGCCGCGCCGCCCGCTTTGACCACGCCGACAATCGGCGCGGGCATCGAAGGCAAGCCCATCGAGAGTGCGCCAAAAAACGGAATTGCCAGCGCGAGCAGAATATTCATAAACGGTCCGCCGATCATCACCAGAAATTTCTGCCAGCGCGGACGCATCTCGTAAAGCTCGGATTCGGGAACGACTTCACCCTCCGATTCGCCGCCTTCGAGCGCTCCGGTCGCTTCGTCGCCGTAAAGCTTGACATAGGCGCCGAGCGGAATCGCGCTGATGCGGTAATCTGTATTTCCGATTTTTTTGCCCCAGATGCGCGGACCTAAACCGAAAAACGAATACGCTTCAACCCGCATTCCGAGCAGTTTGGCAACCGCGAAATGTCCAAATTCGTGAATGTTGATGGCGATGCCGAGAACAAAAATGACGGCTAAAATAACTATTATAAAATCGGGCATTTGTGTAAATTCCTTTTGTAAAATTTCCTTTCACTGCTTAGAACCAGGTTCCGGCAGGCGAGTTGTCAGTAAAAGTGTAAATCTCAATGAGAAGTTTGGCAACTACGGCAAAATATCGGCAACCTTGATTTTCGCAGCGGGCGCGGCAAGCGGCGAAACTTCATCGCTTTCGGTAAATATTTTTATTTCCGTATAAATAAAACCGAGTTTTCGATCTTTAATCGGGCGGCGGTAAATTTCTAAACAACGATGTTTCAAATTCAAAATCCAGTAGTCGGAAACTTTTTTCTCTGCATACAAGCTGGCTTTTTTTGTTCGATCAAAATTCAAAGTCGTGTCGGAAATTTCAATAATTAACTCGGCAATTTTCGGATGCGATTCGCTGTAGTCACGGATTGAGCCTTTAATTACAGCAACGTCCGGCTCAGGGGCGTCGACTTTGCCGAAGTTCATTGGTAACTGCGCTCGGATAATGAAACCTTCACCAAAAATATTTCTCAAAACTTCGATTGCTAAACTTAAGGCGGTTGCGTGGGCAGATTTCATCGGTGACATTTCTATAATTTCTCCCTTGATAAGTTCGACTCTCTTATCACCAAAAAAACCCAGTGCCGCCATTTGAAAGTATTGGTTTTGGGTCCAGCGCACAGTTTTCGGATCGCCACTAGTTTTTACTTTTTCGAGTTGATTAATTTGAAATGTCGTCTGAGTTTTCACTCTGTCTAAAACCGCGCTCATAATTTTCACCTTTAATTTGCCAAAGAAGTTTTCGTCGTATTTTCTAAAAGCATTGTAGCCTGTTTTCGCGCCGCGGCATCGGTTTCGAGAATAACTTCCAGACTCGCGACGGCTTTCGGTTTGTGTTTGTCCATTACGCTTTCGATAATTTTCGGGATGTCAGAAAGCCTGACTTTATTATCGAGAAACGCGCCGACGGCGATTTCGTTCGCGGCGTTTAGTGTCGCGGGCATCGTGCCGCCGATTTTTAGAGCCTTGTAAGCTAAAGCTAAACACGGAAACTTTTCCAGATCAGGATTTTCAAATGTCAACTCGGACATTGCGGCAAAATCGAGCGGCGGTAACTGACACTGTTTTCGCTTGGGATAAGTCAGCGCGTATTGAATCGCGTGCCGCATATCAGTTACCCCGAGTTGCGCGATAATTGAGTTGTCAACAAGTTCCACCATCGAGTGGATAACCGACTGCGGATGAACGACGACCGAAATATCATCTGCTGAAAAGCCGAAAAGCCAGCGCGCTTCGATCACCTCTAAGCCTTTATTCATCAAAGTTGCCGAGTCAATCGTGATTTTATCGCCCATCTGCCACGTCGGATGATTGAGGGCTTCGGCGCGTGTCGCGTTTTCAATTTCCTGTTTTGTTTTCCCGCGAAAAGGTCCGCCCGAAGCCGTTAAAATCAAGCGTTTGACTTCGCGCGTCTGCTCGCCGCGCAGACATTGATGAATCGCATTGTGTTCGGAATCAACCGGCAGAATTTCCGCTTTATTCGCGCGCGCCGCTTTCCTCATCAGCTCGCCAGCCATCACGAGCGTTTCCTTGTTGGCGAGCGCGACCCTTTTTCCCGCTTCCAGCGCCCGCAAAGTCGGCACAAACCCAATCGCGCCAACCGTTGCCGAAACCACCGTATCAGCCTTTTCGTGAGTGGCGACGTTGATTAGACCTTGTTCGCCAGTTTCAATTTTCGGCGCTCGCGCATTTATTTTGTGAAGTTCGCGCAGAAGATTTTCCGCGCCCAATTCGTTTTCGACGGCGACAAATTCGGGTTTGAATTGGGCGATTTGTTCGGCGAGTTTTTCGACATTTTTCCCCGCGCCGAGCGCGACGACGCGAAAATCGCCTAAAAACTCGACCACTTTCAACGTGTTGCACCCGATTGAACCGGTCGAACCTAGAATTGAAATCGCTTTCATAAATAATTAATCGCTCAATAGCAAAATTAACTTTACATAACTTTACAGTATAAAAGCGTTTTTTTTCCAACTATTGCGTTTTTTGGTTCGTCATAGGATGCGAGTCATTACGCGGAATAAGTTTTTGAAACTCCGTTTTTGACCAAAAAATTGTAAAGGGAGAAATAAAATGAAGAAATTTTTAGCTTTAGCAATACTTTCAATATCGGCGGCGGCTTTTGTTCCGTCGGTCGAGGCAAAATCGATTAACGCGTCGGCGAATACTGTTAATGAACCGCAAATTCGCGTTCAAATCGGACAGAATCGTCGAAATAATCGTCGTGCCGTGCGCACATATACGCGCAATGTTCGTGTCGGCAGACAGCTTTATCGAGAAACTTACCGTATTACTTATCGCGCGAACGGCACAACCCGAACTCAGTTACTTAGCCGCGTCCGAATCGGTCGTTATTAATTACTAAACGATTGTGCAAACAATTTGTGCGGGAATCTACTCTCCTCTCCCGCTCTTATTTTTTTGTCCAAATTTTTCAGCAAACTCCCGCGCCGCTTCCAGATAATTCCCCTTCTCTTCTTTTTTATCCAGATACGAATTGAATTCCGCCGATTTATTTTTCGGCACGCTCAAGGTTTTCCATTCCGCAGCGCGAAAATGTTTTGCTAAAAAGGTAATTTGTCCGACGTGCGAAGCCGTATGTGCAAGCGCCCGGATGATTGCTTTAGTAACCATAAAATCTTCGCCGCGAATCTGCACGATCTTGTCTAAATCTTCAATTTCTAAAGCTTGCAAAGTTTGAAAAAGCGTATTCCAGCCGTCTTCCCAATTTTGCATCAAACTTTTGCGTGTGTCGCCGCCCGTGACAAATTCCGAATCACGATCTCTATCTTCCTTTTCACCATCAGCAGTCAAAAAGTTTGTCCAGCGCGAGCGCAAATTTCCGCTGACGTGTTTTACGATTACAGCGATCGAATTAGATCCTTCGTCAATCGCCTTGAAAAATTCTTCGTTCGTGACTTGCTTTATCGCTTTTTCCGCGAGGTTTTTATAACTGCGAAAAGCGTCATCTGATTCGTCAAGAAAATTTTGCAGAATTTGCTTCATAACTTTAAATTTTATTTAACTCAAAATTTATTGCAACTTTTCGGTAATAGAATCACTCTTAAATTAGAGTTTTAGCTAACTCTCCTCCATGTCAATTTAATTTTAAGTTTTAAAAGTAGCTTTGAATTTTGTTTACCGCAAGTTTTTGCGTTTTCCCCAAAAGTTTAGACAATTATTTTTATTACTTTTGTCCTACGAAACTTTCGTCTAATTTTAATTTGATTTTGAAAGACTTTCTCTTTCGAAATCCTACCGCATCGGTTTTATATTTTCAGACTGCATTTTTTGTCTGTTGAAAGTTTAAAAAAACTGCTCTACCAGTTTATTAACCTGCGTATTTTAGGAGATTGAATATAAATGTATCTTACCCCCACTACCCCTACCAGAGTATTTAGTTATGTAACTTTTTTATTTGTATTGTTTTTGGTATTTACCGGAAATATTTTTGCTCAAAACGGCAATGCCTCCCCGAGAGGACTAGCCCGCGGGCAAGCCGCAATTAACAAATTGAACGGTCGACTGCCTTCCGTGGCTCAAAAATACGGCAAATCGCCGCAAGAATTGATTCGTCTGTTCCTCGAAGATCGGACTCTTCACGTCGATGACACAGATAGTTTGGTTTATGTGGATGATATGACCGAGCAAACTGAACCTTCACAAAGCGGTGCGCCGGAAACATCAGCCGCCGCGCCTTTTTCATACGAGCAGACATTTCAACCGAGCAGACATTTCAACTGCACAGTCGTCCTGGTTCAAATCGGGTCATCTTTCTCGATTTTGACGGTCACGTAACGTCAAATACTGCTTGGAATTCAGCTTATACAAACGGTCAACCGATAAATTCCGCACCGTTCAGCCTCGACGCCGACCCGAATACTTTTATGACGCAGGAACAAGACGCGATTCAATACATCTGGCAGCGAGTCGCTGAGGATTATGCCCCTTTTGATGTTGATGTAACGACTCAGGACCCCGGCGACGCCGCTATTTTTCGCGGCTCTTCCTCCGACTTGGTTTATGGAACACGCGCCGTTATCAGCCCGACTAACTTCACGGGCAGCAGTATCGGCGGCATCGCTTATGTCGGCGTTTTCAACAACACTGGCACCGACTACAAACCGGCTTTCGTAATGACTTCCGGTTTGGCAAACAACGAAAAATACATTGCCGAAGCGACTTCGCACGAAGTCGGACACAATCTCGGCTTGGATCACGACGGAAAGATAAACGCCGACGGAACAACTACCGTATATTATACAGGACATGATGATTGGGCGCCCATTATGGGCAATAGCTACTATAAATCCGTCTCCCATTGGAGCAAAGGCGAATATCCGGGCGCCAATCAAAAGCAGGATGATTTGGCGGTAATGCAAACTTATGGCATTTCCCAAATTTCAGACGATCACGGAAACACAAATGCTTCCGCAACTGTTCTAAGCGGCACAAATATCAGCGCCGCCGGCTTGATTACGACCAGAAGCGATGTTGACGTTTTCCAGTTTACAACCGGTTTGGGTAACGTCACGATTAACTTAAATCCGGCGGTTCGCGGCGCAAACCTCAACATTCAAGCGCAGATTTTCGACGCACAGGGCAATGTGGTGGCAACCGCTGATCCGCTCGGCTTACCCGCAAGTTTCAACCAATTTTTATCGGCTGGCGTCTATTACCTGAAGATTGACGGCGGCGGCGCGGGCGATTTGACAACGGGCTATTCAGACTACGCGAGTATCGGACAATACAGCATTACGGGAACGCTCACGGCGAGTAACGCGCAACCGCCAGTCGCCATCGCATCGGCAAACCCGACTTCCGGTACAACGCCTCTGACGGTAAGTTTTTCAAGCGTCAATTCGTCTGATCCGGACGGCACAATCGTCGCCTATTCGTGGAATTTTGGCGACGGAACAACTTCTACCGACCCGAACCCGGTTCACGTCTACAATTCAGCCGGAACATTTACGGCAGTTCTGACTGTCACTGATAACAGCGGTTTAACCGGTACCAACAGCGTTGTCATTACAGCGAGTCAAGGTGCGAATCAGACACCTGTGGCAGTTGCCGGAGCAGATAAAACTTCAGGCAACTCGCCTTTAATCATTAATTTTTCAAGTCAAGGGTCAAATGACCCGGACGGAACGATTACCGGTTACTCTTGGAATTTCGGCGACGGAACATCTTCAAATCTAGCCAATCCGTCGCATACTTATAACAGTGCCGGAAGTTTTACGGCGACCTTGACGGTGACGGACAACGGCGGCGCGACAAATTCGAGTAACATCGTAATTACTGTTCAGCAAGCGCCCAATGCTGTCATTTACGTAAATGGCATCTTGATGTCTCTAACATCAAACGGACGCAACGATTCCGCCCGTGCCGTAATTACCGTCTATGACGGCAATGGCACCCCGCGTCCAAACGTAACGGTTACAGGAACTTGGAGCGGTTTAACCAGTAGTAATTTCACGGGAACGATTAACGCCAGTGGTCAGCTAGTAATTACGTCACCCTCCACGAAGAAAAGCGGCACATTTACCGTAGATGTGACGAATCTTTCAGCTTCGGGCTACACATATAATCCGAACTTGAATGTCATCACGAGTGCTTCTATCTCAAATTAATATAGAACAAATCTCAAGGAGAAAAGGCTGTTCAATTTGAGCAGCCTTTTTTCATTTGGATAAATCGGAGCATTTTTGAAACTTTGGCTCGATCATTAATCAATGTAAAAAAGCTTCGAACTCAAATCTAATAAGTTCAAAGCTCAAAATTTAATTCTCAAACGAGTTTATTACAATTTGAAAATCCAAGCCCGGTTTGTGCTGGTCGGTCCGCTCGCTCGCGTGCCGAGTCCATAGCCGCCCGTGATTAAAGCTCGCTCGTCATCGAGCAGCGTAACGGTCGCGTAATGAAGCGGCATACCGAATGCACCGGCGGTTTTGGTAAAAGTATTGGTTGCAGGATTATAAACTTCCGCCGCTTCCCCACCCCCTCCGATGAAAACCTTGCCGCCCGAGAGCAAAACTGCCGTTCCGTCCATTTTGAAACGCGCGAAATTCATTTCACCGGCAGGAGTAAATTCGTTTGTTGCCGCGTCAAAAATTTCCGCGCTTTTGTATTGCCCGCTCCAGTCATGACTGTCAGAGCCGCCGAAAATCAGCACGCGATTATTTTTGAGCAAAATTGAGTCGTGTTTGTAGCGCGCGGCGTTCATCGTTTTGGTCAAAGTAAAGCTTTTTGTCTTTGGGTCATAAATTTCCGCGCTCGAGGAGATTTGCCCGCGACTTGTTTCGCCGCCGGTGAGAAGAATGCGCCCATCGGCTAATGTCACTGCGCTGTGAACAGAACGGGCGCTCTGCATTTTCCCAATCAATGTGAAAGATTCGTTGTTTGGATCGAAAATTTCGCCTTCGCTCAAATAATTCCGCCCGTCGAAACCGCCGGTGATTAATACTTTTCCGTTGTCCAGAAGTGTCGCCGAATGTCCGGAACGACGATAAAGCGAATTGCCGATTGGAGTAAATGTTTCGGTCTGCGGGTTATATATTTCCGCGCTCGCTTCGGGCAGAGAGCCAGACCAGCCGCCGACGATTAAAACTTTTCCGTCCGGTAGAAGCGTCGCCGTGTGACTGACGCGCTTAACGCTCATTTTATTTTTAGCCCGCGCAAACTTGTTTGTCTGCGGATCAAAAATATCGGCGTCGTCAAAAAATACGCCGTTGCGTTCCATTCCGCCCGCGATTAAAATTTTTCCGCTTTTCAGGCGTGTAGCGGTATGTGACGCTCTCGCTTCGCTTAAATTGCCAATTTCAGAAACTTTTCCCAAAGTTTGAACCACTGGTAAATCGCTACTGGCAACCGGAGTTTTTTGAGCCGTGCAACTCGCCGTTAAACCGATAAAAATCGTCAGAACCGCGCCCGAATAAAATTGATAGGACATAAATTTTTCTCCTTTGTATAGATAACACCACAAAAGCGATTTTTATGACAGTATTTATTTACAATTTGCGCTGTGAGTTTTCCTGATAAATTTTTACTTTTGTAGCCGCTTCTTCTCTTTTAATCGATTCCTGTTCGCGTGTCTGCATATTTCTTAGCACAACTTCATTTTTAGCAAGTTCTGACTCTCCAAGAATGCAGACGAAAGGCACATTAATTTGCGATGCGTATTTTAATTGTTTGTCTATCTTATGGGCTTCTGGATAAGCGAGAACACGCAAGCCTTGTTGTCTTAATTCATTCGCTAATTTCAAAGATTCACCGATTGATTCTTCATTCCAAATGGTTATTAAAACGTCAGCCGAATTTGTTTCTAAATTTTTCGGAAACATTCCGCGTTCTTCCATTATGATGAGAATGCGTTCCAAACCCAAGCTAAAACCGCACGCGGGAATTTGTTCTTTGCCGAACATTCCGATAAGACCGTCGTAACGCCCGCCGCTGGCGATGCTTCCGGGTAAATCAGGAACATTAACTTCAAAAATCGCGCCTGTGTAATAACTCAAACCACGCGCCAGCGATGCATCAATTTTAAGACTTTCCAAACCGGTTAGTTTAAGAATCTGCGAAATCTGACTGGTAGCCTGTGTGCCTGTTTCATAGTTGCCGATAAATTCTGAAAGACTTTCAAGAATATATGAATTATCCGAATTTTTTAATTTGTCGAACAATCCAAGTAATTTATTCGCTGCGCCTTCATTTATTTCACGACTTTCAAACTCCTTTAAAACGCCTTCACTGCCAATTTTATCGAGTTTGTCTAAAGCGACGAGTGCGTCGGTTTGTTTTTCCTCGACAATTTCAACCGCGTCCAGCATCGCATATAAAATTTCTCTGTGATTTATCCGAATCACAAAATCGTCAAATCCCAACCTCTCCAAAATTTCGTTCACCGCAGCGCAGAGTTCAGCTTCGACAATCATTGAACTTGAACCAATTGCGTCAACGTCACATTGATAAAACTCGCGGTAGCGTCCACGCGCCGGACGGTCGGCTCGCCAGACGGGTTGGATTTGGTAGCGTTTGAAGAATTTCGGCAAATCGTTTTTGTGATTGGCAACGACTCGAGCGAGTGGGACGGTTAGATCGTAGCGCAGTGCGAGGTCGGATAAATCTTTTTCCGAAGCGTTCGGGTCGAGTTTTTCGCCCCGCTTTAAGATTTTATAAATCAGCTGATTGCCTTCTTCACCGTATTTATCCGTCAAGGTTTCGAGATTTTCAACCGCCGGAGTTTCGAGCGGCTCAAAACCGTAGCTTTCATAAACTTCTTTGATAATCGAAATAACATGTTCGCGTCGTCTGATGTCGCGGGGAAGAAAATCGCGCATTCCGCGCGCGGGTTGTGTTTTGCTCATAGATT
>MWVV01000399.1_pt1 | contig 15951 bp, 16 predicted proteins | sample 1047281 | NCBI WGS metagenome assembly MWVV01 (sample SAMN06349986, study PRJNA376086) | soil metagenome | isolation source: PT-2 sample Antarctic (ecotone) soil | place: Antarctica | collected 2015-01-13 | reverse complement strand
ATAAAGAACAGGATAGTAAGTAATGGTATTAACTCAACTGACAACTCGCCATATAGTTACAACAAACATTCTGACAAAGCCTTTTAATAAATGCTTTAGTACTTAAAATCTAACGCACTGAAAGGGCGAAAAAACTATCATCTAAAATATGAATTTTTGATCTTTGTAGGTTACGTTATCTTGTGAGAATCAAAACCACAAATTAATAATTACAAGGAGTAATTACCTACATTAATATCCTAATTACAGTTGGATAAAATAATTGTAGTGTTTAATTATATAACCCAAGTTGCTAGTTATCAAGCAACTGCTATTTGAAAATAGAAAAGTCCTCTTTTAGAATTTTGTCGCCAAACAAAAACACTAAAGAGGACAAATAAATGTGCCAAAGCACACTTGCAATATACTGTTTTATTGATGATTTGCTCAAGGCGAGCCGACACCAAGAAGATGTTCGCGCACAAGTTTCGGACGCCGAAGTTATCACCATTGCGCTCGTGGCAATGCTTTATTTCGGCGGTAACTTTGAGAAAAGCCGTCTTGTGTTGACAGAACTCGGCTTGATGCGAAGAATGCTTTCGCGTTCTCGTCTGAATCGCCGTCTGCACCACTTGACGAATTTGATTAATCTGACGTTTCATCGTTTCGGGGCGACGCTCAAAGATATGAATTGGGAATCGCGCTACCTGATTGATTCGTTTCCCGTGGCAGTCTGCGATAACATTCGCATATCGCGTTGCCGCTTGGTCAGAGATGAAACTTATCGCGGTAGAATCCAGAGCAAACGCCGCTACTTTTATGGCGTTCGCGTTCAGGTGATGACGACTATTGACAGCACGCCGGTCGAGTTCTGCATCTTGCCGGGAGCGTGCCACGACCTTCAAGGCTTGGCGGAATTGGCGATTGATTTGCCGCCACAGGCAGAGTTGTTTGGTGACACGGCTTACACAAGTTATGAATGGGAAGAATATCTCCTTGAAGTTGAACAAATTCGCCTTCAAGTCCCAAGAAAAAGTAACAGTAAAAAGCCGATTGAGCCGTTTGTCGAAACTTACAAACAACTGATGAGAAAACGCATTGAAACCGTTTTCAGTGAAATCTCGAAGTTGTTTCCAAAAAAGATTCATGCAACCACGCTCTCAGGCTTTTTACTAAAAATCAGTTTGTTTTTGTTTGCCTATCAACTTGATAAGGCTTTCATCAACAACTAGCAACTTGGGTTATATAGTTAAAGTAGATACCTTGTTATCTTGTCCCACACCTATCAGAGTAGTATCCGTATTAGTTATAAAAAGTTAACAGTATGTTTTTTAAATTGCCTATTAGGTGAAACACATTTAGGAAATGTCCTTTTGAGCGCATAATCTGAACATCTTGAAAGTCACGATTACAACCACTTGCTGTGATTGAAATAATGATGTTCTTCATTTTTCTTCTACATATCTTTAATATAATCATAAAGAAAAGGCTATTGACTTTTATTCTGTGGCAGGTAAAATCCAAACCGGTGGAGGCGCAGAATTCCTGTTAAACTTGCAGAATTTTTCTGAAATATTAATTGAAAAGTTCTTAAAAATTTACTAAATAATTCCTAAACTCATGCCTCATACTGCACTCTACTGTTATGAATTCGGCGGGTTTGCACTTTACCCATCCGATAGACTGTTGCTTAATAAAGGCACACAAGTTAATCTTTCCGGCAAAGATTTTGATGTGCTTGTGTTTTTGGTTGAAAGACCAAATAGGTTAGTTTCCATCAATGATTTACTAAGCGGAGTATGGAAAGATGTTTTGGTTGAAGAGGGTAATATTACAAACAATATTACCAAAATCAGAAAAGCATTGGGTGAGAACCGCCATTTCCCAAAATATATTGCAACAGTTCACGGTAGCGGTTATCGTTTTATTGCTGAAGTTAAGGTTTCAGTTTCTGAAACAAAAGACTTATCAAAAATTGATCCGCAAGCCAACACTAACAATTCCCAAAGCTTAATTCGCTCAGAAAAAGGAAAATTTCAAGTTGAATCGCACAAATTTGTTCCAATTTATTTAAGCGAAACTTGCTTTGAAAAAAGCGATCAAATAATAGAAAAAGAAAGCCCTTGGGCAAACTACAAGGAATTAAAAACTGGCTTCGGAAGGTTATGTATTCTTCCGTTTGGAATTGGTGTCTGGCATTTAACGGAAACAGTTAGTTTTTCCACCCTCACGGACTTAGCCGTTTGGCGCCGGAAAACTTATCAACACATCAAACAAGAAAGACATGCGTTAAGTTATAAGACTCTAGAATTGTTGAAAAAAAGCGGCGCTCCAAACAATGACTTTTTTCGCCATAAAATTGGAAAACCCGGTTACATTTTTTCTGTGTTGACGCTAAAAGTACCAATTTGGGAAAAGGATTCCGAACTGAAAACGGCACTCAAACTACTTTCTTGTCCTACACCGCTACATTGCGATGAAGCTCTAGAGGGTGAACGAGAGAAAGGGATTGAGGTTGAAAACCAATTTTTGCAAAATGGATTTTTCAACCAAGATATTAAAGAATTTGGTTTAGCCGGAAACGAATTGGGATTTGCAAGTTGGGCAGGAATCTCCTACTTTCAGTTATCAACCAAGCAATCAGCATTGCTGGAAAATATTACTGAATTTGAGCTTGCGGTACAAGCCACCTGGTGGCTTAGCAATTGTTTAAAAGAAATTTGCTTGTCTATCGAATCCACAGAAAAACAGAAGTTGCAAAATAAAATACAATTTTTAATCAAACAATTTAGGAAATTAAAGAATATTGGACCGAGCGAATCAACCTCGCAAAGAATAATGCACGAAGCTGTCTTGTCAACCAGTCGATTAGAAGGATTAGTTGAGGATACGTTGGAGTTATATAATCACCTATAAAATTCACAACCTCGTAACAAACTTTTACTAGTTTTTGGAGTCATTATGTTTGAGATACAAAACCCGGTACTAATTATCATAGATATGCAAAACGGATTTATGGGAAGCCAATCACGACATGTTATTGAGCCAGTTATAAATCTGATCGAAGAATGCCAGAGGCACGAAATTCCGACGGTTTTTACGCGCTTTCACAATAACCCCGCAAGCTCCTATGAACGCTTAATCGGCTGGAAACGCTTGCGAGAGGCGCCTGAAACGGAGCTGGTAGTGGATTTACTGCCCTATGCCAAAACTGTAATTGACAAGGAGTTTTACAGTGCTTTTACTAATGAGTTTAACCGATTCATAAACGAATATGATTGGAAAACCATTATTCTTTGCGGCGTAGCGACCGAAAGTTGTGTTATGAAAACTGCGGTGGATGCTTTTGAGAAAAATTTGATTCCAATTGTTGTCTCTGACGCCTGTGCTAGTCACGCAGGAGCAAACATTCATCAGGCTGGTTTGATGATTCTCGGCAGATTTATTGGCGGAGCACAAATCGTTACTTCCACGCAACTGTTGCAAAAACTTAACAGTAGAATGGCTTTCAATTAAATCGTAGCAGATATGTAGGTATTTTCTAAATTAGTATTCAATAATTTTAACCAATAAAATAGTAAGCTGTTTTGTTCTTACATGGGCGTATAGAAGTTCACAGCAAAACGATAAGTTATAAACAGATTAGACTAAAAAGACTAAATTTACCCGCTTTTTTATGAACTCATTAACAGCTATGATTATTTTACCAAAAGTATTTATCATCGTTCGCACTAATCTTATTTAATATGCAACTGAGAAAAGAAAATCATCTTGGCATAGCCCGCAAAAAAAATAGCTTTGGACAGAAGCAAATTGCAAACCTTCTCGGACATAAAAGGACGGACCAAATCTCCTGTTATGAACGAGGAGAGAAACTGCCGAGCCTAAAAACCGCTATTCAATTTTCAATCATCTACAAACTGCCACTCCGCATTTTATTTCACCGTTACTATCGAGAGTGCTTAGACGAGTTAACAACTCGTGCCATGACCCTCAATCAAAATTCGGTCCTCAAAATTGATCTGACCGAGCCGACTGACTACTGCGTTTACATGGAATTGTTAAAAACACCGTTTATAACTGATATTGACAAGGAAAAGATCAAACGCCATGTCAAAGAGCTAATGGAAGAGCGCAGTAAAACTCTTGCCTAATCACTAATTTGATCAGAGATTAATCAAATTCTTTTATGTCGATTCGCCTATTCAGAAATAAGCGATTGAACAACCTATAATTATATTTATCTATGGTATCAAATTCGCCCGTTGTATTAGCAATTGCCCCAGGTACGAGAGAATGCGGCGTAGCCGTATTTGAAGGGTTTAAACTTATCTACTATGGAGTTAAAACATCTTATCTCTTTAATATAAGACAGCGAGAGAAAATTTCAATTCCAAAACTGATTGATGATCTATTTAAGCAATATTCGTTGCAGTCAATTGTCCTTAAAGAGGTAAACCAGTATCAACAAACATCACCTGGTCTGAGGCTTGTAGTTAACCAAATAAAAATGCAAGCTGAGTCAAAGCATATTCGGGTTAAGGAAATTTCACTGAGGCAAGTTAAATCGCTACTTTGTAAAGACGGAAAACAGACGCAAAAAAAAGCATTTGAGACGGTTGCTAATCTTTACCCTGAACTGCGACAGTTCCAAAATCGTCCGAATAAATGGCAAAATGATTACTACGCTTATATTTTTTCCGCTACTGCAGTAGGACTTGTTTGTTTGACTAGCCTAGCCGAGAAAGACTATTGACTTGTTATTATTAAAGATTTTCTGCAAGTGTTACTTTACATAACGCTCATCTTTGCTATGCCTGAAGATAATATCTATTCTGTTAATAAAAATAATCCTCTCAAAGTTACGATTGCCGACCTATACCCAGAACTGTCGCCTGAGGAGCAAGCCCAAGCGGAAGATGTGTTGAAACGCTACGTAGCCCTCGTGTGGCGTATTTACCAAAGAGTCCACCGCGAAAAGGAAGAAAAATTTGACGAAAATCACTTTAAACGTTAGGTTTAAACGTCCTCGCTCACAAAATCATTTTCTAACAGAAATGCCCGCCAAAAACTATTTTTCTTATGTCCGCGTGTCAACGCAGCGGCAGGGTCAACACGGCACCTCGCTCACCGAACAGCAATCTGCGATTGAACGCTATGCCCAAAGATTTAATTTGTCTATTGCCAAGCAATATGAAGAAAGGGAAACGGCTGCCAAAGAAGGCAGACCCGTCTTTTTGGAGATGCTGAAAGCCCTTAAAAGCGGTAAGGCAGCCGGGCTCATTACCCATAAAATTGACCGGAGTGCGAGAAATCTGAAAGACTGGGCTGATCTAGGTACATTAATTGACGAAGGGGTAGAAGTTCATTTTGCTAATGAAAGCCTTGACCTCAACTCGCGCGGAGGAAGGCTTTCGGCTGATATTCAAGCGGTCATTGCCGCCGATTTTATCCGTAATTTGCGGGAAGAAACCAAGAAGGGTATTTACGGGCGGCTTCGTCAGGGGTTATATCCGTTTCCGGCGCGAGTCGGTTATCTTGACGGTGGCAAAGGAATTCCAAAACGGCTTGACCCGGTGCAAACACCGCTCGTCAGACAAGCCTTTGAACTTTATGCCTCAGGTAACTGCGCGTTAAACGCTTTGGTCGAAAAGATGTATGAACTGGGACTGCGAAATAAGAACGGCAAAAAAATAAGCCGGAACGGACTGGTTTGTATACTGAAAAACCCGTTTTATATGGGACTGATTAAAATTGATTCCATCGGCGAATTGTTTGTCGGAATTCACCCACCGATTGTTTCAAAAAGTCTGTTTGATGAGGTGCAGGATATTTTTGCGGGAAAAAGAGTCAGAAAAAACCTCAGACATTTTTTTATCTTTCGCCGGATGGTTAGCTGCCGAGACTGCCAAAATTTGCTCGTTGCCGAACGACAGAAGGGCAATGTCTATTACCGTTGTCAGACAAGAGAGTGTCCCGAGAAAACCGTCCGCGAAGAGATGATTGAAGCCAAACTTCTTGAAACGTATGAAAAACTGCAACTGACCGACGAAGAATACAAATATCTGATAGCCGAAGCTGATAAATATTTAAAGAACGAGCCGAAGCGAACTGAAATAGTCAAAAAACAATTGCTGATGGACGTATCAAATATCGAAACGCGGTTTGCCAAACTTGCCGATGCTTATGTTGATGAAGTTTTTGATAAAGAAACCTACTTCGCCAAAAAGAACGAACTGGTAATCAAGCGGCAAGAAATCAAAGAGAAATTGGAATCAAAAAACAGCAGCGAAGTTGATAGCGCTAACGAATTACAGAAATTTCTCGAACTGCTAAAATCCGTTTGTCTAAGCTATAAAACAGCCAATGGTGAAGAAAAACGCCAGATGGTGCAAATCACAACCTCGAACTTTATCGTGAAGCAAAAAATCGTTTTAATTAAACTGAGAAAACCGTTTCAACTGATGATAGAAAGACCGAGATTCCCCACTGGTAGCCCGACACTAGCAACCACTCGAACTTTTAGAGACTTGTGTCAAAAATTGATAGAGTGTTTCCGTAACAAAAGCATAGCAAAAACAGACCAATTGGTAAATAAAACTTAGTCTATAGGTATCTTGTTCAGAACACCTATGACGAATACATTTCGTCACCTCCACTTATTTATTAATGAACAATAACTTTGAAAAATCTAATCTAAATATAGCTTAAGTAAAATGGGGTTTAATCAAAAGAGTGAAAATTTCGACACTTTTATCTAATGATGGATTTCCTGTATTTGCTAAGCTATCCTTACCATTAATTCTACCGCATGAAACTTACTAAAGAATACTTTAATTAAAAATGACCTATAAAATCTCTTTTCTTTTCTCTTTCGATTGATTGTTTGTAATATTTTATTCACTCTTCGATAACTAATTTATGCTCCAATAAATCTAGCGAGTTAAACAAAGGTAAGATTGATTCATAGAATTTCACTTTATTTTCATAACCAGAAACAATACTTCCTCTTTCAGCCATAACAACGTGATTTGTATCAGAACTTAATTATCTAAAATCTTCTAAATTATTGTTTTCCATTAAAAAAATTTCTAAAAACTCTTTTCTTCTGTCGCCAAAGCAATTTACAACTATCTGAAAAATGTAACTTGCTCTTTTTTTGTCTTTCGCATTTTTTCTAAAAACTTCTTTAAGCAAACTTATTGCTTTCTCTCTTTGTTCGTCTTTAAGATTTTTGTCTTAGCGTTAAAATCCGCTTGTCTAATGCTTTCGTAAGCGTCTTTTGGGTTTATACTTTTTTCGATAAATTTATAGACGATGCGCTGCCCAACTAAATACAGTTTATTTCCTGATTCGCTGTACATGGAAAATCTTTTAAATAATTTGTTTAAATGAGCTGTTGTTGAAACAGCTGTTAAAAGTTCTTCATTCAAGAGAAAGCTTCTTTCATCATTAGAACGAAGCTTTTCTACTTAAAAACAAATTTGTCCAGTAATTATTGATTTATCGAAGCTGTTAATAACCGTAAATCGGATACCACAAGCAGCGAAGATAATCCTATTGAAACAAAAACGGCTGCTAAACGAGCTGTAAAAACCAATCATGTTGAACTTAAAAAATCAGTTTCAAATTTAATGGAAAGAACATGTGTTACATGTTCGCGCCGCAGCTGTTATTACATTAACGGCTCGAATAGGAAACTTATGTCAATAAAGCTAAATGTTACTGCTAGGAGTTACGCAGTTGAACGAAACTCTTCCCTCTCCACAAAAATACTTTAAATGATAGTTTTCAGGATCTGACGGTGCGTTAGCTTAACATAAGGGTAAGCAGAGAAAATTAAGTTAGAGTTACGGGAATATTTGGGCTGCCGGATTTGCGCTAAGTTGTTAGATAAAGAAATACAGCAATTCTTTTTCTAAAAAGTATGTAACGTTTTAACTGAAAAAGACATACTCAAATAAGGTGGTAGTAAAATGCCGGGCGGAATGTGGCGCGGCGAGAAACCAATTAAGAAGGAACATCATTTTATGGCAGACCAGAAAAAGAAGATTGTTATCATCGGCGGCGGGATGAGCGGTATGGCGACCGCCTTCGGACTGACTTCGGCTCCGAACTGGCAGGATCAATATGACGTGACTGTGTTACAGCTAGGCTGGCGGCTCGGCGGTAAAGGCGCCAGCGGGCGCAATGCGCAAGCCCAACAACGCATCGAAGAGCATGGTCTCCATGTGTGGGGCGGATTTTACGAAAACGCGTTTCGTGTGATGCGCGCTTGTTACGCGGAGTTAAACCGGCCGCCGAACATGCCTTTAGCAACTTGGGACGAAGCATTTAAACCTTCGCCGCTCGTCACCTTTATGGAAAATTTGAACGATGACTGGCTCATCTGGAACAACAATTTTCCCGAGTATCCGAACTCTACCCCAGGCGATGGCACTCCAATGCCGAGCGTTTTCGAAGGAGTTTTACGAATTGTCGAATGGATAGTTCGCGTTTCGCTCGACCCGGACTGTGCCGCGCCGGCGGCTACGGAAGCTAAGAGTGCGGCAGCCTCTGAATTGAAAATATCCAGACCGGTTGAGATTGAGTCCTTAGTCGCTACTGCGGAGAATCTCTTCAACGCAGCAGGAGAATATGCAGACGAGAAAGTAGCAAGCATTATCAGGGCCAAGGCCTATCCTCCCGAACTAACATTTCTGATTGACGCGTATATGCTTCTGCGGACCGCGCCGCCTGATCCCGCAGCACACGCTCCCGAACTACATAATGCTGTAGTCTGGAGCCTGCGCACGTTTCGAGAAGTGTACGTATCGCCCACGCCGGACGTGACGAATTTAAGCAGCGGTGTGCGGCGGGCGTTAGTATTAATTGATTTGGGGCTTGCGGAAGTAATCGGAATTCTCAGCGACGGTATCCTGTTGAATGGCTTCAATGTTGTAGATGATGAGGATTTGATGGAGTGGTATAGTCGCCACGGCGCAGCCCCGGACAGCGTAAACTCTGCACTAGTGCGTGGGATATATGATTTCATCTTTGCCTACGAGCAGGGTGACAAAAATCAACCCGCGCTTGCGGCAGGAACAGGATTGCGGTGCATTTTCCGGCTCATCATGTGGTACAAAGGAGCTATCTTCTGGAAGATGCAGGCGGGGATGGGCGATACGGTGTTCGCCCCACTCTACTCGGTTCTTAAGAAGCGCGGTGTGAACTTTAAGTTCTTCCAAAAAGTTGAGAACCTAGGATTGACAACAGATAAGAATTCAATAGCGACGATTCTGGTAAGTGAGCAGGCAACGTTAAAGAATGGAGAATATGACCCGCTTTATTTAGTGAATGACCTGCCATGCTGGCCGGATGTGCCATTCTATGATCAACTTGTTCAGGGAGACGAGCTTAAGGATAAGGGAATTGATCTGGAAAACCCCTGGGCACCATGGGAGCCGGTAAGCCATTATACCCTCAAGGCGGAAGAAGATTTTGACATTGTGGTTCTCGCGACTTCTCTAGCGCCACTCAAGGAAATATGTCCTGAACTCATCGCCGCGAACCCGGCGTGGAATAACATGGTAGAGAATGTTAAGACCGTGCAGACGCAGGCATTTCAACTATGGATGATACCATCACTCGCAGATTTGGGATGGGATGCAGGTTCCCCTGTACTTACGGCATTTGCTCACCCGGATGAGACTTGGGCGGACATGAGCCAGGTGATTTCCCGCGAAGTCTGGCCGGTAGGGCAGGAACCGGGTTCGATTGCTTACTTCTGTGGTCCCCTCATTGACGCCGACCCAATTCCTCCTTACAGTGATCACGACTTTCCAGTTCAGCAGGCAGAGATCGCCCGGCAAAACAGTATTAACTGGATCAATCAAAACCTGCCGCTTATTTGGACTAAGGCCGGGGAACCAGAGAATTTCGACTGGAATCTGCTGGATGATTCCTCCGGTCAGAGTGGTTCGACGCGCTTCAATTCACAGTACTCAAGGGCTAATCTTAGTCCGGCGGAGCGGTACGTGCTTTCCGTACCGCGCTCCACGAAGTACCGTCTGAATGCCGCCGGTTCCGGTTTCAATAATTTGTATCTTGCCGGAGACTGGACGCTGAACGGCTTAAACTTTGGCTGCATTGAGTCTGCCACGATGGGTGGTCTTGAAGTATCGCAGGCAATCTCCGGTTATCCCGCCGAGATCGTTGGAGAGAAAGATTTTTAGACGGGGTGCGTCAAGTTTCTTTTTGAAAGTGTCGAAAATTTCTCCAAAAACCTGTACCCATTATCCGTTTAGTAGTCCGATTTACACTGGTAAATTTGTAAAACCGAAAGAAGGCATCTCCGAAACCTATCGTTTCGTGTGCCTTAACCGTTCTCCTTTTAACCAAAGCCGACATTAGTATAACAGTGTAATTATACAAGCTAGCGATATATAAGGCTTACTTGTTCGCGGCCAACTGCATGTTTACCGGCTAATTGGCTTACGTAATCTATTCGTGTGGTTAAGTAAATATTTCATTGGTCTGTTACCTTAGCTGTTATTACAAAAACCGCAAAGTAGCTAAAGATTCTCCAAAACCGAGGCAACCACAGCACTAATGGTGTTATAGGATCTAATTGTATGGTGCCTCTACTATCAAAAATATACGGCTATAAGAAATGCCTACCAGCGTTGCGGCTGCCTTTAATGTTTTTCTTCGCCCACTCGCGGATTTCGTCAATTTTGGTTTTCATCATCTCGGCGGTCGGCGTGATGACACCGATTGTCGCGACGACATCTTTGGTTTCGGCGGCGCGACTGAAAATACCCAGACCACAGCAGAAAAGAATTTTGCAAGCGGTTGCTGTTGTATCGAAAGATCCTTATTTGAAAAATAATAATATTAAAAGACTCACCGGAATTTTGACTGGATATTTCCGTCTGCGAATTGGCAATTACAGAGTATTATATCTTCTTGATCCAGATGCTCACATAGTGTTTATTAAAGCAGTTTTGCCGCGTAACGAGAAGACGTATAAGTGATTAAAAAGCCAAAGTGCTTACACCTTCGACTTTTTGTATTCTAAATGCATGCATGTTCAAAGGCACGAAATATTACCGCTGTATTTCTAGTTTATAGATGCGAAAATATTCTACTAACTTGTATGGCACTCATACGAACAGTAATAACATCCGTTGCATTGGCGGTGGTATTTTTTCGCTTCTACAACTGCGTCTCTACAATTGGAGAAATCCCCAAGGAAGGTTCTGTTTTCAGTATTAGGTAAACGCGAGCAGTCTGATTTGTGAACTTCATGGTCGCAGTTAGGCTGTGCATTTTTGTTGACGTAATATTTCATACTTTTAATTTATTTTCTAAACTTGATTTATAATAGGCAAAACCCGTTATGGTCTTTCTTGTTAAATGACCTTACTTGCAAGCAATCGTTTATATATGGTTACCGCTTTATTAACTAACGCACCAAACGGAAGCGAAAGCTATCAACAAATAATTATCTTTTATGATGGATTAAGTATCATAATCACAATAGTCGCAGCATAGAGCGGAAGTTAAGAGAATGAAGTAGTTTTGTTGAGACAGTTAGGGCAAAATATAATCTTTTTTACGCATCTATTTACAATGAAGAAATGATGATTTCATCTGAATTTAATCGAGACGCTTCAGGTTTTCACATTCCAAATGATTTGAAGATGATTGCCGAAAAGGTAGCTGAACTTCTTGGGAAAGATGTAATCGTGCAAGCCAAACAAAAAGCTGAATTAAAAGGCGCACAAGTTGTAATTAACGGTGATGGAAGTGTTTCTATCAATGCGCCAAGTGGGAAGATTTTAGGCTGAACGGGTTGAATAACGGTCTGCCGATTTGATAAGAGAAAAACTCAATTTATCTGAAATTCTCAAGGCTCGTTCGATAATTTATCGGGCGCGCTTTTTATTTAAGCCTCTTTTTATTACCTGACAAAAAACAATTTATTCGTTGATAGTTTTCGCCTCCGTTTGGTGCGTTAGTAAATAAAGTCGAAATTATTTCAAAAAGCGTGTAATGTTTTGAGCCTTAAAGTCATATGTCTTTAGAGTACTAAAAGTGAAAGGGAATAATTATACAAGTAAAAGGGGATAATTATACGAAAATACAATTCGGCTTTTGTCAGTCAAGAATTTAGATAAGATAAGTATTTACAGTTATTTAATAATTCTGCATAAATTTTTATGCGAAATTTAATTCGCTATAATACAAGGTTCGGTTGCTACGTGTGGCGTAACAGCATGACATAACATTATGAGTTCAGATGAAACACAAATGCAGGCAGATTCTTTGAAGTTGTCTGAACTGTATGCCAACTTCCTCGCAGCTCTCGGCGGTGTTAGCATTACCGTACTTACCCTTGTCTTGACTCTTAATCCAAAACCAGTGGAAGGAAATTTAAGTCGGTTTTGGGTTGCCGCTTTATTTCTAGCAACAATCTCCTGTTTCATAGGCGCTCACCTAATGGCAGAAGCGGCAGCGTTCACTAGCAAATTAAGAGATTCAAAGTTAAGGGTGCGCATATCCTTGTTAGCCAGCATAAACATTTATGTTGCAGCAATGCTCATCATTTTTACTGCAGTGCTGCTGACGGCGGAGCATGTCAAATTGATTTCTGTTTTGATTTTTCTGTTTGTATTAATCGTCACACTCAGCTGGATGTATTATACAGCTACTTATCGCTTTGAACCTAAGGACCCTAAGGCTGAAACAGTAGCTAAGTTGGCAATCGTAATCGGCGTCGTCGTAGGGATATTAATGTACTGGGCTGCGTCACGATTATTTGAGGAATACTTTCTACTTGCATGTTTTCTTATGCCGCTTATCTCTATTGCTTTTTCATTCTTTTATTTTGTTTGGATTTTAAAATTCGGTAATGAAGAGCAAAAGTTAAATGTGTGGTTTTATAGTTTTGCTATAGCACTGCCTTGTATATCTCTTTTTGGTGCCGGCGTAGGATTGGTGTTTCGGTAAACATACCAGTAGCATCTTATTCTTGCAATCATAGTGAACGTGAACGCTACCGAAGAAGTCATTGGACGTATGGGCGAAACACATCTCAAACTAAGGATTCCGATTACCGGAGACCTTTTTTTGCCTGTAAAAACTCTTCTTTCAACTTTCAACTTTCACCTTGTGCGATGATGACGGCGATTTAACCGACTTATTTCAGGAAAATTAAATGATGAACTTGCCAGAGTTCTTACAGATTATTGGTTTGTTTGGAGCAGTTGTTGGTCTGTATTTTAATTATAGGCAACTACAAGCGAACAATCGTCAAAAGGCGGCAGAGTTTATTATTAGTCTCAATAACAGCATTGTTCAAAATGCTGAAATGAATAAAATTTATTATGAAATCGAATACGGAAAGTTCGAGTATAATTCTTCTTTTCACGACTCTGAAAAAGAAATTCCTTTAGACCATTTGCTTAGCCATTTTGAAAGTATTGCGAAATTATATTTATTGAGTAATTTCACTTTGAAAGATTTGGTGTTAAGCGACAATTAGAAATGAAGTCTGACGACAATTAGATTTCCCGTTCTTTGACAACTTGAGCGACCATCAAAAGTATCCTTTTTATCGGAGGTTACTGAGCAGATGGTCACCGACAGACAATATTGGAGACTTATGAAGTTATTGAATACGGGAAAGAGTTTGGGTAAGGCGGCGGTCTCGGCTGATATGGATGAGAAGACTGCTCGCAAGTATCGGCACTTAGGCAAACCGCCGTCGCAAACAAAGCAAACTCGCCGATATCGAACACGAGCGGATGTTTTCGCCGAGGTTTGGGGTGAGCTTGAGCCGTTTCTGGAAAGCGAGCCGGACTTGGAAGCGACGACCTTGCTCGAGTATTTGTCCGAGCGATACCCAGACCGCTTTGCCGATTCACAGCTTCGCACTTTGCAGCGACGAGTTAAGGCGTGGCGAGCAGTTCAGGGTTTGCCCAAAGAGGTATATTTCGAGCAGCGGCATTTGCCCGGTCATCAAGCGCAAAGCGACTTTACCAGTTTTAACGAGTTGAATGTGACCATCAACCGGCAACCTTTTCCGCATCTTTTTTATCATTTCTGTTTGACTTACTCGAATTGGGAAACTGGAGGCATTTGTTTTTCGGAGAGTTTCGAGGCGTTTGCCGAAGGGTTGCAGAACGCTTTGTGGCAGCTCGGCAAAGTTCCGACCGAGCATCGCACCGATAACTTGACGGCGGCGGTCATCAGAGTCGGAAGGCGCGATGAGTTAACCGCCGGATACGTGGCGCTGCTGGCTCATTACGCTCTGCGAGCAAGTCATACCAATCCGGCATCGCCTCACGAAAACGGTGATGTCGAACAATCTCACCGGCGATTCAAGTCAGCCGTCAGGCAGAGTTTGATCTTACGCGGGAGTCGTGATTTTTCCTCGCGTGAAGAATACTTCGCCTTTTTGTCTGCCTTGCTGACAAAGCGAAACGCTCGTCGGACGGACAAACTGGCGGCGGAGACAGCGGTAATGGGCGAACTTCCGGCACTTCGACTGGCGGATTCGACCGCGCTGCGGGTGCGCGTTTCCCGTAACAGCACCGTCTGGGTGAAGAACAAACTGTATTCGGTGCCGAGTCAGTTGATTGGCGAATGGGTCAGTATTGAGCTTTACGCCGAACGCCTTGAAGTCTGGTATGGCGATACCCTGATTGAACAAATAGAGCGGGTGCGCGGCGTGGGAGCCAGTTCAATCAACTATCGGCACATTATTCATTCTTTGGTCAGAAAGCCTGGAGCTTTCCAGCGGTTTCGTCATCGGCAACAGTTATTTCCGCAGTTTATCTTTCGCGTCGCTTACGACCGTTTGTGTGAGACGATGCCCGCCCGCGCCGACAAAGAATATCTGCGGATTCTGGAGATGGCGGCTCTGATTGGTGAAGAGACGGTCGCTACGGTTCTCAAAGAGTTGTTTGAAAAAGGAAGCGAGCTTTCAACGAAAAGTGTTTTTGCCTGCTGCTGCCGGACGAGAAGTTTGTTTCTCGAACCGACCTGCTTGGTTGCCCCAATCGAAGTTGAACTGTCAGCTTATGACGGATTGCTCGGCGGTTATCTTGGGGAGGTGGCACGATGATTGAAAATGGCTACAAACCCGAACTCAAAGATGCTCTTCGCGCCTTACGCCTTCCGGTGTTTGCCTTGGAGCATTCGGCGACGGGCGCGGTGGCGGCGAATGAAGGCTGGACGTTTGACCGATTTCTGCTGGAGTTGTGTCAGCTTGAACTTGCCCGGCGCGAACAGCATCGGCGACAGAAACTGCTGGCTTCTTCTCGCTTGCCGCGTGAGAAAACGCTCGCCCAGTTTGACCGCAAACGGCTCAAGCGCAATGCCGACCAGCAGTTTGCCGCGCTAATTGAGGGCGACTTTTTGGACAGAAGCGAGAACGTGCTGGTGTTCGGACCGCCCGGCAGTGGGAAAACACATCTGTTGTGCGCTCTCGGACACGAACTGATTGGACTGGGAAGAAGCGTTTTGTTTTCATCATGCGTTCTGTTGGTGCAGCGGCTATTGTTGGCGAAGAACGAGTTATGGCTGGAACGCGAACTCAAACGGCTCGATAAATTCGAGGCACTCATTATTGACGATCTCGGTTATGTGCAGCAAAGCCGGGAGGAAATGGAAGTCTTATTCACTTTATTGGCGCATCGGTATGAACGAAAAAGCGTGCTTTTGACGAGCAATCTGGTGTTTTCCGAATGGGAGCGAATCTTCAAAGACCCGTTGACGACGGCAGCCGCCATTGACCGCCTTGTGCATCACAGCGTCATTCTGGAGTTGAATCTGCCGAGTTATCGAATGGAAGCGGCGAAACTCCAGCAATCGAAGACCGGAAATGAAAACGGTCAGGCATCGGCACCTGCCGAGTTGATTGAAAACTAAAAGAATCGGGAAATCTAATTGTCGTTGAACCCCATTTCTAGTTGACGTTCATCA
>MWVV01000398.1_pt1 | contig 15965 bp, 16 predicted proteins | sample 1047281 | NCBI WGS metagenome assembly MWVV01 (sample SAMN06349986, study PRJNA376086) | soil metagenome | isolation source: PT-2 sample Antarctic (ecotone) soil | place: Antarctica | collected 2015-01-13 | reverse complement strand
CGATTCCAAATCCGCGCCGTGCGGAATTTTTAGTTCCAGAACCATAATTGTAATCAGAATTGCGATAACGCCATCGCTGAATGCTTCGAGCCGTGTTTTATTCATTAATCTTTTGCGCTCCCGACCACCGAAATATAAAAGCTATAATCTTTTGATACTAATTTATTTTTCTACTTCATTTAAATATTATTTTTAACATCAATCTTCCAAATATGAGCGCGTCAATCAACCGGCGTGATTTTCCGTTCGCGTTTTTTTGTTTATAATCAACCTTTTTATGAAAACCACACAGACATCTTACCCGCGAAATAAAATCAAAATTCTGTTGCTCGAAAACATCTCGGATTCGGCGGTTGAAGAATTAAAACAAAGCGGTTACGCGGAAATAAAAAGAATACCCGGCGCGCTCGGCGAAAAGGATTTAATCAAGGAAATCAAAGGCGTTCACGTTTTGGGCATTAGGTCGAAAACGCAGATTACGGAAAAGGTAATTGAAAAAGCCGACAAACTGCTGGCAATTGGCGCATTTTGTATCGGCGTAAATCAAATAGATTTGAAATCTGCGACGCGGAAGGGCATCGCCGTTTTTAACGCGCCTTATTCAAACACGCGCTCGGTTGCCGAGCTTGTTATCGGTTTGTGCGTGATGCTGATTCGTAAAATCACGGATAAAAACGCGGCGGCGCACAAAGGAGTTTGGCTCAAAGAAGCAAAAGGAAGTTTTGAACTTCGCGGCAAAACGCTTGGAATTATTGGTTACGGCAATATAGGTTCGCAAGTTTCGGTGATGGCGGAAGCGCTCGGAATGAACGTGATTTATTACGACATTTTGACCAAATTGCCGCACGGAAACGCCAAGCAAATTCGTGATTTGAAAGATTTACTAAAGCAGTCGAATATTATAACCTTGCACGTTCCGTCAGATGCGACGACGCGCAATATGATAAATGACGAAATGCTTTCGGCAATACAGAAAGGAAGCATTTTTTTAAATTATTCACGCGGCGACGTGGTTGATTTGGACGCTTTGAAAAAGCACATCGAAAACGGCACAATTTCCGGCGCGGCGATAGATGTATTCCCTGAAGAACCGGAACGAAACGGAGACGCTTTTGCTTGCGATTTGCAAAATTTATCTAATGTGATTTTAACGCCGCATATCGGTGGTTCGACCGAAGAAGCGCAGGCGAATATCGGTTTGGACGTAACTGCAAAACTGATAAATTACACGGAACTCGGCACGTCAAACGGCTCGCACACTGTTCCCGCCGTTAATCTTCCGTCGCAAGCCGGAACGCATCGGATTTTGCACATTCACCAAAACATTCCGGGCGTTTTGGGTGAGATAAATTCGAAAATGTCGGAGCGCGGCATTAATATTTTAGGTCAGTATTTGAAAACAAACGAAGAAATCGGTTATGTGATTCTGGATATTGACACGGAGATATCCGGCGAAGCATTTGCGATTTTGAAAAAAGTTCGAGGAACATTGAAAACGAGAATGGTTTATTAAAATTAACTTTGCTTTCAGCGATTAAATTTTAACAGATATGAAAGTTGTATTTTTGTTATTAAATATTTTTCTTTTGGCAGTTGTAGCCAATGCACAATGGCAGAAGCAGTCGATTGATACAAAAGCGAGTTTGCGCGGGCTTTCGGTTGTCAATGAAAAAATCATTTGGGCAAGCGGAGCGCAAGGAACTTTTCTAAAAACAATTGACGGCGGAAAGAATTGGACGGTTGGAAAAGTTCCCGACGCTGAGAAATTGGATTTCCGCGATGTCGAGGCTTTTGATGCAAATACGGCTTATCTTTTGAGCATCGGCGAAGGCGAAAATTCGCGTATTTACAAAACAAATGACGGCGGCGTGAGTTGGAAACTGCAATTTAAAAACGAAAATCCGAAAGCGTTTTTTGATGCGTTTGCTTTTTGGGATGCGACCCACGGAATTGCAATGAGCGACCCCGTGAACGGCAAATATCTTTTGCTCGAAACCGACGACGGCGAAAATTGGAAAATTTTAGACAACGCGAAAATGCCAAACGCGAAGGAAGGTGAAGCCGCGTTTGCGGCAAGCGGAACTTGTTTAATTACAAACGGCAAAACGGATGTGTTTTTAGTTTCGGGCGGAAACGAAGCGAGAGTTTTTCGTTCGAACAATCGCGGCTTAAATTGGTTTGTCGCCAACACGCTTATGCCTAAAGGAACGGCGGGAAGCGGAATTTTTTCGATTGCTATGCGAGATAAACAAAACGGCGTAATCGTCGGCGGAAATTACGAAAAGCCGAATGAGATTACAAACAATTTGGCTTTTACAAACGACGGCGGAAAGATTTGGAACTCGGCGAAAGGCTTAAACGGTTATCGTTCCGGCGTTGCTTTCGTTGGTAAAGAAACGATCATTGCCGTTGGCGCAAGCGGCTCTAATTTATCAACCGACGGCGGAAAGACTTGGAAAAATCTTGACAAGGAAAATTATAACGCCGTGCAAGCCAAAGGCACAAACGCGATTTGGGCGGTCGGCGCAAATGGTTTGGTCGCAAAGTTTTTGTCGGGTAAATAGTCAAACATTTCGTCGCGTGCGCCGTATAAAGCTAAGTAATTTAGAAAAAAGCGGATTTATTATTATGTTAAAATTAGCTCCTTATTTATTTTTCGTCGCTTCAGCCACATTTTACCTCACCGGTTTTTTACAATCGAAATCAAGAGCCGTTTACATTTCGCTCGGCACGGTTTTTCTAATTCTCGGAATCGTAAATCTTCGCCGCCACCGAAGATGAATAAATAATGCAAAACGATTGGTTTGATTTAATCAGCTCAATCGGCGTCGGCGTGATAATTCTTACCTATATCGCGCTGCAGTTTGAAAAAATCCGCAGTGACAGTTTATTTTATTCTCTGCTTAACGCCGTGGGCGCAAGCCTGATAATCGTTTCTTTAATCTACAATTTTAATTTTTCCGCTTTCATAGTTGAATTTTTCTGGCTTTTGATTAGTCTATTTGGTGTTGGGAAATATTTTTTGAAAAGGTAAATTTACCAGAGAGACACAAGCGTTTACAGAGAAGAAAAAATTTTAAAAATCTTTGTGTTCTCTGTGCCTCTGTCGTGAAATAAAAAATGACTGCTAAATCAAACCTGCAAAAATCAAAAGACAAACCGCTTTCCTGTACGACGGAAACTTCATTGACCAAAGAACAATTTTTAGAGCTTTACCGTTTCTTGAAAATGACGAGAATGTTTGACGAAATAACCGTCAGACTCAAGCGGCAGGCGAAATTGACGGGCGGCGTTTTTACGAGTTTAGGTCAGGAAGCAACCGCTGTCGGAACGGCTTTTGCTCTCGAAAAACAGGATTTTATCGCGCCTTTGATACGCGACATCGGCGCGGTTTTTGTTAAAGGCATTTTACCGCGTACCATTTTTGCGCAGTATCTAGGTAAAGAAAACGCGCCGAGCCGCGCAACCGACGTGCAGTTTCATTTTGCCGATTTGGAAAAAGGCTTTGTCGGTCCGATTTCGCATCTCGGCGATATGATTCCGGTGATGACTGGCGTTTTGCTGGCGGCGAGAATGAAAAAGGAAAATCGCGTGGCGGTCGCCTATATCGGCGAAGGCGCAAGTTCAACCGGCGCGTTTCACGAAGGCGTGAATTTTGCCGCTGTTCAAAAATTGCCTTTGATTACGATTATCGAAAACAACGGTTACGCCTATTCGACGCCGACGCGCAATCAATGCGCCGCCGAGCATTTTGTTGATAAAGCAGTCGGCTACGGCATTTTGGGTCTGAGGACGGACGGAAATGATATTGTCGCGTGTTATGAGACAATGAAACGTGCGGTCAAACATGCTCGAAGCGGCAACGGCGCGGTTTTAATTGAAGCGATGACTTACCGCCGCAAAGGACACGCCGAACACGACAACCAAGCGTATGTTCCCGCAGGCGAAATTGATTTTTGGGCGCAGAACAATGACCCGATTGACCGTTACGAAAGATTTTTGAGCGAGGAAGAAATCGCATCTGTCGAAGAACTAAACGCAACAGTTGTCGAAGTCGAAAAATATCTTGAAGCAGAGTTGGCGATTGCCGAAGACGCGCCGTTTCCCAAGGCAGTTTCGGCGGCGTATGGTGTTTTTGACAATTCGGTTGTGCCGCCTGCTTTCAAAAAGAAAGTTTTGGGAAAATAAAAAAATACTTCAAACACGATTGCGAAAGTGAATAGCTAAAAGTTGATAGTGAAAATTATTCACTTTTCACTATCAACTTTTAGCTATTTCGCCTATCTTGTTTTAAAGTCTCTTTATAAATTTGGAGGTCAAAATTATGGATGTTAACGGACGTGATTTGGATATAAACAATTTAGTTCCAGATCGTGCCGAACTTGAATGCGAGGAGCTTTTCGCGCAAGCCGATAAATTATTGAACGACGGCATTATTATGGAAGCGGTTGAAAAACTGTCGCAGGTATTAAAGCGTAACCCGCGTTTCGGCAAAGCCTATAACCACCTCGGCTGGGTTTACGAAACAAAGTATAAAAACAGCGCCCGCGCCGAAGAATATTACAAAGCGGCGATGCAATACGCGCCGCAATACAACGCTTCGTATTTGAATTACAGTTATTTTTTGTCTAATCTCGGACGCTTTGAAGAATTAAAGGCGCATTTAGACAAAATCTCAACCGTTCCCGGAATTGCTAAAGACACGATTTATAACGAATACGCGATAATGTATGAAATGAACGGCAATCCACAGGAAGCGATGGATTATTACCAAAAAGCGGCAATTACGACGCTGGACACTTTAAAACTTGATAAATGTCAGGAAGGAATTGAGCGCTGCCAAAAAAAGTTGGACCTTTTGGGTTTCTTCTAAAAGGCGCGGGCGGCTTTTAATTATGTCAGCGAAAAGGAAAAAATGGACGAACTGAAAATTCATCCCGAAGAAGACGAAACCAGAGCGCAGGATTTGTCATAAAAAGATGTCGAAAACAAATTTCACGAGCGTTCCGTTCACGATAGACGAAAATTTCTCGCGCTTTGCGGGCGTCGGAAAATTTTCGCCCGCAGGTATTGTGCTGGAGTTTGAAGGAAGAATTTTCGGCGTAATCAAAAACGGCGTCAAAGAAGTTCGCTTTGCGCTCGACGACATTTTAGACGTGAAATTCAAAAAAGGATTTTTAAAACGCGGCGCGTGCATCGAAATTCGTTTGAAAAGTTTCGCAAAACTAAACGAAATGCCGAACCGCGACGGTAAAATAACTTTAAAATTAGAGCGCGACGATTTTGAACGCGCTGCGGGAGCAGTCTTGAAATTACAAAAAGATTTAAGTGAGTATCAAGAAATTGAGTCGCCTACGCATACGCCCATCAGCCGTCTGTTCGACGATGACGATTTTGAAATGAAAGACTTGGAAAAGTAATTTAACGAATGACAGCAACAGTAAAAACTGCAAATAAAGCCGTAACAATAGTCGAAGCGATTCGGCAAGGGCTTTGGGAAGAAATGTCTCGTGACGAAACGGTTTTCGTCATTGGCGAAGATGTTGGCGCCTACGGCGGCGCGTTTAAAGTTACGGAAGGTTTTATCGAACATTTCGGCGCGGAGCGAATGATTGACACGCCGATTAGCGAAGCCGCGATTGTCGGCGCGGCGTGCGGCGCGGCGTTGATGGGAATGAAACCGGTGGCGGAATTTCAGTTTATTGATTTTATCTCGACCGGATTCGATATGCTGACGAATTACGCGGCAAAATCGCGTTACCGCGGCTGCGGCTCGATTCAAGCGGTTTTTCGTGGTCCGTGCGGCGGCGGTGTGCGAGGCGGACCTTTTCATTCTTTGAATGCCGAATCGTTTTTCTTGAACACTGCCGGATTAAAAATGGTTGAACCTTCGACCGCTTACGACGCCAAAGGTTTAATCAAGGCGGCAATCCGCGACCCTGACCCGGTTTTGTTTTTTGAACACAAAAAACTTTATCGCCTGCCGCGCCTTCGAGAAGAATTGCCGACGGAAGACTACATTGTCGAAATCGGCAAAGCCAGAATTGCGCGGGAAGGCAAAGATTTATCAATCATCACTTTCGGAGCGCAGGTTTTAAATGCTTTGGACGCGGCTGAAATTCTCGAAAAAGGAGACGGCTTGCAAATTGAAATCGTAGATTTGCGAACTCTCTCACCTTTGGACAAAGAAGCAATTCTCGCCAGCGTTAAAAAAACCAACCGCGCGATGATTCTGCACGAAGCGAGTTTGACGGGCGGCATCGGCGGCGAAATTAGCGCGATTATCGCCGAAGAAGCGTTTGAATGGCTCGACGCGCCAGTTATTCGCGTGGCTTCGATTGACTCGCCCGTGCCGTTTGCGCCGCAGATGGAAGATTATTATTTGCCGCAAGTGAATGAAATTGTTGAATCTGCGCGTAAACTTGCATTATATTAGGAAACTGTGTCACTAGTCTGAGATGTGATTTTCTTCAACATTTCTTTTGATGATACACGACCTAATTTTTAATCGAGGTGTTTTATGTCGGACAAAAAATTCAAATTTGAAAAATTTCTTCGGAATTTTTGTTTTCTTTTTGTGTCGCTCTTTGTTCTGAAAGCCTCCGTTTTTGCTCAAAGCAACGCTATCGAACTCAATTACAATTTTAGATCCGGTTCTCTGGGCTGGACGGCGGATTTTGCCGATTATCCGCCGAACATCGGAACAGGTTATGATTTGGTTACTGGAATTCGCTTTATGCCGCGAAAGCTGACGCGCATGCCGCAACGCGGATTTTACATTCAGGGAAACAATCATTCTGCCGATTTATTTATGTTTCTGAAACGTCGTCTGGCAATCGAAGACGGAATCATTGCCGGACAAACTTACCGCGTCGAATACGTTATCAATCTCGCTTCAAACGCGCCGAGCAGTTGCGTTGGTATTGGGGGTCCGCCGGGAGAATCTGTGTTTCTAAAGGCTGGAGCTAGTCCGATTGAGCCGCTTGCGGTTTTACAATCAAACGGTTATTTACGGATGAACATTGATAAAGGGAATCAAGCTCAGAGTGGCGCGGCGGCTTCGGTGGCGGGAAATATAGCTAATGGAATTCCCTGCCCACAAGCTCTTCCATATTATCCGTTTGCTTTGATTGTACGCTCTCATCAGCACACGACCAATGTTAAAGCTGGCTCAAACGGAGAGTTGTGGCTTCTTGTCGGAACTGATTCGGGTTTTGAGGGTTTAACAAGGCTTTTCTATCAAAGTATTCGAGTTCGGCTCGTGCCTGTTTAAGTTTTTTTATTGATGCATTTATATCTGTTGCGGCGCAGTGAAAGATTGTTTTTGCTGCAAGTTTAGAGTTTGTTCAAGCGGCGAGAAAATTGGCGGCTTATTAAAAAATCGTGGAAGAAACGAGAAAAAAGCATCCGCAATTCGTATCATTGATGTGAAATTCTACGCAAATTGTTTCGTTATAATCTTTAAGAAATTTATGAAAAGATTTTTCCCGATATTTTTATCATTACTTATCTATGTGGACGAAATTTTTATCAAGTAAAACAATTCTCGATTTTACGGTACATCGTTTGGTAGGTCAGTATCGCGCTTGTAGTAAAACCGTAATTAATGAAGTCCAGGTTATTGAATTTCCCAATTGTCGCGCGGCAAATTAGAAATGAATCAGCAAAGCAGTAAATTCCACATCCTTTTACTTGTCAGTTTGTTTCTCATTTTAATTTGGTCGGCAATCAATCCGCACGATTATTTTACGTGGTTTCTGGAAGTTTTTCCCGCACTAATCGGCGTTGCCATTCTCGCTTATACTTACCGGCGCTTTCGCTTTACAAATCTGGTTTATGTTCTCGTCTTGCTTCACTGCATTGTTTTAATCGCGGGCGGAAAATATACTTACGCGCTAAATCCACTTTTTGAATACTTTAAGGAATTGTTCGGTTGGACGCGCAACAACTACGACAAACTCGGACATTTTATGCAGGGTTTTACGCCCGCGCTCATTTCGCGCGAACTTTTTATACGCCGCCGCGCCGTCGACGGCAAAGGCTATACTTTCTTTTTGTCCATTGCCGTTCCGCTTGCTTTCGCCGCGCTTTATGAAATATTCGAATGGTTAATGGCAATCGTCAATGGCGAAAAGGTCGAAAGTTTTCTCGGAACGCAAGGTTATTTTTGGGACACACAAACCGATTTGTTTATGTGTCTTGTCGGTTCGATTATAGCTTTGCTTCTTTTGACCAAATTGCACGACCGTCAAATTGCGGAAATGGATAAAAATTAAAATTTTGCTCACCGAAAATTATTACTTGCGGCAAGTGAAACTGTTGATTCAGCCGGAAAATGAATTGGTATCAAAAATTGATATTTAAACGAAAAGTTAATCAATTCTTTGAGGCATTATTTTTGATGTAATCAATCGCTGCTTCAAGTTGCGCGTCTCGTCCGGCAAGCAATTCTTTGCGCGTTAAATTCGCTTCGATATTCGGAATCACGCCGCGTCCTTCGATGACAATGCCTTTAGGTGTTTGCGGTTGACCGGAAGCGTAAATCAAAAAGGCGCCTGTCGGAAGTTTTTCCAAATCCGCGTCCATATCTTCACCAGCCGTCGTTTTGCCGATAACAACGGCGCGTTGGATTTCCTGCATTCCCGCCGCGAATTGCTCGCTCGCAGAACCGCTGAATTCGTCAACCAAAATCACGACTTTACCGAGGTAAGAATTTTTCGTCGGCTTTGCCTTGTAATATAAATTGTTGCCCTTTCGCGTTTTTGTAATCATTAATTGTGTTTCTTTATCAAAAAGCATTCCCGCCATTTTAATCGCTACATCGTCATCGCCGCCACCATTACCGCGCAAATCTATAATGATTCCGGGCGCGTCGCGCATTGAATTGATTGCCGCTTCGATTTTCGGATTTAAAGTGTCAACAAAGCTGCTGAAGCGAATGTAACCGATACCTTCAGTTAATATTTTCGATTCAAATAAAGCGTAAAAGGAAATACCGCCGCCGATTTCGCCTTTGTCCGCATCTGTTAAGCCGTGGCGTTCTAAAACCGCTTCGTGAGGTTTGTCATTTTTGTCCAGATAAGAAAGGCGCAGCGTTGTATTCGGCGCGCCTGAAAGTTTTCTTTTTGCATCGTCGAGAGTTTTAATCGCTTCGCCGTTAATTTTCGTTACGACAAAACCTGTTTGTAATCCGGCTTTCGCTGCAGAAGAGTTTTCTAAAAGCCGCGTGATAACAACTTGTTTTTCAATTTCCCTTAATCCTAAACCTGTAGTTGTCGCAACGGTTTTCAATTTTGCAAGCGTCTCGGGACTCCATATTTCCATATGCGAAACCTTGAGTTCGCCGAGCATTCGGTTGAGCAAAACATAAAATTCTGCATCGGTTTTCGCTTTCGCAACTTGCGGCGCGTAACGCTCGCGCACCGCTCGCCAGTCAATACCGTTAAATTTCGGGTCAAAGTATTTTTCATTAACCGTTTCCCAAACTTTTTCGAAGGTTTTTTGTCTGATTTGCGGGCTGCTTTCCGTTTTCGTTTGTGCAACTAATAAATTGACGGTAGCAATCAAAAGAAGAAGTGTGATAAAAAGAGCAAAAATCGAGTTGTGTCCTTTCATACGTTTTATTTATAGCGGGAAGAGCGGATTTAATTTGTAAAGGTATTTAATCTGAGACTTTTACGCAAGCGAAGACAAAAGGTTTCGACTCAATACGGATTTGAAACTTTCAACTGAGTGTTGAAAGTTTCAAGAAAGTCGTAGAAATTGATTCGCAACCAACCGACACAAAACAAATCACAACTAAGTCTCAGCAGGCGAGTAAAGATTTTAACGCGCCGCAATTTCTCCCCGCTTTAGCAATACTTTCTTTTACAAAAATAAAAGTTTTTATTTTTAGAAATGTTTGCTATTTTATCTAATAATTTTAGCTTTACCATCAATCTGACAATTTTTCCGGCTTTCGACAACAACAAAAAATTATGGCAAGAGACGATATGACAACCGTTGATCCGGGGCATAAATTTGACCAGCGTGATTTGCTGGATATGGTGACAGACAAAATTAATCCTCTGCCGCGTTCGATTGTGCGGCGGACGGCTTCCGAATTGCTTGACGGAGAATGGCGATTTGCTTTGGACGTTGAAAATCGTGGGCTAGAAGAACAATGGTTTCTCAAACACGATTTCACGGAAACTGCTGCTTTTCCCGGCTCGATAGAATCGCATCTGGCTGCCGTTAAAGACGCCAAAGAAGCCTCGTCCCTTTATACAAACAGCGACGAAGCAGTTGCGTGGTATGAACGCGATTTCAGCATTCCCGAAGAGTGGAACAATCTGCCGAACACATTAACGCAGTTGACCTTCGGCGCCTGCGGTTACGAAACGCGCGTCTGGCTTAACGGTACTCTGTTCAAAACGATTGAAGGTGAGGAAGTACATTTCGGCGAATATACTTCATTTTCTTACGAACTGCCGACGGAACTCCTAAAACCCGTTAATCGCCTGACCGTTCGCGTTGTTGATACGATTGACGCTCAAATCCCGCGCGGCAAACAGGCTTCACGCGTATATAAGCAAGGCGGTATTTGGTATCAAACAGTTTCCGGCGCCGTGCGCAGCGTTTGGATTGAACCGGTCGGGCGCAATCGTCTACGCTCGCGGCTCGGAGTTATCAGCGGCTTGCGTGAACGATTGGTTGAATTTGATTTCACGACGCGCATCCACGACCCGGGCGTTTATCGTTTGCGTCTGTCGGTTATGCCTCATAATACGAACAATCGCAGCAGCGAAGATCTAATTCCCGTAACGGCGGAATTTGAATTACCGCTGGAGGCGGGCGAGCGCGTGCAGCGTGTTCCGCTTGAAATATCCGATGCTAAATTTTGGTCGCCAACCTCGCCGAATCTTTATCATTTGCTGGCTGAATTGATTGCGCCGGACGAACATGTAACAGGCATCGAAACGCATTTCGGTCTGCGCAAAATAAGCGCGCACGGTCGGCGTATGTATCTGAACAACGAGCCGATTTATCTTGACGGTATTCTTTATCAGCCGGGCATTTCGAAGTTTGACGAAATGCGGCGCCACCTTTACGCCATCAAGCGTTTGGGCTGTAATCTGGCGCGTGTTCACATTGCCGGAATTGACCCGCGAATTTACGATATTGCTGACGAAATCGGGTTGATGCTCTGGGTCGAAGTTCCTTCGCCGCACAGTTCGAGCCAGACAAGCCGCGATAACCATTGGGCGGAACTTCAGCGAATGCTTGTTTTTATTGCTTCGCATCCGTCAATCGTGATTTTGAGCTTATATAATGAAGATTGGGGCGCGGAAGATATTCAAACCAACGCCGAAACGCGCAAATACATATCGGAAACTTTTGATTATTTGCGGCTTAATTATCCGCAATTGCTCATCGTAGACAACGACGGTTGGAATCATGTTTCACGGCGCGGACGGCTTAGCTCGCATCTTTTAACCGCGCACGTTTATACACCCGATGCCGCATTTTGGGCTTCAAATCTTGACCGTCTGGTCGCCGGAGAAACACACGGCGTAACGGCGCAGCCCTTGATTGCCGGTGACCCGTATTTTTATCGCGGGCAAACGCCGCTCGTTATTAGCGAATGGGGCGGATTCGGTTTTACGAATTACGGCGGACCGGGTGAAACGGAAGAAAAGTGGCGGCGTATCAAAGAGTTCAAACGCGAAATGCGCCGTCGCCCGATTGCCGGCGATATGTATACGCAGGCAATCAGTATCGAAGAGGAAACAAACGGAATTATTGACGCAAAAAGCGGCGAACTGCTTGTGCCGCCAGGACTGCTAAACTCGAATCAACCTGAAGATTAATTTCGGAAAAGCGTCAGTAGCCGGTGCTCACGCTTGGGCTACTGACACAACAAAGTCGCCAACGTTCCATGTGTCTGACCGATTCATTCGGTTTGATTTTTTGAAGAGGCGATAGAGATTCGATTTCAATAAAATCTCCGGCAGTGTAAAGCTCGGTATTTGAGTTCATATCGGGATAAACGGCATTTTCGACAAAATCAAACCGCTTTGTAAATTCTAGATTCCCAATCCGATATTTCGCCCAGCCTTGTTTGTTCAAAACGCCGATTTTTTGCGGCTTGCTTTTTTCGGCATCAACTTTCAAACGAATAAAATCTTTACAAAAGCGCCAGCGCGAATCCGACAAATCCGTATAAGACCAAACGGTTAAATTTCTTACGGGAAGTAAGGTTTCCGCGCCGTAAGGCGCAAAAGGCTCGTTTGGAATCAATGCTTCACCGCCGCGGCGCATAACGGTTAAAGCCCACGCCGCAACCTCGATTGTTTCCGAACCGCAATTAGTAATTTCGTGATTTATAGAAACGCCGCTTCCCTTTTCGTCTAAAGCGACGGTGATTTGTTTCTGTGTTTTCGTTACCGGTTCAATCGCTTGAGTTAACCGAATCGAATTTTCCCGCTCATCGAAAAAATATTCGACCTGAGAGTTATCCGGCGCGTAAGAATTTGGCATATTTTCCGGCGCAATCCACAAACGATGTCCGCCGTAGGGTTTGAATTCTCCGAGCATGGTTTCGACTTTTGCATCGAAATGTTCACCAAGAATGTTTTCGCCTTTGAGAAAAGCATAACGTAAAATGCGCGGTCCGACATCGGTTGTTACAACGACTTCAATTTCGTCGTTGGTCAGCCGAATGCAGTTTGGTAAATTTTGATAATGGATTTTTTCCACAGCCTTTTAATGGTTAACTGTGAGTTATGAACTATTATTTAATAAAAAAATATGCGCGTTTTCAAACATTCATAATTCACCGTTCACACTTTACCGCTAATAACTTCTTTCGCTCCGTCCGCCGCCCCCGAAACATAAATGTCCGTTTTAATATTTGTCTGCCGTTCATATTCAGTTGAAATTTTTTGCGTAAAACTATTTAAATTCTCGCGCCGCACAAGATTTACAGTCGAACCGCCGAAACCGCCGCCGGTCATTCGTGCGCCGAGAACGCCTTCACAACTAGCAGCAATTAAAACTAACAAATCCAATTCTTTGCAACTTACTTCGTAATCATCGCGCAAACTCGCGTGCGAAAGCCACATTAATCGCCCGAATTCCTTCAAGTCATTTTTTTTCAACGCTTCGGCTGCCGCTAATGTTCGTGCGTTTTCCGTAACAACGTGGCGACAGCGCTTTCTAATAATTTCCGGTAAATGCATTTTATATTTTTCAAAATCTTCGATACTTATGTCACGCAATTGTGTAATATCTGGTAAAAATTTCTGCAAAATTTCCACGCCTTTTTCACATTCCGCGCGGCGCGTATTGTATTCTGAGGAAGCGAGTTCGTGTTTGACATTTGAATTGCAAATGACAATCACGGCGTCTTTTGTTTCGAGCGGAACTTGTTCGGCTTTTAGCTTTCGGCAGTCAATTAAAAGCGCGTGTCCTTTTTTTCCCATTGCCGAAACGAATTGATCCATAATGCCGACTTTCGCGCCGACAAATTCGTGTTCGGCGGCTTGTCCGATGAGTGCAAGTTTTACTTTTTCAACCGTGTAACCGGAAATTTCGCTTAAAGCTAAACCGATGGAAATCTCCAATGCAGCGGACGAAGAAAGCCCCGCGCCGGTTGGCACATCTGAAGAAATCAGCAAATCCGCGCCGCGCAATTTCACGTTTTCGCGTTCTAAAATCCGCGCCACGCCTTCGACATAATCAATCCACGAACCGCGCAGTTTTTGCTCCGGCGCGTCTAAATCAATTTCGCCTTCTTCGTTTAAATTTACCGAGCGGACACGAATTTTTCTATCTTCACTCGACGCGGCGGCAACCGTCGTCGCATATTCAATTGCCATCGGCAAAACAAAACCGCCGTTGTAATCGGTGTGTTCGCCGATAAGATTGACTCTGCCGGGAGCTTGGAAAAGGCGCGGTTCACGATTGTAGATTTCTTGGAAATTAGCGCGAATTTGTTCGAGATTTATCATAGAAATTTTTCACTACAGAGACACAGAGGAACAGAAATTAAAAAACTCTATGCCTCTGTGGTAAATCTGTACTTTAAATTATTTGCTCGACAAGTTTGCGAAGTTCCGCCGCCTTTTCTTCCGCCAGCGTATCGTTGATAAACATTCCCGCTCCGGATTCGCTGCCTGCTAAGTATTTTAATTTTGTTGCCGTTCGCATTGGCGGATAAAATTCGATGTGAAAGTGATAATAATCGTAATCATTGCCGTCCGAAGGCTGCTGATGCAAAACCATCATATACGGAAATGAGACGTTGAAAAGTTTGTCGAAAGCGACAAGGATTTGTTTCAAAATAAAAGCTAAATTCGATTGTTCGGCTTCTGAAAATTGCGTCAAATCCTGCAAATGACGCTTCGCCGCAATATGCAGTTCATACGGATAACGCGCGAAAAACGGAACGTAAGCGATAAAAGAATCGTTTTCCGATACAATTCGTCTGTCGACGTTTTTTTCTTCCGTTAAAATATCGCAAAGCAAACAATTTCCGGTTTTCTCTTGATGCAGACGTGATTGCTCCAACTCTTTTGCAACACGCGGCGGCACGAACGGATAAGCGTAAATCTGCCCGTGCGGATGATGCAAAGTTACGCCGATTGCTTCGCCTTTGTTTTCAAAAATGAAAACGTATTTGATAAATTCTATTTGAGAAAGTTCTCGAAATCTATCCGTCCAAACCTGCACCAATTTATAAATCTGTTCGACAGGTTCGTTTGCTAAAGTCGAATTGTGATTCGGCGTATAAACAACTACTTCACATTCGCCTTGCGCGGGACGCACCGGATAAAGCTCACTTGCTTCAATCGCCGGCGCCGGCGGATTCGGACTCAAACTCGGAAAACGATTTTCAAAAACAACAATATCATAAGTCGTTTCGGGAACTTCCGTCGGAAAGCCGCCCGGGGCAGTCGGACAAAGCGGACAGAAATTTGCGGGCGGCAAAAACGTGCGGTCTTGACGGTGCGTGGCGGTTGCGACCCATTCGCCCATCAGCGGATTCCATCTGAGCTCAGACATCTTTTTTCGTCTCGCTTTCAGATATTTTTACCGGCATCTCTTCATTTTTCTCGAAAGTGTAATAAATAATATAACGCTTTTCGTCCGCCATCTTTTCGCGCCTCTTTTGCATTTTTCCGACGAGCGTTTCTTCTGGTTTTGTTTCTTTATCTTGCATTCTCGAATTATTATATGCAAAACATATCTTCTAATCATTTTTAAAACATACTTTGTCATCGAAACTGTATTTTATATAATTCTGTAGCCAAAATTTCAATTGAATAATCAATTTCGAAAGTTTTACGATTAATTGAAACAAAAAAGCCGACGAAATGGAGATTGACCAACCGAATAACATTTTTTGGTTTTATGAATTGGAATTTAAGCGAAGCAAATGAGTTACGTTTTTGAGAAATGGAAAACGGATGAGGCGGATTTGGCGGATAAATTTAAATCTGAAATTTCAAATTTGAGATTCCAAATTGTAAATAAAAATCTGTATTAATCAGCTCAATCAGCTCAATCCGCCTTATATTTTTCCGTTTTAACTTGCTTGTGTTTTCGGGCTGTGTCAAAATTTGTCTTTTATCAACAATTTATTACGCGAAATTAATTTAAGGAGATTTTTTACAATCAATGTCAGAAAACGGAACTGTCGCGGCAACGGAAGAAACAAGTAATGCAACAACCGAAACCGCAGAAACGACAAACCAGGAAACTGCCGAAAATGTACCGGCGGAAACTTCAGAAACAATAGAAAACTCGGAAGATATTTCTTATCACACGGTTGAAAAAGAAGGAACCGTAACGGCGATTTGGGAAATGCAAGGTCGCAAGCATATTCGCACGATTGACCCACGTTCGAGCGAAGGCAAACGAATATTGGAGCTTTTCGAGAATGCCACTTAAGATGAGTTGAAATTAAGTGCGTAGACATTTGC
>MWVV01000397.1_pt1 | contig 15973 bp, 16 predicted proteins | sample 1047281 | NCBI WGS metagenome assembly MWVV01 (sample SAMN06349986, study PRJNA376086) | soil metagenome | isolation source: PT-2 sample Antarctic (ecotone) soil | place: Antarctica | collected 2015-01-13 | reverse complement strand
CGCCCACGATCGGGTTCTTTCGCTCGTGCACGTTCTCACCCCAAACAGTGACGCGAATTCTGCGCCGCATAGGTGCAGAGAATGAGCGAATCCGGAAAGCAGGAAAGCAGGAAATTTCCTGAAGCCCTCAGATACGAAAAGCCGAATGGGTAGCACAGGCTTCCAACATGCCGGTCGCCGCACTCCGGCGACGAACTTCTGGGGGAGGTTAGAGTTCCGACAGGGATTAGCTGAGATAGAACAGTCACGGCAGCCGAACAGTGGAAGCGCACCTAGTGCGCCCCGCTGCAAAAATTTGTAATCCCGAATGCTTTCGGGATTACCAGCACGCTACAAACGTGCGCTACCCAGAAGCTGCAAGGGTCCGCCATCCTTCCGCTCACTTTCATCTAACACACGACGCCGCACAGTGGGAAATTTCCTCAGTCCCTGCTTCTCAATTTAGCCGACTCTCTGGGAATGGAGATTTACCTTCTCAGCCATTGCCGGATGACGCGCGATCAAGCGCATGGAGTTTTCGAGCAACGCCTTTCCCGGAGGAATGCGATGCCACGGCGATGCGCCGGAGGGATGCGGGAGCGGGATGAGGTCAATCGTTCGACGATTCCGGTGGACCGAATACGTGAGACCGATCACTGCATCGAGTCTAGTCACCACCATGAACTGCGCGATGGCGAGCTTGCCCACAGGAAGAATAAGGTCGGGCCGCAGAAGATCGATCTCATCGTTCATCCAGGAAGAGCAGTTGCGAATCTCGTCGGGCGCTGGCACGCGATCGCCACCGGCAGGCGTCTTACCCGGAAAACAGCGGCAGACAGCGGCGAAGTAGATCGACGCGCGGACCTCCGCCTCCGTCATTCCGCAGAACTCGTTAAACCAGCCGAAGAGAGTCCGGCCCGCAGTCCAGCCGAAAGGCCGCGCGAGCACGGGTTCTTTCACGCCGGGGGCCTGGCCCACGAGCATGACATTGCTCAACACGGCCCCACCGGAGATGGGCGGCGGGAGCATTCGGGGACAACGCCGGCATTGGCGCAAGGCAGCGACATGCGCTTCGAGCTGGATTTGGCGGAACGAGACGCGAGCCATCGGCCGGAGCGAATCACCGCCGAAAAAAAGACATGAAAACGCTCAGGACAATGCTGATGATGATGCAGGTGACGATCGGGAAATAGAATCCGGAATTCCCGCGCTCGATCCGAATGTCTCCCGGAAGGCGTCCGAGCCAGCCGGCGCCGAAGCCACTCCAAAGTGCAGCCCCGAGCAGCACCGCGACGATTCCGACAACGATCAGAAGCTTGCCTAATTCTTGCATCGCAAAGGTTGCGGCGAGCCAGGCAGAGGAGCAACTCGATTGCGCCGTAAGATCAGTTGCGCGCCGAAGCGCATGTGGAGAAATTCACCGCGCGCGAGCCATGGCTGTTCAATTCCGGGATTATTACGAGACGCTCGGCGTCTCCAAAACCGCGACCGACGACGAGATCAAATCGGCTTTCCGGAAGCTCGCGCGCAAATTTCATCCGGACGTCGCCAAGGATAAGAAGAGCGCGGAGGAGAAGTTTAAGCAGATCAATGAAGCCTATGAAGTCCTGAGCGATAAGGAGAAGCGCGCGCGTTACGATCAGCTCGGCGCGGATTGGAACCAGCCGGGCGGAGGACAACCGCCTCCCGGGTGGGGACCGCAGCGCGGAGGTGGGAGTCCTTTCGGGAGCGGCAATGGGGGCGGGGTCGAGTTCGAATTCAATGGGACCGGCTTCAGCGATTTCTTCGAAGCGTTCTTCGGCGGCGGCCGCGGCCAGTCGGCCTTTGGCGGAGGAGCGGCTACGGACTTTGGCCGGCGGGGGGTTGGTGCCGAGCGAGGGAGCGACGTCGAAGCCGACATTATGGTCACGCTGGAAGAGGCGTTGCACGGATCCAAACGCACGGTGTCGTTTCGTCGGACCTCATCCAGCAAAATGGAGACGTATCAGGTAAAGATCCCGCGCGGAGTGCACGAGGGCCAGCGGATCCGGCTCGCCGGGCAGGGCGAAGCGGGCGCGCGCGGCGGAAAGAGCGGCGATCTTTTTCTGCGGGTGCGCCTGGCGCGCCATCCAGACTTTTCCGTCGAAGGCAGCGATCTCGTGCACGAGGTCGATCTCGCGCCCTGGCAGGCGGTGCTCGGAGCTGAAATCCAGGTGCCGACCTTGGAGGAAACGCGGCGACTCAAGATCCCGGCGGGCACGCAGAACGGTCAGCGCTTTCGTCTGCGTGAGCGTGGCCTTCCGAATGCCTCGGGAACGCGGGGCGATCTATACGTCGCGATTGCGATTCGTGTTCCGAAGAAAATCACTGAGCGCGAGCGCGAGCTCTGGCGTCAGCTCGCGGAAGTGCACGGAGTGGGAACGACATGAAGATCTCGTTAGGCACAGATCACGCCGGTTTTCGTTTGAAGGAAAAGGTCAAGGAATTGCTCCAGTCTCTCGGACATGAAGTGGTCGATTTTGGCACTTTCAGCGAAGAAGCCGTCGATTATCCTCTCTTCGTTCGCCCGGCAGCGGAAGCAGTCGCGCGTGGAGAATGCGAGCGGGGAATTGTTTTTGGCGGCTCGGGCAATGGCGAAGCCATGACGGCAAATAAAGTGCGGGGAGTGCGTTGCGCGCTTTGCTGGAACGAGGAAAGCGCACGCCTCTCGCGTCAGCACAATGACGCGAATGTCCTCTCGTTAGGCGAACGGCTCGTGCCCGAGGAGCTCGCGCTCTCGCTCGTGCGGCTCTGGCTCACGACAGCATTCGAGGGCGGACGCCACGCCCGGCGCATTGGGCAGCTGGACGTGTCTTAACGCCAGAGGTCGACGGCGACCGCGACCAGAAAGACGGCGCTAACAAAAGCGTTGCTCTGAAAGAAGGCGCGGTTGATTGCGAGGAGATCGAGCTGCCGCGCGGACTGGTGTTCGTAAAAGAGTGCGCCGGCGATGAGCGGCATGGCGGCGAAAAAGACGAAGCCGAGTTTCGCAACAAGGCCGAAGGTCAGCAGCGCGAGAAACATCACTGCGTGCAGCCAAATAGCCACGCGAAGGCTACGGGGAATACCCAGCCTAACGACCAGTGAGCGCAGCCCCTCCGTGCGATCGAATTCATAATCTTGCGTGGCATAGATGATATCGAAACCCGCGACCCAGCAGAGGACGCCGAAGCCCAGAACCAGCGGCGGCAGATCGAGCCGGCTGGTTTGAGCGATCCACGCGCCAGCTGGGGCAACGGCGAGGGCCAGGCCGAGAAAGAAGTGGGTCGTGTCAGTGAATCGTTTCGTGATGGAGTAGAAGAAAACGATCGCGAGTGCGACGGGCGCGAGCAGACCGGTGGTGCGGTTAATTGCGCAAGCAGTCGCGATAAACGCGGCCGCGGAAGCAAGCCAGAGGATCACCGCGACAGGTCGCCGAACGAGGAGATGGCGAGCCGCCGTGCGGGGGTTTCGTTGATCGAGCGACCAATCCGCGAGGCGGTTGAACAACATGGCCGCGGTTCGCGCGAGGACCATGCAAGCGAGCACGAGAAAAACGGTTCGCAGCGTGGGGCGGCCCTGCGCCGCGACAAGCAGCGCGCCCAGCGCAAAAGGAAGGGCAAAGATTGTGTGGGAGAACCGGATCAGCTGGAAGAATCGCCTGGTTGCGCTCCCGTGAATCATGGCCGGCTGGACGGCTGCGGGTGTGGATGTCATCACGCCGCGTCGAGGAGGGTGACGAGTCGCTCGCGCGCATGGGAGAGAATCGGCGTGCCGTGGGCAAAGCACATTCTGTCGAAGGAATGCGCCGACAAATCTCGCAGGGACTTCCGCATCCGTTTCGGATGCGAGCAATACTTCGGCGGCAGGAACGTGAACCCGTGCGAGCCGAAGTTTACCAGCGCATCGCCTATGATCATCGTCCCGCCGTCGCGTTGATCATACAAGGCAATCTCCCCTGTCCCTGCACCATCGACCGAAATCACGCGCACCTCGTCATGAAGAAACGCGCTGGCGAGCGACGCAACTCCTGTGATGCCCGCTTCGATCCCCGCATAAATTGGAACAGCGAACCTTTTCGCGAAACAAGCCGAGTCGCGCGCGTGATTCCCGTTCGTGACGACAACCGCGATGACTTTCCCCGCCGCGAGCAAATCCGCTTCCGCCTGAGAAGAGAGCGAGATTGGATCAATCAGATAGACTCCGTTTTCCGTTCTCAAGGCGGTGGAATACAGATCAGCTTTGAGGCTTTGGTCAAAGCAATGCCAAATCGTGAGGTTTCTTGAGACATGGTGCACTTCGACTGAAGCAGAGCACGGGCGGGAAGGTTTCACGAGAGGGAGGAAGGCGGGAAAGGTTTGGGCGCGGCCAATGGTATATCTCGACGAGGGGAGTGGCATCTCGACTGCTGTGTTCAATACAACTACCGTCGTATAATCTCCTTCTCCTACCAAGCTCCCGACGCCTCCGGGAAAATCGTTTCCGGTATTCAGGAGGCGCTCAATCAAGACAACGCGGTAACCAGTCTCATGAGCCGGGGCTGATGGTGCTCTCCCTGCAACAGAAGGCGAATGCGAGTAAGAGAGGCAACAAAATATACTTGGTCAAAGAGACTGACCTGGTGCTCGGCACCCGTCAGCTCGCCACGGTGATCGAAGCGGGTATTCCGTTAATCTAGGCCCTGACGCTCTCTGCGGCGGAGTCGGTGTACGTGAATTCCAATGCGACGCTACGGGATTAATTCGGCGGGTGTAGTGGGTGGATTCCAGGGTGAGCCTTTTTCCCACTTCAAATCGCCCGGTCGTGCGGACTATCCGAAACCAGGAACGCCGCCGGCACCGGCCAGGAGCAGCAGTCGCCGGGTAAAGCTCATGATCGACGCAAAAACCGCGAGTTCTAATGCGGCAAACAATTGTGGGGTTGAGAAGGGCGAGTTCTCGAGGGAGGCCGGTCCTTCTTGTTTTCTAGCGGGATATTCGCAGTCAGCGCGAGAGATAACTCTTCAGTCGCTGCCGCAATTCAGTGCGCGCACGGAAGAGCAGGCTCTTCACGGCTGGGACCGACTGATCCAGGACTTCCGCGATTTCCTCGTAGCTCAACTCCTCGAATCTCCGCAGCACCAGCGCCATGCGCTGGGTCTCGGGCAGCTGTGCGATGGCGCTGGCGATCGCTTCGTGGAGCTCGCTTTCCAAGAGCGACGAATCCGGCTGCTGCATCCGTTCGTCCTTTACCTGCATCTCCTCTTCGCCGGGCTCGCCCTGAAGCGACGTGGCCATGTGCCGCTTGCGCCGGCGTAGCTCGTTGAAGACGAGATTGCGTGTAATCTTCAGAAGCCAGGTGGTGAATTTTGCCCGCGGGACATAGCGCTTGGCGCTTTTCCAGACCCGCACGAAAACCTGCTGCGCGACGTCCTCAACGTCCGAGTTGTGGCCGAGCATGCGGCCGACTGTGCCGAGAACAAGGGCCTGATGTTTCTCCACCAGCTGCTCGAAGGCCGCAGTATCTCCAGTGCCTACGGCTTCCATTAATTGAACGTCTTCTACCTCTGCGTCAGAATAGCCGGCTGGCACTGAATCTTGGCGCGACACTTGGTGGAGACGAGCAGAGACGATTATTTGGAATCAACGCGCGACCTTTTCTTGGAGCGCCGGTTCTTCCTAATACGCGCGTCGTGGTGCTTTCTGTTGCATCAGCCGGAGAGGGACTGCATCCTTTGCACGCAATCTCGCGCTTCCTTTCCCTGATGAATCTGTCCCTTATTCCCGAGGAACTTCGCCCGATCGCGGAGAAGGTGCGAGCGGCGGAGCGCATCACTGAAGCCGATGCTCTGCAACTCTACCGTTGCAAGGATCTGAACGCCCTCGGCATCCTCGCGACGGCGGTCCGCGAGCGGAAGAACGGCAACTACGCGACCTACATTCTCAACCGCTACATTAACTATTCGAACGTCTGCATTCTCTCCTGTCAGTTCTGTGCTTTCGCCGCGCGGAAACGGGATGCGCATGCCTTTGAACTTGCGATCGATGAGATCACGGCTGCCGTTCAGGATGCGCTCGTGCTCGGAATTACGGAGGTCCACATGGTCGGTGGGTTGCATCCGACGCTGAAGAAGGATTGGTACCTCAAGCTGCTGCAGAGTGTTCGCGCCCTGGATCCCGATCTCATCATCAAAGCTTTCACTGCGATCGAGATTCGCCATCTAGCGCATCGTATTTTAAAGACCTCCATTGCTGACACTTTGGCGACGCTGCGCGATGCGGGGCTCGGCGCCCTCACCGGCGGAGGCGCGGAGATTTTCGATGCGGAAGTGCGGGATGAACTTTGCCGCGGCAAAGAAAGCGCGGAAGAATGGCTTGAGGTCCACCGCATCTGGCACGGAATGGGTGGCCGTAGCACCGCGACAATGCTCTACGGCCACGTGGAGACGCTCGCGCATCGCGTGGACCACCTGCGCCAATTGCGCGATCTACAGGACGAGACCGGCGGCTTCACCGGCTTTGTGCCGTTCGCTTTCGAGCCCCAGACGGAGATTCTCGCGCACGTGAAACGCGCTTCCGCTGTCGAGCAACTCCGCAATCTTGCCGTCAGCCGCATCTACCTCGATAACTTCGATCATCTCACTGCGTATTGGGTCTCAATGAGTCTGCCGCTCGCGCAGATCGCGCTGAGTTACGGAGTCGATGATTTGCACGGCACAATCATGGAGGAGAAAATCTTCCACATGGCGGGCGCCAAGACTCCGCAAGAGCAAACCGTCACGACCTTGGAGCACGTGATCATCGAAGCGGGTCGGGTGCCGGTGCAGCGCGACAGTTTCTATCGCCATCTCGGTTTCCGAGAGCCGTGTCGATCCCTCCCGAGAGCGACGCCCCAAGCCGAGCTCGCTTGCGTGTGACGCAGGCTCGGCGCGACCCGCTTCGGATCGGTTGTGTCAAATATCTTAATGCCCGCCCACTGATCCACGGCTGGCCCGGTGCGGTTGAATTCGATCATCCGGCGAACCTCTGCCGCAAGTTACGCGCTGCTGAGCTGGATGTCGCATTCGTCTCCAGCTTCGAATTCCTGCGCGATCCTGTTTACAATATCGTCAATGGTGTCGCAGTCGGTGCCGACGGGCCGGTCTACAGCGTCGTTCTCGCTCACCGTCGGGGGATTGAGAACATTGAGGAGGTCGCGGTGGATCCCGCATCGCGCACCTCTACGAATCTCCTGCGGTGCTTGTTGGCCGAAGACGGCCTGGCGCCGCAGTTCATGACGCCTGCATCCGACGATCAGGCGATCGTGACAGATACCCGCGCACGCTTGCTCATCGGAGACCAGGCTATTTCGTTCCGTGAAGAGCATTCTACTGATCTCCAATTCCGAGATCTAGGGTCGTGGTGGAAAGGAATGACAGGCCTCCCATTCGTCTTCGCGATTTGGCTCATCCGTCCGGAGGTCGCAGATGCGACCCAGATCGCGGCTCGATTGCGCGAATTGCGTGATCGCAATCTCCGCCATCTGGACGAAGTCATTGCGGCGCAAGGCGCTTTTAACCCGCCATTCTCCGAACGTTACTTCCGCGAGAATCTTTGTTTTGGCTTCGCTGATCGCGAGCAACAAGGTCTTCTCAAGTTTCGCTCGTTATGCGCAAAACACGCAATTCTGCAGGGGAACGCACCGGTGCTGCGCCTGGTTTAGCCGCCACGCAAGAGGCGCGCTGGCCCGAGACGCGGCTGCGCATCGGCATCTCTGGCTGGACCTATCCGCCATGGCGCGGCGTCTTCTATCCGAAGACCCTCGGGCAGCGGGACGAGCTGCGTTATGCGAGCCGCCAGCACAACACGATCGAGATTAACGGCTCGTTTTACTCGCTGCAGATGCCCTCCAGTTACGAGCGGTGGTACGCGGAAACGCCGGCAAACTTCATCTTCAGCGTAAAGGGCGCGCGTTTCATCACGCACATGAAAAAGCTGCGCGATATCGAGACGCCACTGGCGAACTTCTTCGGCTCAGGCTTGCTGGCATTGCGCGAAAAGCTCGGGCCCATCCTGTGGCAATTTCCGCCGAACTTCGGCTGGAACGAGGAACGTTTTCGCAGCTTCTTCAATTTGCTCCCGCAAAATACGGCCGAAGCCGCGGAGTTAACGAACTTGCACGATGAAAAGTTGAAATATGGAGTGTGGAGCAACCTCGATGCGGCCCGGCCGATTCGGTATGCGGTCGAGATCCGGCATCCTACGTTTCTGGTTCCGGAATTCTTTGCGCTTCTGCGCGAGTACAACATCGCCTTTGTCTTCGCAGACACCGCGGGCAAATGGCCCTACGCGGAAGATTTCACGGCCAACTTCGTCTACATTCGGTTACACGGAGCGGAGCAGCTCTACGTTAGTGGCTATTCAGATCCCGAATTGGATTGGTGGCGCGCGCGAATCGACTCCTGGCGTCGCGGGCGGCAGCCAGGGGATAGGCGGCTTCGTGCCGCGATGAAGCCTTCAGTGGAACGCGATGTTTACGCGTACTTCGACAATGACGCGAAAGTGCATGCGCCGTTTGATGCGATGAAATTGGCCACTCGTCTCGGGATGCAACCACTCGTGTTGTCATGACCCGGTCGCACGAATAAAATGGGCGGTGGATAGACGTTGGATCCTGGCCCCGCTCCCGGAGGCTGACAGCGGCGTAATCGCCTGGGCAGAACTTTGCGGTTTACCCTGCATCGCAAATCTCCTGCGACGGAAGCCGTTCACCTGCCGCGACGACGTCCAGGCCTTTCTTCAGCCACGGCTCCGGACGCTGACCGATCCTTTCCGACTGCCGAATATGCGCGCGGCGATCGTGCGAATTTTCGAAGCCATCGATCGACGCGAGCGCATTGTCCTCTTCGGCGACTACGACGTCGATGGGGTGACGTCGCTGGCGTTGCTCGATGAAATGCTGCGGGCCTACGGCGTCGCTCCAGAACTTTTTTTGCCACTCCGCATGGAGGAAGGCTACGGCCTCAGCCGTGAAAGCGTGGAGCGATGCTGGCGGCAGCATCAGCCGCAGCTTCTCATTACGGTGGATTGCGGGACGTCTTCGCTCGCGGAAATCGCCGAGCTGGGAGATCGCGGCACGGATGTGATCGTGCTCGATCATCATGAACCGAAAGCCGCGCTGCCGGAATGTGTGGCGCTCGTCAACCCGAAGATCTCGAAGGCGTGTGAGCTGCGGTATTTGTGCAGCGCAGGGGTCGTCTTCAAAGTTTGTCACGCGCTCTTAAAGAGCAGGGCGGTTCCGGGGTTCGACCTGAAGGCGCAACTGGATCTCGTCGCGCTCGGGACCGTAGCCGATATCGTCCCGCTGGAAGGCGAGAACCGCGCGCTGGTGTTCCACGGCCTGCGACAAATCTCGCGCACACAACGAATCGGTTTGCGCAAGCTGATGGAAGTCGCGGAAGTGGGTGGCACGGTGTGCACCGAGGACGTGGGTTTTCGACTCGGGCCGCGCCTCAATGCAGCCGGACGTCTGGCGACGGCTGAGAAAGCACTGCGACTTCTCAGGACCCGCGATGCAGAGGAGGCAGCGGAGCTCACGACACTGCTCGATGCGCAGAACCGCGAGCGGCAGGCGGTCGAGAAGGAAATCTTCGCCGCGGCTGATGAAGAGGTCGCACAAGACTTCGATCCGGCGCGCGACGCCGCGATCGTGGTGGGCCGCCGCGAGTGGCACCCCGGCGTGCTCGGCATTGTCGCCTCGCGCCTCGTGCGCAAGTACCACCGGCCCACCTTCGTGATTGGATTCGACGAGAACGGAATGGGCAAAGGAAGCGGGCGGAGCATAGAAGGTCTCTCCTTGATCCACGCGCTCAGCCGCTGTGACCGCTGGCTGGAAAAATTTGGCGGGCACGAGATGGCTGCTGGCCTAACGATACAGGAAGACAAGCTTGCGGAATTCGCGAACGACTTCCGCCGCGTCGCACGCGCACTTGTTCGCGACGAAGATTTGGAGCCTCATTTGCATCTCGACCACGAGCTGAGCCTCGCCGAGTTGAACGGCGATCTGCTTCGCTGGCTCGAAGTGCTGGAGCCGTTCGGCAACGGCAACCCGCAACCGATCTTCTTCGCGCGCGAAGTTGAGCCCGCATTGCCGCCTCAGGTGTTGAAGGACAAGCATCTTTTGCTCCGTCTTCGGCAACGGAATTACCACGCGCGCGCCATCTATTTCCACGGCGCGGCTGCGCCGCTGCCCGACCCGCCTTGGGATGTCGCCTTCCGAATTTTCGCGGACGAATACGAAGGGCAGCGGCGTTTACAGGTGCAAGTGGAGGCTGTTCGCCCCGCGGCCCCGCTTTGACGATGGATCTCTCGACGAAGCTCGAAGAGTGTGACTGGGTTCCGCGTCCGCGGCTTACGCCGTTGCGGCGACTCGGCCTCGAAACGGTGGAAGGTTTGCTTCATCACTTCCCGCGCCGGCACGAAGACCGGCGGGAGTTCCCGGAATTTCCGCGCGACGAAAGCGATGCGCCGATCTGCATCTGTGGCGAAGTCACGAAGACTTCGGTTCGACGTTTCGGCGGCTGGAAAAAGATTTTCGAAGCGGTGCTGGAAGAGGAAGAAGCGGGCGCGTTGAGTCAGCCGCTTGTGCTGCGCTGGTTCAATTTGCATTACGTGCAGAAGATGATCGCGACCGGCCAGCGCCTTGTTGTTTTCGGCAAACCGCGGCTGCGCGGGCAACGGCTGTGCATGGAGCATCCGGAGTTCGAAGTGATCCAGAACGACGACGAGCTCTCAATTCATTTCCGCCGGATCACGCCGATTTATCCCGCGACGGAAGGGCTATCGCAGCGTGTCTTTCGTGGCCTGACTTATCATGCGCTGGAGCGTCTCTCCGGGAACGACGTCGAAACGTTGCTCCCGCGGAACTACGCTGGAGCGCGACGCAACGCTTTGCAGCAGATCCACTTTCCCGAGAGCAGCGAAGCGCTCGTGGCCGCTCGGCAACACCTTGTCTTTTCGGAGTTTTTCGCGCTGCAAATGACCATCGCGTCGCGGCGGGCTGCGGCCGTCTCGCGCACGGGCGAGCCGCATTGCGGGCCGGGAGAATTACTCGAGCGGTTCGTGCGCGCCCTGCCATTCGATCTTACAGACGCGCAAGCACGCGTGCTGGCTGAGATCCGACGCGATCTGGCTTCATCGCAGCCCATGAATCGGCTGCTGCAAGGCGATGTCGGCTCGGGAAAAACGGTGGTCGCGATTGGCGCGATGCTGCTCGCGGTCGAAGCCGGATTCCAGGCGGCGTTGATGGCGCCGACGCAGGTCCTGGCAGAGCAGCATTATGCGGTGCTGCAACGCTGGCTGGAGCCACTGGAGCTGACGATAGGACTCCGCACAGGTGCGCGGTCGGTTGAAAACACATTACCGCTCTTCTCTACAGCAGATCTGAAAAATCCGGGGAGCGCACGCTTGCAGCGTGCTTGCGATGGCGTTCCGTCATCGCAAACTTCTGCGCCGATTGATCTCGGGCAAAGCGTGCGATACTCGAAGCGCCGCCTTCCTCATTTTGAACAACCATGGGCAATCTACGCCCTGACGATTACGACCGCGCGCCGTCGTGTTCTCACCCCGGAAGCACGAACGGTCGTTCTAAACGCCTGGCGGCATTTCCATCGGTCGCGCTACGAACTCTTCGCGCTCTGCGTCATGCCGGATCACGTGCACGCGCTGTTTCAGCCGTGGCCGAAGGAGGACACAGACGAAGGCGATTCCGTTTTCTGGTCGCTCACGGAGTTGATGCGATCGCTTAAAGCTTTCACGGCACGGCAGATTAACAGGCTCACTGGGGACCAAGGGGCTATCTGGGAGAAGGAAACGTTCGATCGCTTCGTTCGATCTGATCGCGATCTCGCCGAGAAGTTCGCTTCTATCCTGCGGAATCCGTGGGATGCGGAGGTGGCGGCTCAGAATCAGGACTACCGATGGGTTTGGACGCCCGAAGATGAAGTTCGAGCGCCTAGACGTGAATATGTGGACGAAAGCTCGTCCCAGCAGAATGCCGCGACCAGCACGCTGCAAGCGTACGCTCCCCAGAAGACTTTCTCGATCCGCAGAGAAGCGCCGCAGATCATCATTGGCACCCACGCGCTGCTCTATGAAGGCGTTCAGTTTGAGAATCTCGGGCTGGTCGTCATCGATGAGCAACACAAGTTCGGCGTTGCGCAGCGCGCGCGCCTAACGAGTCGTGAGCCTGCTCCTGATGTATTGGTGATGACAGCAACCCCGATTCCGCGAACGCTGACAATGACCGTTTACGGTGACCTGGACGTGTCGGTGATTGACGAGATGCCGTCGAACCGCGGCAGGATTATCACCGCCATCCGCAACAGCGGAAACCTCGAGGAAGTGCTGGCCTTCCTGCGCAAAGAACTAGAGGCCGGCCGGCAGGGCTACGTGATTTACCCGTTAATCGACGAAAGCGATAAGCTCGACGTGAAAGCTGCCGCGGTGGAGTTCGAGCTCTGGCGCGATCGCTTGCGGCCGTTCCGGTGCGATCTTTTGCACGGCCGGATTCCCGCGCCGGAAAAGCAGGCGATCATGGAACGGTTCCGACGTGGCGAAGCGGGGGTTCTCATCAGCACCACGGTCATCGAAGTCGGAGTTGATGTGCCAAACGCGGCGGTGATGTTGATCGAGAACGCAGAACGTTTCGGCCTGGCGCAGTTGCATCAGCTGCGCGGACGCATCGGCCGCGGCGAGCACAAGAGCTATTGCATCCTGCTTAGCGATGACAAGTCGGCGGAGACGATCGCGAAACTGAGCGTTCTGGAAAGGACGAGCAACGGGTTCGAAGTTGCGGAAGCAGACTGGGATGAGCGCGGCCCCGGCGATTTGCTGGGGACTGCGCAGAGCGGTTTGCCGGCATTGCACCTCGGGAATTTAAAAACCGATATGCAGCTGATGCATCAGGCGCGCGCGGCGGCGACTTCCATCGTGGAGTCGGACCCGCGGCTGGAAGCGCCGGAAAATCAACGTTTCCGCAAGTTGGTTGTCGAACAACACGGACGAACCTTTTCCAACGTCAGCTGATGAAAAACCTTATCAAATTTCTGCTCTTTGTTGGCTTGTTGAGCGCTGGAATCTCTGCGCTTTACGACTACCGACTCAAACACGGTGGCCTGAACCTCGTGGCCCGCACGCCTACGGAGAAATACACGCTGGCCTCGTTTCCGAGCATTGATCCAAAGCAGGTCGGAACCCTCGACGCATTGAACCGCGAACGGCGCGCGCTCGTCGGAAGTGTTTTGCCGGCCGTCGTCAGCATCAAGACATCCAAGAAGGTGCCGATGCGGCGGCAGTACGGGATGGATCCCTTCGAGTTTTTCTATCGCAACAATCGGCAGTTCCGCAATCCTGACGAGCAGGCGATGGTGCAAAATTCGCTCGGCTCGGGCGTGATCGTTTCGTCTGAAGGGCACGTCATCACGAACAATCACGTCGTTGATCAGGTGGACGAAATCGAGGTGCAGATGAGTGACGGCCGGACGAAGAAGGCGCGTCTGGTCGGCGCTGACGCCACCGTAGATCTCGCGGTCCTGAAGATCGATGAGCCGAATGTGAAGGCGTTGAAGTTTGGCGACTCCGATGCCGTGATGGCGGGCGACTTTGTTCTCGCGATCGGTAATCCCTTCGGCTTCGAGGAGACGGTGACTGACGGAATTATCAGCTCGAAAGGAAGGCCGAACCGCGTGGATGCATTTGGCGATCTTTTACAGACGAATGCCGCGATCAACCCGGGGAACAGCGGCGGCCCGCTCATCAACCTACAGGGCGAAATCGTCGGGATTAACACCGCGATCATTTCGCGCAGCGGTGGCTCGCAAGGGATCGGATTTGCGATCCCGTCAAACTCGGTGCGGAGCGCGCTCGAAAGTCTGCTCAAGCAGGGACGAATCATTCGCGGCTATCTCGGGATTCAAACGCGCAATCCCCTCCAGGGCGGCCAATCGGATCAGGACGCGGATGGTGTCATTGTGGAGGATGTCATTCCCGACTCACCCGCGGCGCAAGCACAGATCCAACGCGGCGACGTGATCCGGAAATTCGATGGACGCGACGTGAAGAGTTTTCCAGAGTTACGCAGTCTTATCTCGCAGGTGGAGTTGAACAAGAAACTCGAAGTCGAGGTGGTTCGGAACGGGAAACCGTTGAAGGTGCAAACGGAGATCAAGGAACAACCGGTCGACTACCTCACCTCAAACACAACGCCGCGGCAGGGCCGGCAGCCGCAAATCCCGCAGAACCCTGCTCCGCAGCCGCCGCGGCCGAATCCGCAGACACCTGACGACGAGGATTTGCAGGACGAGGCACCGCTGGCGGGCGTCGAAGTGCAGGATCTCACGCCGGATCTGGCGCGTTCCTTGAATGTGCCATCTGGCGTACGTGGAGTGGTCGTTACGAACGTGGACGACTCCAGCGCCGAGTTGCGAAAAGGGGACGTGATCGAAGAGGTAAATCAACAGCCTGTCACGTCTGTCGCTGAATACCGGAAAGTTGTTGGGTCGCTCGATCCGAATGGCACATCTGTGCTCTCGGTTTGCCGGGGGCGCACTCGTTCCTTTGTCGTTCTGCGCGCCCGGTGAGATCGCGACGAGGCGCGCGGCTGCGCAGCCATCGTGACAAGCGCGCGGGCATGCCGAGCCCTCGAATAAAACAGCGATGAATAACCGACGAAACCGTTGGTCTAATTCCGCGCACACACTTGAACAACTTATGAAAAAACTAATCCTCGCGGTCGCGATCTTCTCTCTCGCCTTTCCTGCGGCACAACGCGCGAAAGCCGCGGATATCTCGATCGATTTCTTCTACAATAATCTAAACCAAGGCGGTAACTGGATCGAGGTCGGCGATTACGGCTATTGCTGGCAGCCGTCGGTCGCGGTCAGCAATCCCGGGTGGCGGCCGTACTCCGATGGTTATTGGGCTTACACGAACGTTGGTTGGACGTGGGTTTCCTACGAAGACTTCGGCTGGGCCACTTATCACTACGGGCGCTGGAGCCGACTGCGCAATCATGGCTGGGTTTGGATGCCCGGACGCGAATGGGGTCCGGCGTGGGTCTCCTGGCGCACCGGTGGCGATTACGTCGGGTGGGCTCCGCTTCCGCCACGATATGGCGCTTCCGGACGTGAGCTCGTTTACCAAGGGCGCCCAATCAGCAACACGGTCGACATCGACTTCGACATCGGCCCGGCTTATTACAACTTCGTCAACGTGCGCTATATCGGCGAGCCGGTTCTGCGCGACCGGATCTTCGCGCCCACGCAAAACATCACCTACATCAATCAGACGGTGAACGTGACGAACATCCGTTACGATAACTCCACCGTTTATAATTACGGGCCGGATTACAATCGACTCGCCGCATATTCCACCCGACCGATTCGGCGGATGACTTTGGAGCGGCAGTCGAATGTCGATTACGGCGCGGCGCTGCGGACTGGCAGCCTAACGAAGGTCGAAGGCGATCGACTGGTCGTTGCGGCGCCGCAGCGTTTAGAGGCGCTTTCGCCTCAACAGCAAGTCACGCCAAAAGCGGTGAAGACCCGAATCGCGAAGCCAGAGGTGGAGACAGGTTGGACGGGAATCTCGAATCCGAAGGCGAAGGCGGAGCTGCAACAGAAAATGAAAAAGGAAAATCCGCAGTCAGTTCCACCTCCAGACGTCAAACCAACCAACCCGGCGTTACTCCCAGCTACTCCTGGTGCGACGGGCGCGGCCGCGAATGCAGGGAGTGCACGTCCGGCGGCTGCCACACCGGCTGCGGAAGGATCGTCACCGGTCGCCGGCACGTCCAGCACCGCAGCGGCTTCGCCGAATGATCGGGAGGGCAAAGGACGCGACAAGAACAAAGCGAAAGGACAACAGCTTGGTCGGCCCACGGCCAGCTTACCGAACCCGGTGTTCACGCCATAAACGACGACATCGCCGTTCGTGATCTGCTCAATGACGGCGCGCGACGCCTGGATGCGTTCGTCTGCTTC
>MWVV01000396.1_pt1 | contig 15983 bp, 12 predicted proteins | sample 1047281 | NCBI WGS metagenome assembly MWVV01 (sample SAMN06349986, study PRJNA376086) | soil metagenome | isolation source: PT-2 sample Antarctic (ecotone) soil | place: Antarctica | collected 2015-01-13 | reverse complement strand
GTGGTATACGCGTGTCATCCCGAATCGCGCAGACGATGAGGGACCTCCCATGCGATTGTGATCACATTATCAGGAAAGAGGGGTGACCGTCGGCCTGTGTGAGGTCCCTCGCCGTCTGCGCGGTTCGGCATGACAGCTTACGGGAGTCAAGCTTTTCAACAGTGCCAGCTTCTGCCAAAGGAGGTTTACGCTTCCGACGGAGTTGTAGCCGGGGCTGCAAGCGTCACTCTCCGGCCCGAAATGTTTGGCAGATGCGCTAGCTCCCGACCAGCGCGTAGAGCACGCCATTCGGATTCAGCAGCTCGCGCTTATGCTGCGAGATCGCGAGCGAGACTTGCAGGATCCAAACGGCGAAGACGACCGCGGCACCACAGGCCACTGCATGCCGGGTAATTCGGATCGGCGGACGCGGCAACGGGATCTGCCGGCGTCCAATCATTTCCGCGCCGAGGCGAAACGCCGTCACAAGGATTGAAACGGCGAACGGGAACGCAATCCAGTTGAAGTAAAGTGCAAGCGTTAGCTCGCCATTCAGCAGATGGTGCAGAGCGCGTGTCATCCCGCAGAAGATGCAGGGCAGGCCGGTCTGTGCGCCGCACGAAGTGCGAAACGGCAGGGACGCGAGTGTTTCGGGATGTATGAGCCGCAACGTCACAGCAGCCACAACGAGGACCAAGAAGACGGCTGCCCTAACGAGCAACTCGTTAGGCGAAAGGTCACGCCGGTTCGCAGCTGCGCTCATCATGTTTGCACCGGAGGCGGCTCGGGCGACGGCGGCGGTGCCTCCGGCGGTGGGAAGGTTGTCGGAGCGGTCTGAGCGGCAGGTTCAACCGCTACGACATTCGCCCATGGGTCGTAGTCGGGCCCAAACTGCCGCACGAACAAAAGGAGGTATGCCATGAAGAAGACGTAGACCGGCAACAGAATGACCGTGCCGACGTAAGGGATCGCAGTGATGCAGCAGGTCACGCACGTGAGAACGCAGGCGACCATCAAGAAAGCGATTCGCAATACGAGCGTGAAGAGCAAATAAAGAATGACCGGCCCGGGATGCGCCGAGACTGCAGCCAGCCCGGCGCGGAAACCTTCGGCCGCTCCGCAGCGTCGCCGGTACATCACCGGCAGCATGAAGCTCGCAGCGAGGTGATAACCCACAGAGAAGAGCAACGCGACGATGGCGAGAAGCGAGACACCCAGGACGAGCGTCGCGCCGCGGGGAAGATCATGGTTGATCGCCATCGGAATCAGCAGTGGCAACGCCGCCAGCCCGAGCACCAGAACCATGATGACCGCCACGAGAAGGGAAAAAAGGAAGAGGCTGTTCCCTTCGCGCTTGAACTCGCGCCACGGGCCCTGGATTGCCGCGCGATTCCTCACCACGCAATCTGCAAAGATGAACCGGCCGCGTGCGCCGAGCCAGAGCAGCACCAACCCAAGCCCGAGAATGAACAGAAAACCAAAGAGCGCCATGGGCAGTACCCAACCCGGCATCGCGCTGGCGCTTTGATACACATCCGTTGTGGCTGAATTCATCTTCCACTTCCAATCGCCTCGCCAGAATCTCGCCGGGTTGAAACCGGCACCGCCACCGCCGGCAAGGTTCGCGAGGAAAGCCGCGAAGCCGATGACCATCCACTTGCCGATGTCGAACGGCTGAAAGAGAATCAGCTTCGTCAGATCGAATGCGCGGCTGAACGGTTCAAAGACTTCGATTTTGGGTCCCGCAGTTCCATCCATAGGCGCATTTAGACCGCGCACTGCGGTCTAATCAAGCTTTCGCCACTTACAGCAAACGACGCTCGCGCTGCCGTTCTCTTCATCGCGCCGACGGAAGAGCTTCAGATCGGATCACCCTCGGCCGAATCCTCTGTGACGCGCCGTCCTTTCTGGGCGGGCCGCGCATTCCTGAGATCCGCGACCTCCCAGAATGTTTTCACGGCCGGCAGCCTGCGGTCCCCATCGGAGACGGCTGCGCTTCAACCGCGCTGCGGCGTCAGCTCCGCCCGACGAACGACAGCCGACGTAATTCGGCTGTCTACGCGATGAAATCCTCCGCGGTCCGGAACGGGGGAAGCACGATGGCGAGGACTGCTATGACCTTGAGCGTTCAACAATCTCAACCAGGGTACGAGCAGGAGCGCGTTTGGTCGCGCCTCGCCCCGAGAGATGGCGACCTAACCACCATCCAGGAATTGGCCTGAACCTATACGCGCAGAAGCGGTCGACCGCGCTGGATAGAAATAGGACCGCGCGCGACAAGAACGGCGGGCTAGGTGTGAGAGACCTGGGCGCCAGGGTGTTTTCGACTCAAGATGGCTATAACCATCCTAGATGCATTTGTTGTGGCGGCGGTCTGCGACGGCCAAACGAGGGGGTGCCTGAGGCTCGGCCGTTAACTCTTTGTCCGTTCTTCGCGCATCCGCACGGGTGAGGCGGGGACCTTATCGAGCACGATTTGTTGCCCCGGGCCGTAACGACCGAAGGCGAGCACACCCGTCGGGCATTCCTGCACGCAGGCGGAACAACGCACACATTGCGGGTCCTCCATCGGTAGCCCTTTGTTGGCGAAATTCATGACATCGATGCCTTGATGACAAACGGAGGTACAGACATTGCACGAGATGCACTTCGGCTTATCGGGGAAAATTCGATAACGGGAAAAGCGCGTGTAAATGTGCATGAGCGCCGCGAGGGGACAGAAGAAGCGGCACCAGACCCGTCCCGAATATTTGAAATAAAGACCGACGCCGATTACGCCGCCGAGAATCACGTCAACGAACCACTTATAGCTCGCGTAGTTCACCACTTTGCCAGCGGCGTTCTTTCCTTCGAGTAACATGTGAAAGGCCGACGCGAAAAAGGATTGCGGCGCGATCCAGCCTGCAATCCGGATGAAGAGGAGAAGGAAAGCGAACGCCAGGATCACCTGCCCCGCCATGTTGAAGCGATTCCAGAATGGACCGTGCGGCATTTTGTTGCGCTGCCTGTCGCCCATCGTTTCGGCGAGCGCACCGCACGAGCAGATCCAACCGCAGTACGCGCCCTTTCCCCAGCGCCAGATGAGCAGCGGAATGATAATGAATGTCTGCAAAAACGAAATCACCAGCCACCAGAGAATCGGCGCGTCGGTGAAGACATTGTAAACCATGAGCGGCCACGCGAGGACAAATCCGTAGGCGCGCCAGTACGCTCGCGGGTGTCCCCAGTCCGGCCACTGGCGGGCGAGATACTGCGCTTCCGGGATGTAGGATTCGAAGAGGTTGTCGCCGATCGTCTTCCCGATGCCGTGATCGAAGGTGCCGTTGTAGCCCAGCCAAGGCAGGACAATTTCCGGCAGAAGGAAAAGCGGAATCACCTGCACCAGCATCAGGACAATGGTTTGCAACGTGACGTATGGCGTCCTGCGGCGGCGAATGCGGCCGAGGCCGAATGTGACGATCGCGACGCTGTAAAGGAGCGTGTAGTAAAACGAGCGCGACTTTAGTGAGACGGCGAGCGTGCCGACAGGCGTGGAGCGATCGGCCAGTTGCGCCTGGAACCAACTGCCTAACGAGCCAAGCAGCGCCGGCATATTGCCGGGCCACGGATCGAGCCAGCTTTCAGCGAAGCCGCCCGATTTCCAGAAGTAGAGAAAGATGCAGAAGGCCAGAAACGAGCAGAGGGCGAACCAGCCGCGCCGTGTCCCCTCGCCCACGATTGGAATGCCCGAGCGCCGGAAGAAATCGAGCGGCGCTTCGCGTCCCAGCATGGTGAAGACGACGTCGTTCGGCAACGCCGCGTCGGTTCCGTTCTTCAGGAAAACCTGTGCCGGTTCGATCCGTGTCACTTCCGTACCGAGCGCCAGGCCTAGCGAGCCGCCCTTGCCCCGATGCAAACCGCGCGTCATGGCCGGATTGACTCGCTCCGATGTGGGCCGTTCCACTTGCACGTCGGCACTCCCGTCCCGCGTCAGCATTTCGACCTTCGCGACGTTCTCCGGCTTGGCGCGCGAGAATTCCTTCCGGCGATAACTGAGCGTGACAATCGCTCCCGCACTCGTTAGGGCGATGGCCGTCTCCAACGCGGAATCCCCGCCGCCAACCACGAGCGCGTTCTTGCCCGCAAACTCCTTCGGATCGAAGAGGCGGTTGTAGACCTTGTCCAACTCCTCGCCTGCGACGCCGAGCTTGCGAAAGTTTCCGCTGCGACCGATCGCGACGATGACGCGCCGCGCCCGGAGCGGCGTTCCCTCCTCCAGATGCAAGGTGAGCGCATCGCTCCCGCCTTCGATCCGTTCCACCCGGCCGAGAGTTGGTTCGATTCCGGCTTCTCGCCGTTGCGCCTCCATCTCCGCCAGGAGCGACTCCTTCACCTTGGCAGTGAACTGCAAGCCGCCCTCCAGCTTCATCTCGGTCGGGTAAGTGTAGATCGGCTTCGCTTTCGGAAAATTGACGACGGTCGAAAAAAGTTCGGCCGCTTCCAAAACGACGAAGCGCAGTTCGGCTTTCTTCGCTTCAATCGCGGCTGAAATCCCAGCCACCCCGCCCCCGACGATTGCCAGATCGAGCACGGATGACTTCTGATTGCTGATTGCCGATTGCTGATGTGCAAACTCTGGCTCGCGTAAGATCGCGCGCACTGCTCGCGCGCCCGTATAAGACGAGAATTTCAGGAGCGGAATCCCCGTCAGGTCGCCGACGATCCGCACACCTGGAAGAGTCGTGACGCCGTCCTCTCCCGAAACCGGCAGCTTCTCCACCGTGCCGGCGGGCCACTGCGTGTGCAGCCAGTGCGTATATCGTGCAAGAAGTCCGGCCATGCGTCAGTGTTGATGGGCACGCCCGCGGCGGCGAGTCACTTTCCGAGATTCACGGTTGCAACACGAGAACGAAATCGGCGCAACCGTGCGAGTCCGCTGGAGCGAAGTTATTCCACATGTCTGCCGCCCAACCACGACGCTATCCGATCGGCGCAGAATTGTTGGGAACGGGCAGACGCATTTCCGGGTTAGGCGCCGAAAGCAAAGCGAGTCGATGTGGTGCTGGAGAAATCCGCGGACGAAGATCCCTATCGCGCATCCATCTCTCTGGAAGCTGAGCCCGGCGGATATTTTACGGAGAGCGCAGCCGCGGATGCAGGTGCGTTTTACCGCTTCCGTGTGGATGGCGCGGAGACGTTCCGCCCGGACCCGGCGTCGCGCAGTCAACCGCAAGGGCCGCATCGCTCGTCGTGTGTCCTTGATCCGAAAAGGTTCAGTGGAGCGATGGTTACTGGGCCGGCGTTCGTCGGCCCGGCCAGGTAATTTAGAGATGCACATTGGCACGTTCGCGATGGAAGGAACCTGGCAGGCAGCGGCGGAGCAACTCCCAGTGTGGCGGCGGCCGGTATTACGCTCATCGAGATGCCGATTGCCGATTTTTCCGGGTCAAATCGCGCCTGATCCCCAAGCTCCTCGCGGCTCTGAACGCGGCGCCGGACAAAGTGATGTTTCCGGCGGAGCGGCTCGTTAGGCGCGGCGGGTTCTCGTGCAGTGAGTCGGAGAGTTTAACACGAAGGTTCGCTGGATCGAGCTCGCGTGTCGGAGGAACGAGCTTCTGCGCGTCCATCAACCTGCGGAAGCACGTCCCTCCGATGGCGCGCTTCCACACTGTTCATTTTCTTCTGACTCACTGGCCTAGCCGGGGGCGCCGACGGCGGATTGCGCCGCCCCACCTTCTCGCCGATTACTTCCGCTCATGAGGATTTTAGCAACGCTGCTGCTCTTGTTGTTTGTCGCCGCAGCACCTGCGCTCGACGGAGCTCCAGCGCCAACGCCGCGTCCGAGGGGGTTTCTTTTTTTCAAGCCTCGCGCCCGGCCAACGCCCGTTCCCCCTCCGCTTCCCGTGACCAGGCCGCCCGTTAGGCCGACACCTACGCCGCGGCCCACGCCGGTGCCCACCCCCATGGTCGCCTTGCCTAACTACAACGAAGAGACCAGCACGCGGCTGCAAATTTTTCTCGATAACCACAACTTCGGTCCGGGGAAAATCGATGGGCAGATGGGCGAGTTTTTTCGGAAAGCGCTTCTCGCCTACAAACGCGCGAATAAAATGCCCACGAGCGGCGCAGTCGATGCCTCATTTCTCGCCGAAGTGCCAAAGGCGTTCACAACGTGGGTGATCCCACCCGAGGCGGAGAATTTTGTCGGGCTCACCTCAGGAAAGCCATCCGAGCAGGCGAAGCTGAAGGCGTTGAAATACGGCTCGCTCCTCGAGCTCGTGTGCGAACGCTTTCACGCCGCCGAGGCCTTCATTCGCAAGCTGAACCCGGGCATGAATCTCGATCAACTCACGCCCGGCGACACGGTTAAGGTGCCGAATGTAAATCCATTCAAGATCGAAGATCTGCGGGAGGGCTTTATGCCGGACAATCCACAGTTCGCGTCGCGGAAGGTCATCGTCGATACGCACGAACGCTTCCTCGAGATCCACGAAGCCGGCAAACTCATTGCAGAGTTTCCGATCACCCCAGGCTCTAGCACACTGCCAGCGCCGATTGGCGCGTGGAAAATTCTGGGTATCGCGACGCTGCCATGGTTCCGCCACGACGAAGGAGTCTTGAACTCAGGGGTGCGAACGGAGAAGTTCTACAACCTGCCAGCCGGACCAAATAATCCAGTCGGCGTTCTTTGGATGGGTTTGAACAAACCGCATGTCGGCGTCCATGGGACTAATAATCCAGAGACGATCGGGCGAGCCGCGAGCCACGGCTGCATCCGCACCGCGAACTGGGATGCGGCGCGAATTAAGGATTTGGTGACTGAAGGCAACGTCGTCGAAATATTCTAGGTAGACGCCGCGTTGCAATGTCCGGCGCGCATGGCTGCTGGGTGACCGTCCGATAGCGCAACTGGCTTTCCGCACTCGTGGATGGCGCAGCGCGCCGTCATTACCAGGGGACCATCGTCGAGATTTCCCACGCGCTGACTCCTTCGGGGTGCGAAGCGGAGCTGACGCTCCTCCCGTTGCACTTTTGTCGTCCCGAGCCGCGGAGACGGCGAGGGAACTCGCATGTAAAATACCGGCGTCGTCCAGTCGCGGCGGACAACCTGACCCCGGCGACGCGAACGCGGCTACTCCTAACAGTCCGGGTGCGCGCACCGGCCATTTCCGGCAGCCGGGGCCAGCGCTCCCGGCTACAACTCGCATTTTGGGGCCGAAATCAGTTTCCGCAATGCACTAGGACGCGCGGTGTGGAGAGTGCGCTGAAAAATAATTCGCGCGGATTCGCGGAGGCGTGCGTCTAGGCTGGTGAACGGATCTAAATGGATTCCACCGACCGCGACATTTACCGGGCTGCGATTCAAGGCGATCGGGACGCCTTCGAGCTGATTATCCGGGCGAACAGCCGAACGCTTTTCGCGATCGCGTTTGGCGTGCTTCAGAATCGCGCCGAAGCCGAAGACGTGGTGCAGGACGCATTCGTGAACGCCTGGAAATCGCGCTGGCGCGTGCGCGAGTCGGAGAAGTTCCCGGCTTGGCTGGCCACGATCGCGCGACATCGCGCACGCGATCTCGCGCGCAGCCGGCGCACCGTTCCCTTGGAAGCTGAATGGGACGAAGCGCTGGATCCGACGGCGGAAGCGACAGAGGAAACGCGCGCAGCTCATGTGAATGGGCAGGTGCACGCCGCGCTCGCTGCCTTGCCCGAAACACATCGCGTCGCGCTCATGCTGCGCTACTTCGACGCCCTCGATTACGCCACGATCGAGCGCACTCTTGGGTTAACGAACGGCGCGCTCCGCGGTATTCTCGGACGCGCGCTGCAAACCATGCGCAAACGCCTCCAGCCGGCGCTCGCTTCGATGGAGTAGCGATGGGCGCGAACAACATCACACCGATTCTCTCCGAGCGGAACGCCTGGGGAACGCACGCGGGCAGCGTGCTGGTTTTCGCATTCTGCGAAAACAAACTTTGCCCCAAGCCGACGTTGCGTGCGACGACACCGCTCGAGAGAAAGTTCGTTTCGGCAAAATGCCGAAACCAGCACGCTAGAAGCGTGCGCTCCCGAGACGCAGAGCGGCCCTCCACCGCTGTTGCCGCCTAACCATATGGCAACCATCCACGACATTCACAACGACACCGAGAGCTGGCTGGCTGCCGCGGTGCACGACCAGCTCTCGCCCGAGGAACGCGCGCAATTCAACGAACACCTCGCCACCTGCGAAACGTGTCGCGCCCTTCACCAAGAAGAACTCACCATAAACACAATGATCGAATCCACCCTCGAAGAAGCGAAGCCGGACCTCGCGTTCGAACAGCGAATCCTCTCCAGCTTTCGCCGGAAAGTCCCGCAGCGTGCTGGCTTAACGAGTCTGCTCGCCGCTCTTTTTCGGCTGCGCGCCACGCAAATCACCGCAGTTGCGGCGGTGCTCCTTACACTCATTCAACTCGGGCGAATTGTTACCGGCGAACGCTCCGGACCTGCATCGCGTATTGGAACCGCCGCTATCCGCGAAACGCGCGACGAACGCTCGCCGCTCGCTCTGGCGAAGGGAGCCAACGACTCCAAAAACGAATATGACAGCCTCGCCTCGACGGTCGCGAATCCGCCTCCCCCAGAAGCGCCGGCGCTTGAGGATTCCGCGGGGATCGCTCCCGCACCGATGTTGAGCAAGCCACTGGCGCAGCGCGACGCGCCGGAAACGCGCAAGACAGCGGCGGCGCAGACGGAATCCGCCGCCAACGACAGCGCGCCGGCAGCTGTCGCGGAAGAAAATATGGAACAGAGCGGGCCCACAACGGGCGCGCCTGACAACCGCAAGCTCGTCCGCAACGCCAGGGTCGAGCTTGAGATCCTGAAGTTCGACGAGGCGGTCCAACAGATCACCGCTCTCGCGACGGAAGGCCGCGGTTACATTGCGACGAGCAGCTCTGAGAAGCAGGCAAACGGAAAATTGCGCGGCGAAGTTGTCGTCAAGGTTCTGCCTGAAGCGCTCAATGCCTTTCTGCTGAAACTGCGCGGGCTCGGCGACTTGAAAAACCAGACGCTCGGCACCGAAGACGTGACGAAGCAGTATTTCGACACCGACTCGCGCCTTAAGAATGCGCGCCTCATGGAGGGGCGGCTGATCGACATTCTCCAGACAAAGAGCACCAAGGTGGCCGACCTCCTGGAAGTAGAGAAAGAACTCGGCCGGGTGCGCGCGCAGATCGAGCAGATGCAGGGGGAATTGAAATACATGGATGCGCAGGTCCAGTTCGCGACCGTCACGATCACGCTGGCCGAAAAAGACATGAACGTGCCCGCAGCCTTCCTCTTGAAACGACGAGCACAGCTGGCACTCTTCTCGACTGACGTGGAGAAGACCTTCGCGGAAGTGAAAAGCGTCGTGGACGGGTCGAAGGCGCAGATCTCTTCATCCACGCTCGACCGCGACAGCGCCGGCGAAGTAACCGCACAGCTCGTGTTGTTGATCGTGCCGGAGGAAGCGGACGCGCTCATCGGACGCGTCAAAGGCATGGGACGCGTGCAGAATTACAACGAGCAAACCGATCGCATCGCGCAGGGCGGCACGGGCATGGCTGAGAATGCGAAAGTTCAGCGCGACAAGGTGGAGCTGAGGATCACGATTTCCCGCAACGAACAGGAACCGGCACTGCAAACGACTAGTCTGCGCATCCTCACCTCAGCCGTCTCCGACAAGGTCGCGCTCCTCAAAGAAAACGCCGCGAAATCCGGCGCCGAAATCCGCAGTTCCTCCTTCAGCCGGAATCCGGACGGCCAGGAGTATGCAAACCTGACGCTCCGCGTTGCAATGAAGAACTACTCCGCGCTGGTGAGTTCGTTCGAGCAACTCGGGAAAGTCAAAGACGTGAGCGTGCAACGTGAAGATCGCCGCGGCGTGATCAACGAAGAAACGGCGCCGGCTGATGTCAGCATCCAAGTTTACAGTCAACCGGACATTGTCTCGGACGACTCCGGGCTGTTCGCGACTATTCGCCACACGCTTGCGCAAGGTGTCTCCGCGCTCCTGTGGAGCCTGCGCATGGTCGGCGTGGGGATCGCGTTTCTGGCGCCGTGGGCGCTCGCGCTGGCGTTCATCGCGTGGGTTCTCACGAGAGTTTCGCGGACGCGCAAGGCGCGGACCGCGAAGCAAAACGCTTCCGGTGCCAAGTAAACGCACCCCAAGACTGCTTAAAGAAGCAGCGCGAAGACCGGCGTCAGCAGAACCAGATCAGCCAGGGCGGTGCGGACGTCCGCTTGCACCTTATCTCGAAAGAAGTGGACGCCCGCCAGCAAAGCCGCACTCACGCTAATACCCACAAGCACGCCCCGACCAGTGTTTGCTGCGAAGAAAAGAACGCCACTCGCCACCGAGAGAAGCACCAGCGCAACCTGCAAATACGGCCCGACCTGCGGAAAGGCAGTCGCGACGGAGATACGTCCTTGCGCAACATCCAAGCCGCGCTCCCACACGGCGATGCTGACGCAATTCAGGGAGCACAGGAATGCAAATAACAACCAGGTCGGTAACATTTCGCTCGTTAGGCCGGCGACGAGCGGCACCATCGTTCCAGCAGCGAAGAGGAAGCCGATGCTGATCTCCTTCAACGGCACAATTCTCCAGCAGGAAGGTCGCCACTGATTCACGGTCAGGTAGGCGAGCGCGAAAAGCCCCACTTCTCCTCCCGCCAGCAACGTTCGCGCTTCGACCTGCGTCCCGATGACGAGCAGGTCAGCGGTGGCGATGATGCCAATCCAGGCCAGCCACAGAGGGCGACGCCGTATGCAAAAGCGCTGCCGCAGAGAAGTCGACCCGAGGTCCGCCAATGCGACGCTGTCGCCGAATCTATCCGCGAGATAAATCAGCCACGCGGTCAGGAATAGCGCTGACCCCGCGCCGAATGCGCTGGGAAGATCAAAGTGCCGCGCGAAGAGGAATGCCCAGATGATCGCGACGAACGGCGCGTCCAGGCAAACGAGATGCAACCACAGGAGAGGCGACACTCTTGTCGCCTCCAGTCCATCTTTCCCGGCGCTGGCGAAAGGAGTGTCGCCACTCCGGTCCGCAAAGCTCTTGCTCGCCGTCGTCTCAATCATGCGTTAAACTTGCTCGCGCCAAGCGGCCCTTTCTTCCTATGAGCAAAAACGGCATCTCGATGAACAATGCGGCAGTCGCCGCGCTTCCGAAACACCTTCTCCAATTCGCCGTCGATCAGCGCTACGACGAATACACCTCGGTCGATCACGCGGTCTGGCGTTTCATTATGCGGCAGAACACTTATTTCCTGAAGGAATACGCGCACAAGGTTTACTTTCAGGGGCTGCTCGAGACTGGCATTTCTTTCGAGCGCATCCCGCGCATCGAGGAGATGAACGATATTCTTGGCCGCATCGGATGGGGCGCAGTCGCGGTCGATGGATTTATCCCGCCCGCCGCCTTCATGGAATTCCAAGCCTACAAGGTGCTCGTGATCGCGTGCGACATGCGCCAGATCCACCACATCGAATACACGCCCGCGCCCGATATCGTGCATGAAGCCGCAGGTCACGCGCCCATCATTGTCGATCGCGAATATTCCGACTACCTCCAGCGCTTCGGCGAAGTCGGCGCGAAGGCGATGCAGTCGAAGAAGGACTTCGAGTTATATGAGGCCATCCGGCATCTCTCGATTCTAAAGGAATTACCGAACTCCGATTCGCACGAGCTCGCCCAGGCGACCGAGTTAGTCGAGGAACGCCAGAAGAATCTCGGCGAGCCGTCCGAGATGGCGCTTCTTTCCCGGCTGCACTGGTGGACGGTCGAATACGGGCTGATCGGCACGCTGGAGCAGCCGAAAATCTACGGCGCGGGGCTGCTCTCCTCGATCGGCGAATCGGTTTCGTGTCTCGAAGCGGAGGTGAAGAAGATCTCGTATTCAGTCGATGCGGCGAACACCGCTTTCGATATCACGACGAAACAGCCGCAGCTTTTCGTCTGCCGCGATTTCCAGCATCTGACTGACGTTCTCGAGGAGTTCGCAAGCCGCATGGCCTCTCAGGTGGGCGGGCTCGAGGGCATCAAAAAGGCGATCCACTGCAAGAACACGACGACGTGCCAGTACTCATCCGGGCTGCAAGTGAGCGGCACATTCGATGAGGTGCTGAAAGGCGAGAAGGAAACGCCGATCTACCTGCGCACGTCTGGCCCAACGGCTCTCGCCTTCGCCGACAAACAACTCGACGGACATGGCATTGATCAGCACAGGGAAGGCTTCGGCTCACCGATCGGCCGGTGGCGGAACACGAATGCCGCGCCGGAAAGCTTGACGCAGGATCAGCTTCGCAGCCTGGGCATCGATCCTGGGAAGAAGACGACGATCCACTTTGAAAGCGGCATTGTGGTGAGTGGCCGCGTGGAGAGGATTATGCATCGTGATGGCAAGTTGCTCGTCCTCACCTTCTCCGAGTGCCGCGCGAGCTTAGACGATCGCGTCTTATTTGACCCCCGCTGGGGAACCTACGACATGGCCGTCGGCGCGCGCATTACCTCGGTCTTCAACGGCGCGGCGGACAAGGATTCGTACAATCAGGTCGCGCTCATTCCAAAGGAGCGGACGATCAAAGTGCCCTCGGACGCGAAGCGCCGAAAGCTGGAGAATCTCTACCGGCAGGTGCGCGACATTCGGGAGCGAAAGGTCGGATACGAGAGACTCGGCGAAATCTGGGAAACGCAGCAGGCAGAGCACGCTGACGATTGGCTCCTCTCGCTGGAAATCTTTGAGATCCTCGATGAAGCCGGCGAGCAGAACGATCTGAAGCAGAATATCGTGGCTTTTTTGAATCAGCGGAAACTGACCGCCAAAGACAAAGCCACATTGATCGAGTGGGGCTTCCGATTGGTCACCTATCACAAAGCCGGGCTCCAGACTGCCGCGCACTAGTGGTGCGCCTCCAAACGCGAATCGGCCGGCACGCGTAGCCTGCGCTAGCTACTTTCGCCCGAAAAATTTGCGAAAAGACTGGAACACCCGGTTGGGGAGCGCCTCCGCGCGTTGTCCTGGGTCAGCCAGCCGCTGTGCGAGCTGCGTCTGCAATCCGCCATGAACGGCGCAGCCGGCCGTCGGAATCTTATCGACCGGCAGCACGATCTCGTAGCCGGCGCCTACCGCAAGACATTCGTCCGTCGCGAGCTGGTTCGATCTCGCGCAAACCGTGGCGCGCGCGAGCTGCATCGTCGGTTGGAAAGGCCGCGCGGGATAAAGCTGCGCGGCCTTCGTCATCACATTCGCCCAAACCGGCAAGGCAAGCGCGGCTCCGTAGCCTTGCGACATGATCGTGGCCGGTTGATCGAACCCGACCCAGACACCGCACGTGATCGCCGTGGTATAACCAAGGAACCACGCGTCTTTGTAGTCGTCCGTCGTGCCGGTCTTGCCGGCTGCGGGCAATTTGAAGCCTAACGACTTGGCGCTCGCCGCGGTGCCTTTCGTGAGCACTTGCTCCATGAGCTGCGACGCCATCCAGGCGGCGCTCGCATCCATCGCCGGCGCCGCGATGTGCGCCGCGCGGTAAATCGGGTGGTGATCCTGATCGTCGATCCGCTCGATGATGTACGATTGCTTCCGCACGCCAGCGTTCGGGAAGATGGTGTATGCGGCCGTGAGATCCTTCAGGTTTGTCTCGAACGAACCAATGTACGTGGCCGGCCCGCGCGGGATCTCCCCAAGCCCGAGGCTGGCTGCTTCTTTCTGCACCTCGTCGACGCCGGCAAACTCGCCGATGCGAACCGTCATCGTGTTCCGCGAATGGACCAGACCGTAGGACGCCGGCTGCACGCCGTTGTAGGTGTTATCGGAATTCCCCGGAGACCAATTGCCCGCTCCCTGGATCTCTCCTCGCTGAATCGGGCCGTCACTGATGGCCGCGCCGGGCAGTAATCCGCGGGAAAAGGCGAGCGCGTAAACGAATGGCTTAAACGACGAACCGATCTGACGATTCGCCGGCGCGATCGCGCGGTTGAATTTGCTCTGGCCGTAATCACGACCGCCGACGAGGGCCCGCACACCGCCGCTGGCATTGTCGATCGCCACGACCGCGCCTTGCAGATAGGGCATGGCCGCGTCCTCACCCTCCGCGGGTGCGCGGTAATTCGATTTCGCCGGATGACGGAACCCCCGCTCATGCTCGACTTTGCTCAGGTGCGTTTCGAGCGCCTGCTCCGCGGCTTTCTGCACCGCCGGATCCAGCGTCGTGTAAATGTAGAGGCCGCCGAAATCGATCTGCTCCGGCGTGAGGATGTTGTTCAGGTCGCGTTGGACCGCATCCATCGCGTAGTTTTCCTGGATCTGCGGAAGGCGCTTCGGATTTGATGTGACCTTCGCGACCCGCGCCTGTTCCGCCTGCGTCGGGCTGATCTTCTTTAGCTCGAGCATGCGGGCGAGCACCGTATTGCGTTCCGCTCCCGCGCCTTCCGGATTCCTCAAGGGTGAGAACCGGTTCGGGCTCCGGATTAAGCCAGCGAGCAGAGCAGCTTCGGGCAGATTCAACTTGGCCGCGCTCTTGCCGAAGTAGGCCTGCGATGCAGTCTCAATCCCGTAGCAACCGGAGCCAAAATAAATCCGGTTCACATAGAGCTCGAGAATTTGCTGTTTCGTGAATTGCCGCTCGATGCGCAGGGCCACCATCGCTTCCAGCATCTTGCGTTTCAAATCTCGGCCGCCGAGCGGAAGACTGTTGCGCGCGAGCTGTTGCGTGATCGTGCTCGCGCCTTCTTTGAGCGAGCTGCTGGCCACGTTCCGATACAACGCGCGCGCCACTCCCCGGGGATCGAGCCCGCCATGCTCGAAGAACCGCGTGTCCTCGCGCGCGACGAGAGCATCAATGAAAAAGGGCGAGACTTGATCGAGCGGAACGATGAGACGGTTCGCGCCGGCCAGCCGGCTGTACATCTTGCCGTCGACATCGAAGACGGTGTTGCGTTCCGGCATTTCGCCGACCTTCTTCAGATCATAGGTCTGCGCCCACAAGCCGTAGAAGGCGACTACGCCGAAGCCGATCGCCAGGACTAGGACTGCGAGCGTGAGTTTCAGCCCGAGCCGCCAGCGCGATTTCCTGCCCGCGCTTCCCGATCGCCTGGCCGGCGCGCGGCGTGTGAAGAGTTTCATGCGAGACGGATGGAAACAGGATAGAAGACGAACGGCGGCAAGTTTACGCGTGATTCCCGCAGATCAAAATCGAGCGCCTCCAAAGGAAAAGGCGCCGGTCGCCCGACGCCTTCGCACTTCCTCTGCTCTGGCTCGCTTTAGAAGCGCATTCGCACCGGACTCTCGTGCTGCTCCGTCGGACAGGGCGCGTTGATCGGCACCTCGGGTTCCTCCGTGTTCGCCTGCACGAGATGGTTCTCGACCAGGTAACGCTCGACGTCCTCGCCGCTCACATCAGCAACCATTTCGCCGTTGATCTCAACGCAGGGCGACAAAGGCTGGCCGCTTTTCGTTTCCATTTCCCAACGGAAAGCGGGGTTCTGGATGATGTCTTTCTCGGTATAGGGAAGATTGTATTTGGCGAGCACCGCGCGAACACCGGCACTCCAGCCGCATTGGGTCTTCAGGTAGGCAGTAATCTGTGGCGTATCCATGACCGCTACGTTAGCACGAACCTGACGCGCGGCATCTGGATTGAGATAGAACTTGGGAATTGCCCGAATAAGATGAGCGCCTCGCCCATGGCCCGTTCTCCCAAGTCCAACAACTCCACGGCAAACCTCGGCTTTGAAGCCAAGCTTTGGCTCGCCGCGGACAAGCTGCGATCCAACATGGACGCGGCCGAATACAAACACGTCGTCCTCGGCCTCATCTTCCTCAAGTACATCTCCGACGCCTTCGAAGAGCACCACGCGAAGCTTCTCGCTGGCAAAGGCGAGTACGCCGGCGCCGATCCGGAAGACCCCGACGAGTACAAAGCAGAAAACGTCTTCTGGGTTCCGAAAGAAGCGCGTTGGTCGAACCTGCAAGCAAACGCCAAGCAGTCAAATATAGGGA
>MWVV01000395.1_pt1 | contig 16006 bp, 16 predicted proteins | sample 1047281 | NCBI WGS metagenome assembly MWVV01 (sample SAMN06349986, study PRJNA376086) | soil metagenome | isolation source: PT-2 sample Antarctic (ecotone) soil | place: Antarctica | collected 2015-01-13 | reverse complement strand
AAAATATTATAAAATGGAATTCGGCTTTGGAAGTTAATTTCCAAACTTTCCGGTGGGTAAAATTGGCAGATACTTTCGGTAAAGCCAAAAGGACGACAACCACAAATGCTTTTTCGGACATCGGAGAAGTTGTTATTCAGGTAAAATGTTAAAAGAAAAAAACAATTTTTTGCAATTAGTCTTTGGCGGAATTTTCTGCATTGGCGTTCTAAATGGCGGCTCTCCGAAATTGATTGTGTATGGACAAACTTCTGCCGATTCAACGGTTCTGAATGCGCCTTCGTCGGCTAAAATTCCTCAAATCGCGCGAGAAAGAATCGTGGTCAACAAAACAGCCTCGGTTGCGCCTTTAATTTTGCCAACGGCGAAAGCGGAAAACGTTAAGTTTCAAAATACGCTCCAATGGAATTTTGGTGCGAAAAGGCAGCGCGGTTGGTATCTTTACGTTTCTTTAATCCAGCACACAATCGGCTCGGAATCCGGCACCGGAACACCTGAGTTTGCTCGCGCCGTGGCGCTCTGGCAACAGGAAGAAGGAATTTATCCGACCGGTACGATTAACCGCGAAACGCTTCTCCAAATGATTGAATATTGGCAATCGCGACGGCTTAACAGCAGTATTTATGCTGCGCCTGAAGATTTGCTGACCGCGCCGATAGCTGATTTTTATGATCCGACGCGTGAAGTCGAATTGCTCAGAGTAGAACGCGAAACTTATCACGCATATAAACAAATGGTGGCGGCAGCGGCGGCGGAACTCAAACTCAAAACTGACATTAACGGCAAACTCCTAGCTGATGAAAAATACTTGCGAATCATTTCCGCTTTTCGTTCGCGTGAATATCAAGCAAAGTTACGCGCCGCGGCGCCGCATTCGGGACGCGCCGGACTTGCCGTCAACAGTCCGCATTTTACGGGGCGCACGCTCGATATTTACGTCGGCGGCGAACCGACGATCACCAAGTATTTTAATCGCGCCTTGCAGGTTCAAACACCGGTTTACAAATGGCTGGTCAAAAACGCTTCACGCTTCGGTTTTTATCCGTATTTTTATGAACCCTGGCACTGGGAGTATGTGCCGCAAAATCCGAAATCGTATAATATTCCTCCGCTGACTCCAAAGGAAAATATAAACGCTCCGTTACCTTGAAGTTCGGCGTTTTCTTTTCGCGCTCGTCGTTCTGCGTTGCGGCGCGCGCGATACGACCGACACGGTTTGACCGCCGATTAAAGCCCTTCCCGCTTCGATATTTCTGACGCTAACCGTGAATTGTTTTTTGGCAGCCGCCAACCCTAACATTTTTTTCAGCGTATTATCTTTTAATTTGGACTCACTGACGCCATTTGAAAGAAGTTCGGCGCGCAGATTTTCGATTGTATTTTGTTTGCGGTCATAAACATCCGGATAAATATGCAATTTTCCGGCTTCGACTACCAGCGTGTCGTATGTGATTTCAACGGGAATTCTCGGATTGAGTTCCGCCGACAAAGTTTTCTTCGTCTTTTTCGCTGCAATAATTTGCTTCGGCGTTACGTCAAGCTCGCGGGCGGCAACAATTTTTTCCGCCAAATCATATAAATCCGTTTGCAAAACTCGCACACAGCCGTGCGAAACCAAACCGCCCAGGTCGCCGACGCCTTTCGCTTGATGAATCAGATAGCCGTCGCCAAGCGGGATTTTTAGCTTGCCGAGCGGATTGCGCGGATCTGTGGGGAGAATAATTTCGCCGGCTTTAACTTTTTTCGACTCGGCAACCCAATCGCTTTTGGGCGGAATCCACGAAGGGTTCCAGATAACTTCCGAGGCGCGGCGCGAACCGATGAAAATCGGGTAATCTTTTAGTCCAACGCCAATCGGATAAGTTTTCACTTCCTTGCCATTTTGCCACAGTGTCATTTGAAACGCCGGAACATTGACCGTAATCTTTAAATCGTTTCCCCCGGCAATAAGCGCGGTTTTTTCAATTCTTCCGCCCGTCAATTTATCAGACCGCGCCGAATCGCGCTTCGAATCTTGAACGTAAGATTGCGCCGATGCGCTGCCAGACGCACAGGCGAAAAGTAATAAAATCGGTAAAAAACGGGCAGTAAATTTATTTTTTCTCATTAAATTGTTCATTACAAAAGATGCTAATTTTCTCGAATGTTTGTCGCTTTCGGGACGCAAAAAGTTGTATTGCTTTTAAAGCGTTACTTTTTGAAATAAATAAAGTTACACGGTTTTATACCTAAACCGCTCATTTTTTCGTCTCGCTGCCGAAACCTGATTTTTCCTTTATCTTTTCCGACATTTGTTCAAAGACCTCTGTCAAATCGAGTTCGCTGGTGTCAATGACAATCGCGTCTTCGGCAATTGCCAACGGCGAATCCTGGCGCGAAACATCGCGCGCGTCGCGCAAATTTATTTCCTCGAGCGTTTGTTCAAAAGTCGTTGCCCGACCCTTTGTCAAATCTTCTTCGAACCGCCGCCGCGCTCTCGCCTCCGGCTTTGCCGTCAGAAAAAATTTTACGTCGGCGTTCGGAAAAACAACTGTTCCGATATCGCGCCCGTCCAGGACACAGCCTTTTTCAGATTTGTTTCCAAGTTTTCTTTGATGTTCGACCAGAATTTTGCGGACTTCGGAAACGCCCGAAACAATCGAAGCCATTTGACCGATTTGGTGGTGGCGAATTTCTTGTGAAACGTCGCGATTGTTGAGTTTGATTTGCAAATTTTCCGGCTCGCCGACTAATTCGATTTTTGCGCTTTTGGCAATTTCGATAATTTTTTCTTTATTTTCAAGACCGGCGCCCGCCTCCAAGACAGCCAAACCGACGGCTCGATACATCGCGCCTGTATCGAGATAAAGCAGATTCATTTTTTTAGCGAGCATTTTGCCAAGCGTAGATTTACCTGCGCCCGAAGGTCCGTCAATGGCGATAATCATTTTTAGTCAGCAGTCAGCAGTCAGCAGTCAGCAGTCGGTAAATTGACGTTAGAACTACCGAAGTATTTGTTCTAAGGCTTTGATTGTGGTCTCAATACCTTCTCGCGAAACGTCGTAATGCGTCACCATCCGTATCGAATTGCCGAACGGCGAAGCTAAAATGTCTTGTTCTTTAAGTTTCGCGCAAATTTCGCTCGCTGCAAGTTCAGCACTTGTAACGTCGAATATTACAATGTTGGTTATAACCTTTTCTGTATCAATGGAGACACCTTTCAGATTTGCCAAGCCTTCAGCAAGAAGTTTCGCGTTTTCGTGGTCAACGTGCAAAATTTTCGGCGTTTCTTCGAGCGCTATCAAACCTGCCGCCGCTAAAACCCCGACTTGCCGCATTCCGCCGCCTAAGCGTTTGCGCCAAACTCTTGCTTCTTCGATAAAATCTTTTTTGCCAAGAAGCATTGAACCGACCGGCGCGCCCAAGCCCTTTGATAAACAAAACTGCACCGAATCGCAATCTTTAGAAAGTTCCGCAACCGATTCGTTGAGCGCCACCGAAGCGTTAAAAATTCTTGCGCCGTCAAGATGAATAGGAATTTCAAGAGCGTGCGCTTTTGCACAAATTTCGTCGGTGTGATCTTTGGTCAAAACCGTTCCGCCCGCGAGATTATGCGAGTTTTCCAGACAAATCAAACCTGTCGGGCAAGCGTAGTAAGGTTGATTGACGTGTAGTGCCGCTTCGATTTCCGTCCAAGTCAAAATTCCGCTTCCGTCCGCGCTCTTCACCGAACGAATCATTACGCCTGCAACGACTGACGGCGCGCCCATCTCGTAATTAAAAATATGTCCGCGTTCTTCGATGATGATTTCGTCGCCCGGCTTGGTGTGAAGTTTGACGGCAATTTGATTGCCCATCGAACCGGTTGGCACAAACAGCGCGGCTTCTTTTTCAAAAATTTCGGCGGCGCGTTCCTGCAATAAATTCACCGTCGGGTCTTCCAGATAAACGTCGTCGCCGACTTCGGCTTCCGCCATTGCGCGACGCATTGCAGGCGTTGGTTTGGTAACTGTATCGCTTCGTAGATCAATCATTTTATTTTTTAAGTCAGTACAATATGATAAAGATAACGACTGCGTTTTTCTAAATCCCAATTTGCATAACGCACCGCTTCGCTGTGCCGATAATTATACAAATCGAGACTTCCTTCTTTCTCAAACTGCGGCTCTAGTTCTTCCAAAACACCAACCTTTTTTCGCCAATGTTTGGCTTCATTTTCAGTCAAATCAAGCGCGGAAAATTTCAAATCGTATTTTTTCAAAAGAATTGCCAGAGCCGTGTTTTCAGGCAGAAGATTTTCCTTGTCTTCAAGATTATTTATCCATTGAGTAAAAAAAATGCCCATCTGTCCGAAAGGTTTTACAATTGCAATAATTTGATTCAAAGTTTCTTTCAAATTATCAACATAATAAAGCGTATCTATCGAAACGATGCAGTCGAAAGTTTGAGGCTCGAAGTTCAGGTGATTCATATTTCCAACGCTGAAAGCCAGATGCTTATTTTTTTTGGCTGTTCTTTTACGTGCTTGTTCGATTGCTTCTTCCGAAATGTCTATGCCTTCGAAAAACGCACCCGTTTGATTTTGCAGGTATTCCGTTATAAAACCGTTTCCGCAGCCTAAATCGAGAACGCGGTCGTCGGCATTTAGTCTCAAAATTTCGAGCAATTTGTTTAATTGAAAGACATCCGACAAACCGTGTTGACAGAGATTTTTGCCATAAACTTTTTCGCAAAAAAGAGCGTGAGCGGAACTTTTTATCGCCTTACCGAAGAAATTATTATATTCATAAAGCCATAAAGGATTGTCAGTTTCAATCGCCTTTCTCACAAGGTCTCCTTTTTCCGTGAACGCAAAAATGCCGTCGGTTTCTGATAAATAATTTTCAGCAACTAAACTTTCGTATGCCTCAGACCAATCAACAATATATTTACCAAACCATATTTTTCCAAATTCTCTTAGGTTCTCGGCAGTAGACTTGCTATCAGCATTCATTCCCGCCATCAAGCCGTAACGACTCGCCAGCCAGCCAACCGCAATCAACAATTGCTTTTCGGCTTCGGTAAATTCTTTCATAAAATGAACCGCATCGCAGGTTAATCACTAAATTGGTTTTAATTTAAATTTTTCCGTATCCCAACTCGCACGTTTCGCTCCCGCTTGATATGCGCTTTCCAGAAATTCCAAAACCGTTTCACGAGGCGAGTGTGTTTTACGCACTTCGTCATACATCAAAAGTGCCATTGCGCCTTTGGTGTTATCCCAAAAAGCTGCTTCGGGCTGCAAAGGCTCATCGATTAAATTTTTTGGTTCGGGCGCGTCTCTTTCCATTCCGAAAGCGGAAGCAATGGAAAAGCCGCTTCTTTTTCAAAAAAATTTTGATTCATAAAACTTTTTATTTCTCTTCTTCTATCTTTTATCTTTAAATGCCGTTTTCAAAACTCTCTCTTATATGATTTTTTGCCGAGACTGCCAGCAAAAGCCAAAATTTTCGATTTGTTATTCATAATTTTTCTTACAATCTAAAATCCAAAATCTAAAATTTATTTGAGTTTGCCATGAACCGGCGCAAAATTCCAATTCTTGCTCTTTGCCGAATCGCGTCTTAAAATTTTTCTTTTGTGAAAATCTCAACAAGCAATAACCGATTGATAGTAAAATAATTTACTAAAAATTTTCTTTAACAACTTAATATTGGCTGCTTCGTGCAAGCATAATTTATGATAAAAACTTTTAAAAATATTTCACCGAAAATTCACAAAACCGCTTTTGTCGCCGAAAATGCAATGATTATCGGCGATGTCGAAATTGGTGCGGAATCAAGCATCTGGTTTAATTCGGTTGTGCGCGGTGACGTAAATTTTATCCGTATTGGAGCGCGGACAAACGTTCAGGACGCGAGCGTCATTCACGTTTCCAGTAAAACGCATCCGACCGTTTTGGAAGACGAAATAACGCTCGGACACCGCGTTACGCTGCACGGATGTCACGTCGAAAGAGGTTGTTTAATCGGCATCGGCGCGATCGTTTTGGACGGCGCGAGAATCGGTAAAAATTCGCTCATTGCGGCTGGTTCGCTCGTTACGCCCGATACACAAATTCCGCCCCGCTCACTCGTAATGGGAAGCCCGGCGCGTGTAAAACGAAAATTAACCGATGACGAGATTTACAATTTGGCTCGTTTTTGGCAGAATTACACAGAACTTTTAAAGGTTTATAAACTAAGGACAAGCGACTAAAGGAGTAAAAATATATAATGGATCTGTTTCACTCGAGCCGGAGCGTTGTGCTCTGGCTTACTATTGTAATTTTCAGCTTTATCTGCGTAGAAGCGCAAAATTCATCAAACGGTAATAATAATTTGACAAAAGGTACGGAAAACGAATCGGTTTCTTCCCCGAAATCAACTGGAATTTCGGCGAGCCACAGTGGAAATGGCTTTTCCGGTAGCAAATCTTTCTCTCCGGTCAAAACTAAAATTGATAACGAATACGAAAAACAAATCGCATCCGGCAATAATGAATGGGGTTATTATGCCGGTTCCTTCACCATTCACAAGGATTTGAAAGGCGAATCGCAAAAAGCGCCGGTTGTGTTGTTTGGCATCCGCCGCGCTTGGTCAATGAAGAATAATCCGAGTCACCGGTTCAGATATTATGTGGATCTTAATCCGCTGATTATAGTCAATTACCGCCAGAGACGATTAGTACAGACTTCGCCGACGACAACAGCAACCATCGGCGACCGCAAAACCGTCTTCGGCGTCGGATTTGTTCCGCTTGGCTTGCAGTTTAACTGGAGGAACAGCCAGAAAATACAGCCGTATATCGCCGGAGGAATGGGCGTTGCGTTATTTAACAAAAAGTTTCCCGATAACCGCTCGGCGCTTGAACCCGACGAAATCGGAAACCGGTTTCAGATTATGCCTGAATTCGGCGCGGGCGTCGAAATCCGAAGGTCGGAAACCAAAAGCTACTTTGTCGGCTACAAATACCACCATATGTCCAACGGCTACACCGCGCCCCTCAACGTTGGCTATAACACGAATATGGTTTACTTTGGAACGTATTTTCAGAGAGGAAAATAACTGTAATAAACTGGCGGGAATAAAACTCAAATTATTCCCGCTAATCCGAATCAACAACGGAATTAAAAAGAATTTCAAGATTTCTTTATTTGTTTGTTTTTTCTCTCGTCTTTACAGTTCCAAATCTTGCTTAGCAAATCGTCAAAGACGAAGCGTTTTTAGTCAAAATAAAATTTGGTTTATACTTGAGATACACGTATTCGGCGCATGTTTTAGCATTCGAATGATATCAAGTAAGGAAAAATTTATGCGAAAATTTTCTACTAATCTCGCATTCGTGGTTAGTATTTTTTTTATTACGGTGGTCGGCGTCTTTTCCGTTTTCGGGCAAGCAGCTTCAAATGAATTTGCGAGTAAAAGCAAAGATAACGCGGCGAATGCAAACTCTACCGCTCAAACCGCCGATTCCGAAGTGTTTGATAAGAAAAACGAGCTTTCCGTTTTAGGCGGAATTGCACCCGAGGGGCGATTTTTCGGCGGTTCGAGAAAATCAATCTTCGGATTTGCGGCAGTTCAATATTCGCGCCGCGTTGCTTCGGGCAAATATCTGGCGCTTAAATACCAAATTGATTTTACGCCGTTGGCATTAATCAATTACGAACGGCAGAGAGTTGTTCAAATTACGCCGACTACTCTTGACGTTGATCAAGAACGCCAAACGGTTTACGGCGTCGGATTTACCCCGGTCGGGCTTCAATTAAATTTTCGTCGCAAAAAGAAAGTTCAGCCGTTTATCTCAATGGGCGCCGGTATAATTTTCTTCGCAAAATCCGTTCCTGACGACCGCAGTCCACTTTTCCCCGACAGGCGCGGCAGGCAATTTAACTTTACCACGTCCGGCGGCGTGGGCGTGGAGTTTGCAACCGAAACCGAGCGCGCATATACGGTCGGCTTCAAATTTCACCATATTTCCAATGCATCGACCGGCAATATCAATCCGGGCTTTGATCAAAATTTGTTTTATTTCGGCTATACATTTAAAAAATGGTGAGGATTTAAGAGATGGTTAACACAAATCCGGCACGCGGTATGCGCGACTTTTTGCCCGCCCAAGTTCGGCAGCGCGAATATGTTATTTCGATTATCAAAGAAGTTTACGAGTCTTATGGCTTTGAGCCGCTCGAAACTCCGGCGGTCGAAAACCTCGAAACTTTGACGGGTAAATACGGCGAAGAAGGCAATCAACTCATTTATAAAATCTTAAAGCGCGGCGAGAAACTTGACCCAAATGCTCCTGAAAAAGATTTATCCGACCTTGCTCTGCGTTATGATTTAACTGTTCCGCTCGCCCGCGTCGTCGCCAATCACAAAAACGATTTGCCAAAATTCTTCAAACGCTACCAAATTCAACCCGTCTGGCGAGCCGACCGTCCGGCGCGTGGACGCTACCGCGAGTTTTATCAATGCGACGTTGACGCAATCGGTTCAAGTTCGATGATTGTCGAAGCCGAATTAATTTCTGCCGTTTGTGAGATTTTACATAAATTAGGATTTAAAGATTTTGAGATTCGATTGAATCATAGAAAAGTCTTGACAGGATATTTGAATGAGAAAGGTGTTTCATTTGAGAAACACATAGATGTTTTAGTTGTAATTGATAAATTGAACAAAATAGGAAAAAACGGTGTAAGACAGGAACTAATTAACCAAGGAATACCAGAGGAGACGATTGATGGAATAGAAGAATTGTTCAATAGCTTTGAAGACAGTGGACGGAGTATAGAGCAATGGAATAATACATTTTACTTAGTTGCAGGAAATTTCTTCCAATCTGAAGAAATGACTGAGGGATTAGATGATTTTAGAAGTATTGGGAAATATACAACGAATTCATTTGCAGAAGGCAAAGTTAGATTTGATATTAGTCTAGCGCGCGGTCTGTCTTATTATACAGGCGCAATTATGGAAATCATTTTGACTGATGGTGATTTTTTAGGGAGCATTGGCGGCGGCGGGCGTTACGACGGTTTAATCGGAATGTTCGGCAAAGAACAAATTCCTGCGTGCGGTTTTACTTTAGGTTTGGAAAGAATTCTCATTGTAATGGAAGAACGCGGAATGTTTCCAAAAGAATTAAACACCAATTCGGCTGACGTGCTTGTAACAATCTGGAACGAAGAGACAATCGGTGAAAGTCTGAAGCTTGCAAATGATTTAAGACAAAAAGGCTTACGCGTGTTCGTCTATCCCGAATCCGACAAACTCGGCAAACAATTCAAATACGCTTCGCAAATCAATGTGCCGTTCGTCTGCGTTTTGGGCGAGAGCGAACTTGCAGAAAATAAAGTTACGCTTAAAAATATGGAGACCGGCGAACAGGAAACGATTGAAAGAGATGAAGCGGCTGCGCGAGTAAAAATTCATAAGCAAAACTCTCAGAGCAAATCGTAAAGAAATAAAAAATGTCATAAAAATCGCTTTTGTGGTGTTATCTAAATAAAGGAGAAAAATTATGCCTTATCAACTTTGTTTAAGCGCGCTTCTTGCAATTCTTATTAGTTTTGCGACAAACTGTTCGGCTCAAAAAAACTCTGTCGGTGTCGTAGGTTTACAACAACAAACATACGGAAAAATTTCTGAAATCGGTAAGTTGAGCGAAGCAAGAGCATCGCATACGGCAACTCGTTTGAAGAGCGGAAAAATTTTGATTGCGGGCGGAATGGAGCGCAACGGCGTGTTTTTCGACGATGCCGATATTTTTGATCCGAAGACGAACAATTTTGCTCGAGCTAGAAACAAAATGACCATCAAGCGCGTCAGCCATACGGCAACGCTTCTGGCGGACGGAAAAGTTTTGATAATCGGCGGTTGGTCAAACCGTCTACCCGAAGCAAGCGCGGAAATCTACGACCCAAAAACAGAAACATTCACCTCTGTCGGCAACACACACCGTCGTCGCTCCGGGCATTCGGCAACACTTCTTGACAATGGAAAAGTATTGATTGCCGGCGGTTTTGACGGTCAGGAACGCCTAAGCGAAGCTGAAGTTTTCAATCCCCAAAACAATTCTTTTACCTCAATCGGGAAAATGCGAAACGCCCGCTCAGTCCATACGGCGACGAAATTAGCGGACGGGCGAATTCTACTTACGGGCGGAGAAACCGGTCGCGGACAGATTTTATCGAGCGCGGAAATTTTCGATCCGCAAACAAACAATTTTTCTTTGACCAAACCGATGAATGTAGTGCGCTATAAACACGATTCGATCTTGCTGAAAGATAATCGCATTCTGGTTTTCGGCGGCTCTGACAGTCGAGATTGGAACGGACAATACAAAAGCGCGGAAATTTTTGACGCTGCAACAAATGAATTTACGCCGACGGGTGAAATGAATTTTGCGCGTTTTAAAATCGACGGAACTGCGGTTCTGCTAAAAGACGGAAAAGTATTCGTCGGCGGTGGGGGCGAAGGCGCGGAAGTTTTCAACCCGTTGACCAATACTTTTATAAAAACGGCAGGCGAATTTGGCATACCGCTTCATTATACGTCCGTGACGCTCCTTGACGATGAACGAGCTTTGATTGTCGGCGGTTATGGACGCGGCACACGCGAAACGGGACCGGTTAGCACAAACCAGGCTTGGATTTTTAAATTGTAATCAACTCGTTTTAGAATCAAATTTTCAGCTTTGGACTTACCAAATTTGAGTTCAAAGCTTTTCTTTTTTATTTTGTCGGTCAAAAGTTGCTAATAAATTTTTAGGTAATTAAAATTTAAGATTATGGAACGAATTTTACAAAATTTTCTTGATGAGTCAATCGGCGCTTTTCGCAGTTATAAAAAACTCGCCGAAAAAGCGATGAAGCAAGTTTCGGACGAGGAATTTTTCAAAGCGATTGATGAAGAGGCTAATTCGATTGCCACAATTACGAAACACATCGGCGGAAATTTGCGCTCGCGCTGGACGGATTTTCTATTAACCGACGGCGAAAAGCCTGACAGAAATCGTGACGCCGAATTCATGACGGACGGTGATACGAGAGAAAGTTTGATGAACTTTTGGGAAGCCGGGTGGAAGACGCTTTTTGAAACTTTGCAGTCTTTAACGATTGAAGATTTAGACAAAACCGTGCAAATTCGCGGCGAGGATTTTACGGTGGTTAAAGCGGTAAACCGGGCGGCGATGCACACGGCTTCGCACATCGGACAAATCCAGTTTCTTGCCAAGCATTTTCGCTCGACAGATTGGCAAACTCTGAGCGTGCCGAAAAACAAATCGGCTGAATATAATTCATACCTGGCTGGAAAAGAAGATAAGGGAAATTATCTGGAAGTGACGCAGGAATTTGCGGAAAAGCTGGGAAAAGAAAAATGAGCGGGAGGGGAGAGTAGATTTCCGCACAAACATTTTACCTAAACAATCAACGATTAGTAACGACCGATAAAGACGCGGCTGATAAGTCGGGTTGTAACTCTGCCGTTCGGCTGGTATCTGGTTTGATAAGTTTCGCGGTAAATTCGTCTGCCGACACGCACATTTCGAACGCTGTTGACAACGCGAGCCCGACGATTATAGCGATTATAACGATTATTCCGGCGATTTTGTCCGCCGATTTGAACCTGAATTTGCGGCGGCGCACTGTTGTTCACCGGCAGGTTATTGTTGTTTGATTTTGCTTCGGCGGACGGCACGAAAATGATTGCCGACATTAAAAGCATTGATAAGGCTAAAAATTTTTTCATTTTATTTCTCCCTTTATAATTTTTCGGTTAAAAACGAAATCTTAAAAAACTTGCTTCGTTTAATAACTCGCAATCTATGACGCGCCCCGAAACGCCTTAGTTGGATAAAAACCGCCTTTCTAATGTAAAGTTATGTAAAGTTGATCAAGGTCTTGACGATTTATTACTTATGAAAGCGATTTCTATTTTAGGTTCGACCGGCTCGATTGGGTGCAACGCGCTAAAAGTTGTCGAGTTTTTAGGCGATTTTCGCGTCGTCGCGCTCGGCGCGGGAAAGAATGTCGGGAAACTCGCCGAACAAATCTCTAAATTCAAACCTGAGCTGGTCGCCGTCGAAAATGAAACTTACGCGGAAAATCTTTTACGGGAAATACACAAAACAAACGCCACAGCACCGAAAATTGAAATTGGCGAAAAAGGATTAATCGCCGTTTCAACTCACCAGGCAGCGGAAACGGTTGTTTCGGCAACAGTCGGCGCGGTCGGTTTTGTGCCGACTCTGCGCGCACTCGAAGCGGGAAAAAGAGTTGCGCTTGCCAACAAAGAAACGCTTGTAATGGCGGGCGAATTGATGACGAAAGCGGCGCGGGAAAACAAAGCGGAAATTTTGCCGGTTGATTCCGAACACAATGCGCTCCATCAATGTCTGCGCGGCGAATCCAGAAGGGAAGTCAAGCGTTTGATTTTAACGGCTTCAGGCGGTCCGTTTCGCACGAAAACAAAACAGGAAATCGAAAATGCGACACGCACAGAAGCCTTAAATCATCCGACCTGGCAGATGGGCGACAAAGTTACGATTGACTCGGCGACTTTGATGAACAAAGGTTTAGAAGTTATCGAAGCGCATTGGCTGTTCGGGTTTTCGGCTGATGATATTTCGGTCGTCGTGCATCCGCAATCGGTCGTGCATTCGCTCGTCGAAATGATTGACGGCTCGTTTATCGCGCAACTCGGCGTAACCGATATGAAACACGCGATTCAATATGCTTTGACTTTTCCGAAACGCCAGCCGAATTGCCTACCGCCGCTCGATTTTGCAAAAATTTCTCAATTAACATTTGAAGAACCCGACTTGGAAAAATTTCCATGCCTGGCTCTGGCTTATCGAGCGTTAAAAATTGGCGGAACGATGCCCGCAGTTTTGAATGCCGCTAATGAAATCGCCGTCAATGCGTTTCTTGAAGATAAAATTCGATTGTCCGACATCCCGAAAATTATCGAGAGCGTAATGAACGAACACGAATCAGAAGCTGCAACGAGTCTGGAAATTGTTCTCGAAATCGATACTTGGGCGCGAAATAAGGCTATAATGAAACTCGAAAATCCGGAAAAAACAGCTTTGGCAAATTTGAGGTGACAGCAATGCAACAGGTCAATAATAAAATTCAATCTTCAACCGCTCCATTCGTTTATGAAATGGAAGAAAACAGATTTGAAAATGAATCCGTAAAAGTTCGTTTGTGGACGCGCGATGAGTATTATCAAATGGCTGAACTCGGATTTTTTCACGGTAAAAGAGTTGAGCTTATTGAAGGAGAAATTATTGAAATGTCACCAATGAAATCCTTACACGCAACTGCTTTAAGTCTGCTTATCGAAGTTTTGCGACTTTCATTTATAAAAGGGTTTATTATCCGTTCACAGCTTCCAATGAGTTTCAGTCAAACCAACGAGCCCGAGCCTGATGCTGCGGTTGTCAAAGGCACAATTAGGGATTATACTTCCGCCCATCCGAAGACAGCCGAATTGATAATTGAGGTTTCAGATTCAACGCTTCGCTATGACCGCACGAAAAAAGCCGGTCTTTACGCCAAAAACAAAATTCAAGAGTATTGGATTTTGAATCTGAAAAATCGTTCGTTGGAAGTTTATCGCCGTCCGATTCGAGATGAAAAACTCGGCTTCGTTTATACGGAAATTAAAATCTTAACTGAAAAAGATTCGGTCGCGCCGCTTGCCAAGTCGGATGCAAAAATTAAAGTCGCCGACATTTTGCCGTAGTTGCCAAAGCGCAACGAGAGATTTACACTTTTACTGACAACTCGTCCGCCGAAATTTGTTTCTAAGCAGACAATTATTTTGAAAAAGGAATTTATACAATGCCCGATATTTTATTAGTCATTTTAGCCGTTATCTTCGTTCTCGGCATCGCCATTAACATTCACGAGTTTGGACATTTTGCGGTTGCCAAACTTCTCGGAATGCGCGTCGAAGCGTATTCGTTTTTTGGACTCGGTCCGCGCATCTGGGGCAAAAAAATCGGGCACACCGATTACCGCATCAGCGCGATTCCGCTCGGAGCTTACGTCAAACTTTACGGCGACGAAGCGACCGGAGCACTGGAAGGCGGAGAATCAGAAGGCGAAATCGTTCCTGAATCCGAGCTTTACGAACTTCGTCCGCGCTGGCAGAAATTTCTGGTGATGATCGGCGGACCTTTTATGAATATTTTGCTCGCGCTGGCGATTCCGTTTTTCGGCGCGTTGATGATGGGTTTGCCTTCGATGCCCGCACCGGTTGTCGGTATGGTTAAAACGGGCGGCGCGGCGGAACAGGCAAGTATCAAAGTCGGCGACCGGATCGTCCAGTTTGACGGCGTGGAAAATCCAACCTGGGGACGCATCGAACACGACGCTTTGGTTCTGCCTGAAAAGGAAGTTTCGGTAGTCGTCGAACGCGACGGACAAAAATTGCCCTTAAAGATTAAGCCTTCAAAAATCGAAAAAGACGGCAATGTGATGGGAACGCTTGATTTAGAGCCGGATATGGGCGTTGAAACAGTAGTCGTCAATGCGGTTACAGCCGATAAACCGGCAGCGCTTGCAGGTTTACAAGCGGGCGATAAAGTTCTCACCTTTAACGGACAACCGCTTCGTAATTCAAGCGAGGTTCCAAACTTAATTCGCGCTAGCAACGGAGTGCCAATTAAACTTCTGGTCGAGCGCGGCGGGTCGCAAAAGGAATTAACCATTCAGGCGAAGGAGGAAGACGGAAACTTTAAGGTTGGCGCGACTTTCGCTCCCGACCAAATTATGACGCGCGAGCCTGTTAATATTGCGCAGGCGGCAACTTTTGCGGTTAATTCAAATCTTGAAATTATTCGTCTGACGGGTAAGGTTTTCGGTCAGCTTTTCTCCGGGGAGCGTTCGGCTAAAGACGCCGGTCTGGCGGGTCCAATTGGAATTGTCCAGATAATTTCCAAAGTTGTTCACGAGCAGGGATTTGCCGGGCTGGTTTCGATCCTTGCTTTGATTAGTTTGAACTTAGGAGTGTTTAATCTTCTGCCGATTCCGATGCTCGACGGCGGACAAATCGCTCTTTTAGCGGTTGAAGGTTTCTTAGGTTTGTTTGGGATAGCGGTTTCGATGGCGGTAAAAGAAAAAATTCAGCTGGTTGGGCTGGGAATTATTTTGCTGCTGATGGTGACGACGATATTCTTTGATATTTCGCGGCTGTTCGGAAAATAAAATTTAATTAACCGGGATGAAGAGGATAAGCAGGGATAAAAAGACTAGTGGTAATTGTTCTTATCCGTGTTCATCATCTTCATCCCTTTTAATTTTTGTTTGAGAAAATAAAATGAGAAGAAATACAAAATCGGTCATGGTCGGAAACGTGCAGATCGGCGGCGGCGCGCCCGTTGCGGTGCAGTCAATGACAAAAACCGACACGACCGATGTTGACGGAACAATCAAACAAATCGAAGAAATGACGGCGGCGGGCTGCGAAATTGTCCGCATCGCCGTTCCCGATAAAGACGCGGCAATCGCCCTCAAAGAAATTCGCAAACGCACGCCTGTTCCAATCGTTGCCGATATCCATTTTCATTACAAACTCGCTTTGATGGCGCTCGAAGCGGGAATCGACAAATTGCGTCTGAATCCGGGTAATATCGGCTCGCTTGAAAGAATCAGAGAAGTCGTCCGCGCCACCGAAGCGCAGAAAGTTCCGATTAGAATCGGAGTCAACGGAGGCTCGCTCGAAAAGGATTTGCTGCAGAAATACGGCACGGCAACGCCCGAAGCGATTGTCGAATCGGGAATGCGTCACGTGAGAATTCTTGAAGATTTAGGATTTTCAAACACAATTATTTCGCTTAAGGCGTCGGACGTAAATCGGACGGTTGCCGCGTATCGCCTGATGGCGGGAAAAGTTGATTATCCGTTTCATCTCGGCGTAACCGAAGCGGGAACGGCGTTTGGCGGTTCAATAAAATCCGCGATCGGCTTGGGAATTCTGCTTCACGACGGAATCGGCGA
>MWVV01000394.1_pt1 | contig 16016 bp, 7 predicted proteins | sample 1047281 | NCBI WGS metagenome assembly MWVV01 (sample SAMN06349986, study PRJNA376086) | soil metagenome | isolation source: PT-2 sample Antarctic (ecotone) soil | place: Antarctica | collected 2015-01-13 | reverse complement strand
CGTGTACGGATGTCTCGGACAAGAATCTGGGCGGTCGCACCTTCGGTCCGGGCGTCTATTGCTTGTCGTCGGCGAGCTTAGTCGGCGAAATGGTTCTGGACGGTCAGGGCGATAACAGCTCGACTTTTATCTTCAGAATCGCCGGTTCCCTGAACACGGAAAAAGGTTCGAGCGTCGCGCTGACGAACGGCGCGCAGTCGGCTGACGTTTTCTTTGTCGCCGGTGATGCGGTGACGGTCGGCGAAGGCAGCAGCTTGAAAGGCAACTTGATGGCGCGCGGCTCGATTTCGGTCGAAGCGGGCGCGAACGTCGAAGGCAGAGCATTGTCGGTCAAAGGCGATGTCGCCTTGGACGGCGGCATTCTGGCTCCGGAGCAGACGGGTACGCTCGAAATTTGTAAAGCGATCGACACGACCAACGGCACGGGTTTGGAACGTCGCGTATTTCGCTTCAGCGTTCCGGGCGCGACGAATCCTTTATCGGGCGTTGCCACACCGATTGTCGAAGTGCCGGTCGGACAATGTTCCGGTCAGCTTTCGCTCCCAGCCGGACAGGTAACGATTACGGAATTGCTCGACGGTCGCACGTTAGACAACGGCACGTTCAACGACAACTTTCAATTGATCAGAGTCAGACAGGAAACCAATCTCGGACAGCCGGGAACAACCGCTCTGATCAGCGCCAATCTGCCTTTGCGGACGGCGGTCGTCAACATCGTCGCCAGCACGAGCCCGGCGGGTCAGACATCAGACCAGACGAGACTCACCTTTACCAACGCCTTTGCCATTACCGGCGTCATCGAAATTTGTAAAGACGCGCTCGACTCGGGCGTCACCGGATTCTTCAATTTCACGATTGAGGGAGTGCGCGCCGGAGACTCGACCGTCTCGGGCGGATCGACAGTTGCCGGAACGCCGAATTTATCGGTCATTTCGGTTCCGACCGGCTTCTGCTCCGGTCCGATCACCGTCCTGGTTCCGTCGAACAACGGAGCGGGAACAGCGACGACCCCGGCGGCGACGACGCCGCGTTCGGGAACGGTCACGGTCAACGAATTGCTGCGCACCGGTTTTATCTGCACGAGCGTGACAACCGCTAACGGCACGGCTGGCGCTCCGAATTTCACGAACCGATTCATCAATTTCAACATCTTCGGCGCGAACGGAGTGACGAGAACAACCTCCGGGACGGCAAACGCCGCTAACTCGGGTGCCCCGAACGCCGGGACGGCAAACGCCTGTAACGCGACGGCATTCGTAGTGGAAGACGGCACGGCTCAGCAGACGACCTTCTTCTTCAACAACCGCACGGCGCCGGCACAATTGAAGATTTGTAAAATCGCCGGACCGGGAATCGCGGAATTGACACCGTTCAACTTCTCAGTTCAAGGCACCGAGCCGCTGGCTCCGGTGACGGCTGATACGGCATTCAATCAAGGCACCAATCCGCTGCCGCCGAACGGCATGACTCCGGTCAACGGCACACTGCGCGGAACACCTCCGAGCGGTGGTGGAACCGGAACCGGAACTACTCCGGGCGCCGTCCCGCAAGGCGGAACGATTACGACGAGAAACGTGCAGGTTAACGCCGGTAACGTCAACAGTCCGATCTGCGTGCTCGTTCCGGGCTTCTTCGTCGTCGACACGCCGGCGACCATCACGGAATTGATTACCAGTCAGGTACAAATTGCCGGCACGGGCATCCTCGGCGACGCGCGCGTCTCGCGAGTGACTTCCTCGACCGGTATCGTCAATCCTACCGCTCCGAATGTCAATCCGATCTCCTTCAATGGTCAGTTCCTTGCTGCGCCGAACGTTCCGTTCTTCCCGCTGGCTGCTAACGGCACGAACAACGGTTCGACGACTGCGTTCACGATCCCGATTCGTCGCGGCGTTAACGAAATTGAATTCGTTAACGCCGCGTTCAGCCCGGTATCTTTGAAAATCTGTAAAGTCGCCGGTACGGGCGTCGCGGTCGGTACTCCATTTACCTTTACCATCACCAGCGATACAGCGGGCGGACTTCTGGCACCGTTCACGTCGACCTTGACGGTTCCGGCGGGACCGGCGGGCAGCGGCGTTGGAGCGCAAAACGGTTTCTGCGCCTTCGCAGCCGGTCCGCAGAGCGGCAATTTCAACGGCACGACGAACGGCGGTATGATCAACAACACGAGTTCGTTCAACTTCAACTCGAACGTCACGATAACCGAAGCGGCGACGCCCGGAGTAGTGACATCGAGCATCACCTCGCCGACCGGCGGCGTGGCGGCGAACTTGACGAACCGCAGCGGTCAAATCACGAACTTGATCAACGGCGTCAACGAAATACAGTTTGTCAATACGGCAGGCACGGCAGCCATCCCGCGTCGTAAAAAGGTGTTGTTGAGTACGATCACGACGACGAACAACTAATTGTCGAGAATAAATAAAGGACTGCCGAACGAGTTTCGATTGAGCCGCAGGGATTGATTGCAGCTAAAGAGGCGGAAGAGAAACGGAAAGGCGTGAATAATCAGCAATGGTTATTCACGCCTTCCCGCGTTTCCACTGCAGAGTTTTGACAGCCCTAAGGATATGTAAAAAGATTGCTCGATGATCTACAAAAGCGTGTTATCCGCACTGTCCGCAATGCCTGCTAAAACTGTGTGTAAATTAAACGAACGAAGGAAAATCAGCCTGTCGAATTTCACGATTAAATAATAGAAAACATTTATAATTATCAAAGTGCGAAGAGAGCCGAACTTTTCGCCTCAAGCGAAAAATTTTCCGCTGCCTAAAACAGGCGATATGTTCTCGTGAAAATAAATTCCATAGAATACCTCTGAGAGCGTTGCGTTATCAATTTCATCTCTTTGCGCCTTCAGTCTCCAAAAGCTTTCCAAATCCAAAGTAATTGCTTGTACCGAGGCGATTAGTAAGGACGACGATATGCCTTCGATGATGAATCATCAAATGCATTCGGCTTAACGGGTTTCAACTAAAATCTATTTATTGCTTTTAGCGCGCTCTTCCCGGGTGTGCGTATCGCTTGCGTCAAGTTCTCTGCTGATAAGAATACTCACCGACAAAAATTCTGGATAAACTCTATTGCAGATCTGTTCGCTCCTGACTTAACCGGCACAAAAAATCGGATAATTGCCGGATGAAGTCTTTGTAAATCCTCATCAATAAATCTGGCAATCCTTTTTGGCACTCACAATTATCGGGAATATGATCTGGATAAAGCAAAATTAACATACTTTTGATAATTATTTACTTAAATTATCATTGATTAGACTATTTTCTTGTGCTATAAGGTTTAAATTGTTATGACTAATAATTCCTTTACGCCATTTTCAATTTCACCTAATCCGAACAGTCTCTATTTAACCGATTCACTGCGGGCGGTAGTTCATAAATCACGTTTTACGATTGATAAAAGGCAAGGCTTGACTTGTATTTTGGGCGACATCGGACTCGGCAAATCAACGATTCTCCGTTTTTTGCACAGTGATTATTCGGCGCGCGAAGATACTGTAACCACTCTTATTCCGACGCCGAATTTTCCTTCTCCGTTTGCGATGCTCAAGAGCATTACAATGGATTTTAAGATCGAACCCGAACGTTCGTTTCAAAAACAACAGGACGCTTTACAATCGTTTTTGGTCGAAACTTACGCGATGGATAAAAATGTCGTAATTTTTATCGACGAAGCTCAAAACATCAACAACAAACAATTGGAACTCGTCCGTTCTCTGTTAAATTACGAAACCAATACGCAGAAACTCGTGCAAATCGTTTTGTCCGGTCAACTCGAACTAAAAGACCGCCTGGCTGACAAACGAAATAAAGCCGTCGCCTCGCGCGTGTCGACTTATTCCATTCTGTCGCCGCTAACCTTTGACGAAACGCGCGAAATGATTATTCACCGGTGCAGATTTGAAAACATCGAAAACCCGTTTACAGCCGGAGCGATCGAAAAAATTTACGAAGTTTCCGGCGGCGTTCCGCGCTCGGTGCTAAAAATCTGCGCCTTCGCCTATCACATCAAAGAAACGGAGAATTTAACCGAGATAACACCTGAATTTATTGAGACATCACAACCGGAAGTTACGATCCCCACCGTGCCGACACAAGTAAAAAAAGCAAAAAGATAACCGCAAAAATTGAGGAAAATTTATGAGCTCACGCGTAACATTCGCCGACTTGTTAAAAGTTGGAGCGGAAAAGGATAAGCAAAGACGTAATCTTCGACTCGCGGAAGCCGTGCCGCCAGAATCATCTGTTCAAGAATCCATCGCGCCGGAAAAGGATTTTAATAAAAGGGCGAATAGCCTGGAGCGCGACGCTTTGCCAAAAGGATTATTTCCCGGCGCGAGCAAAGCTATCTATGATGCTCTCTATTTACGAACGCTGGGTGCGGTTGAGCCGACAAATTTAATTCAGGCGACGCGCAAGCAAATTATGGATTGGTCGAATGTCAAAAACATAAAGACTATCAATGCCCAATTAAAAAAACTTGAGAAGAACGGATTTATAAAACGCTCGAAAATTAATGGCGAGCCATCGGGAAATTATTACAAAGTTTACCTTCCAAAACAGCTTAATTTTTTGTATCAAAGTGACCCAAAAACGCAAGAACAGACCCAGACCAGACCCAGACCAGACCCAGACCAGACCCAGACCATTTTCTGGTCTGGGTCTGGTCTGGGTAATCCCCTAGAAAACAAAGGACTTAACTATATCTCTCTTAAGACTAAGAAGAAGAGTGATGATGAGCCTGCGGCGCTGGACAAATTTGATGAAAAGTTTTTTGATGAGAAAGTTGTCTTGAGTGAAGCGAGCGAAATTTTAAGAAGAGATGGGTTTGTTACGTTATCAGACGCAGGTGTCGGTGTACTCGAAAAAGCCGTCAATCAGCTCTCAAAAAAATTAATTGGCAAGGAGTTAAAATCCGCCGACAACGAAAAATTAAAAGAATTGGCGGAGATGCTCGTGATGGAATTGGAGATTGCCGCTGCCCGTACCGACTCGATTTCCAACGTGCCGGCATTTTTGACCGAACACCTGCGGCGGCGATTGTCGAGAAAACAAGATACCCGAGCGGCAAGCAAAACTTCCAGCGCAAAGTCGGCGGGTAAATCTCCGCAGAACGGCAAAACCGGACCGGTGCTCGAAACCGACGCTGAAATTTACCGAGCCGAACCGTTGAGCGAACAGGCGAGAGAGACGGTTTTGAAAACAATGCTCCAGTACGCCGGACGCGGACAGAGCGAGTTCGTGCTTGGACTTCAAGACACTTACACCGCTGAAGACTGGAAATGGCTGACAAAAAATTTAGAAATCGAGAAGGTCAAAAAATGAATGAAAAATCGTCGTCACGGCGGAAGTTCGAAAGCCTCAAAAATCTTAAAAGCAAAAACTCGAATAAACGGTTTGTGAGGCGATTTTAATTTGTGACCCTTAATAGACTACTAAAAAAAGATTTGGAGCAGCTTAAGGGCTATTTATGCCAAAAAAAAACGCATATGAGTGCTGAATTTTGAATCGAAAAAACAAATTTTCGGCAAAAACGTCAAAAACCAGCTTTTGAAATTTGCGGATTGACGAAGTAGAAGTGTGGAGTTGGAAAGCGGCATTTTTTTTGCTTACAATTTAATTTCAATTTTGCCGCTGTAAAGCTGTCAACCTCCGATTTTAATTAACTATTCGATGAATAAAATTTTACCCGAACGACCGAAGTTCAAGCTCGAATTTGAATCAGGGACGCTGATTTTGACAGAAATAGGAGCGAAGGATGCGATTCCGCGCGCTTTTGTCTGGGACGAACGAACCAGACATTTTCGCGCGCCGGCTTTCAAATACCGCGAAATCATCAGGGATTTTGTCCGCTCGAAAACGGTTTATGAAGATTTCGCCAAAAAGTACGACAAATTCGATTTTCGCCAAAAATTTCAAGTCGCCCCGCGCCCGTATCAAACCGCATCGATCGAAGCGTGGCGGCAGAACGAACGGTGCGGCGTAATTGTCTTGCCGACCGGCGCCGGGAAAACTCACGCGGCAATGATGGCGATTGAAATCTGCGGGCGGCAGACGCTCGTCGTCGTGCCGACCCTTGATTTGATGAATCAGTGGTACGACCTTTTGCTTTCGACTTTCGACGCCGAAATCGGTTTAATCGGCGGCGGTTTTTACGAAATCGGCGCCATCACCGTGACGACTTACGCCTCTGCATACCGCCATCAGGAACGTCTCGGCAATCGCTTCGGCTTGATAATTTTCGACGAATGTCATCATCTGCCGTCCGAAGGCTACAAATACGCGGCGGAGTTTGCGATTGCGCCGTTTCGCCTCGGTTTGAGCGCGACGCCGGAACGCGCCGACGGCGACGATTCGCTGCTCGAAGAACTCGTCGGCAAATTCGTTTTTCGGCTCGAAGCGCAGGAGCTGGCAGGCGAATATCTGGCTGATTACACGCTCGAACGCATCGAAGTCGATTTGACCGCCGAAGAGCAGCGTTCTTATACCGATAACCGCGCCGTTTTTCGTGATTTTATTCGCGCCAAAAACATCTCGTTTAATTCGATTGACGGCTGGAAAATGTTCGTCATGCAGAGCGCCCGCAGCGAAGACGGCAGGCGCGCGATGAAAGCCTATCGCAATTCAAAAAAAATCGCGCTCGGCACCGACGCTAAACTGCGTGTTCTGCAGGACTTGCTCGTTCGCCACCGGCGCGATAAAGTTCTGATTTTCACGGCGGAAAACGAAATGGTTTACCGGATTTCAAACGATTATCTGATTCCGGCAATCACGCACGAAACGAACGTCAAGGAAAGAAAATTCTGGCTCGACGCTTTCAACAAAGGCGACGTTCTCGCCCTGGCGACATCGAAGGTTTTGAACGAAGGCGTGAATATTCCCGACGCTTCGGTGGCGATAATTCTTTCCGGTTCCGGCTCGTCGCGCGAACACATCCAGCGGCTCGGCAGAATTTTACGCAAAAAAGGCGATAAACAAGCCGTTTTGTACGAAGTCGTGACGCGCAACACGACCGAAGAACGCATCAGCGAACGGCGAACCGACGCCAGACAATTTCAGGACGCGAAAATTGGCGCCAACAGAAATTTATTCAAGTAAGTTTTGCGCCGTTTCAATCAGCAAATTTGGTTCGATTTTTGTTTTGTAAAAAACGACGTTGGCGCTCGTCCAGAGCTGCTCTTCGCGGCTTCCGCGCAACTCCTGCGAAGCGGCGAAAATAAACTTTTGAAAGTTCGCCGTCTGAAATTCCGCGAGCCGTTTTTGCAGCGATTTCGGCGTCCAGAAACCCAGCACGTCGAGGTAAATTTTTTCGCCGCCCGGAGCGGTTAAAACAAAATCTGGAATGAATGCCGTTCTGCCCAAATCGACGACTTGCCGATTTTCCAGAAGCTCCCAATTCGCCGCCGATTTTTCCCAATTCTTTTTTAATTTTTCGATGTCGGAATTTTCGTATTCCGGCTCGTCGAAATAACACGAATTCAATTCTTTTTGCTCGCTCGAAAGTTCGTAAAAAAGATTTCCGCCCGCGTCTTTCTGCGCGATTTCGGCGGACATTTTCCAATCTTTGCAGAGCAGCAGCGCGGGCAGAAAAACCGCCATTCTGATGCCGTATTTTTGCGACCGATTGAACAGCGAAGCCGCGCCGGTCAGCGTTATTTCGTAACCGTTCGCGGCATTTCCGGCGACTGTGTGAATCAAGCCGAAATGTTTGATCCAGCCGAAAATCGAACGGTAATTTTTCGCGTCCGACGGCGCGACGACGATTTTCAGCTCGACGCATTTGTAGAGCAGCGCCTGCGCCTGCGCCAGATTGTAGCGGTCGAGCAAATCCGGCGGCGAAATCGATTCAAAACGATTCAATTTTTGCTGCGCCGACAAATCCGCGTAAAGATTGGCGAAAACCGTTGCCGCGTCGATTTGAAATTCGGCGGCGACGGTTTGCAGAACTTCGCTTTTTTGTTCGGAATCGGGCAGAACCGGCTGAAATTTTCCGGCTTCGAGAAAAACCTTCCGGCGAATTTCTTCGGGCGCGGCGACGCTCGCCGTTTCAAATTCCGAACGGTCGATTAAAAGTTTGACAAAGCCGCGCAGAATTCGATAATCCGTCGCCGCGCCGACGTATTCTTCTAATTCTTTTTCCAGTTCGCCGCGCGTTTTGCCGTTAAAATCTTCAAAAATTTCGACTAAAATTCGAGCGTCGCGCAAATAATTCGCGTCGTCGGTTTTGAGCAGTCGCGGCAAGATTTTGTCGCCGCGCCGGACGCTGACGGCTAAATCGGAAGTGAGCATTTTCTTAATTTTTTCTGAAGATTTCTACCAAACAACCTCGTTTTCGCGCGGCTCGATTCGCAGCGCCGCCCGCATTAAAAATTCCAATATTCATTCAAACATATTCGGCGGAAAAAATGCAGTTTGTTTTTCTCGAAATCCCTGTTAAATTAGCTTTTAAACACTTTCCCCGAATTGTCATTCAAAAAACTTTAGAGTCGGTTCGATGTGCGGCAAAATTATGACCAAAACCAATAATTTTTTTCAACGAAAACTCGTTTTTCTGTTTGCATTGCTGTTAATTCAAGTTTCGGCGGCGTCCGCCCAAAACTCAATCAGATTAACGCTCGACGCGACCGACGCGGCGAAAAATATTCTGCGCGTGCGGGAGACGATGCCGGTCGGAGCAGGCAAATTGACGCTTTTTTATCCGAAATGGATTCCGGGCGAACACGCGCCGACCGGGACGCTGAATGATATGGTCAATTTGTTCGTGACGGCAAACGGCAAACGGCTCGAATGGCAGCGCGACGACGTGGAAATGTTCGCGTTTCATTTGACCGTCCCGAACGGCGTCAAGCAAATCGAAATCGCTTTCGACGATGTTTCGCAGTTCGGGACGATTGCCAGCGCGCAGCTTTCGCGCGTCAAATGGAATCGTCTTTTGCTTTATCCGGAAAACGTCAAAAGCGACGATATACAAGTCGCGGCTTCGATGAAATTTCCCGCCGGCTGGAAATACGCGACGGCTCTGCCCGTTGCCGGAGAGACGGCAAACGCGGTCGATTTCAAAGCGGTTTCGCTGACGACGTTCATCGATTCGCCCGCCGTCGTCGGCAAATATTTCAAACGAGTTCCGCTCGCCAATGACGGCGGCGCGGCGCACGAAATCGACATTTTCGCCGACACCGCCGAGGCGCTCGAATACACGCCGGAGACGCTCGCCGGCTGGAAAAATTTAGTCAAACAAGCGAATCTGGCGTTCGGCGCGCATCACTACAACAGCTATAAATTTCTGCTGACTCTGAGCGATGTCGGCGGCTCGGAAGGTCTCGAACATCACGAATCGAGCGAGGACGGCGTGGGCGAAAAATCCTTGAGCGACAAGTTTCGCTTGATTGATTTGGGAGATTTGCTCGGACACGAATACGCGCATTCCTGGAACGGCAAATACCGGCGTCCGGCGAGTTTGACGACGCCCGATTTTGAAAAACCGATGCACGGCGAGCTTTTATGGGTTTACGAAGGTTTGACGCAGTATCTCGGTCACCTTCTGCCGACGCGCAGCGGTCTCTGGACGCCGGAAACTTTCCGCGAAACGCTCGCCGCCGACGCCGCGAGTCTGGACAATCAAACCGGCAGACGCTGGCGTCCGCTGGTCGATACGGCGCGCGCCGTCCAGTTCACTTACGGCTCGGCGCGCGCGTGGCGCAACGAGCGGCGCGGCGTCGATTATTACGACGAAGGTGCTTTGATTTGGCTCGAAGCCGACGTTTTGATTCGACAAAAGAGCGGCGGCAAACTGTCGCTCGACGATTTTTTCAAGAAATTTCACGGCGGACAAAATACCGCGCCGACGGTCGTCACTTATGATTTGAACGAAGTCTCCAAAACCTTGAACGACGTTTTGCCGTATGACTGGCGCGGCTTTTTGAACGAAAGAATTTACACGGTGCAGAAAAACGCGCCGCTCGGCGGCATTACAAACGGCGGCTGGAAGCTCGTCTACAACGACACGCCGAACACTTCAATCGAGGTCGGCGAAAACATCGGCAGCGCGACAAATTTGTTTTATTCAATCGGCATTTTGGTCAACAAAGAAGGCGTCGTCTCGGACATTAACCCCGATTTGGCGGCGGCAAAAGCCGGACTCGCGCCGGGCATGAAAATCACGAAAGTGGGCGGCGAAGATTTTTCCGCCGACAAATTACGTGCCGCCGTCGCCGCAACAAAAAATAATTCGCTGCTCGAATTAACCGCTGACAACGGCGGTTCGAGCGAAACCTACAAATTGAATTATCGCGGCGGCTCGCGCTATCCGCATCTCGAACGAATTAGCGGAACACCTGACGTAATTTCGGACATTATCCAGCCTCATGGATTTATTTTTCAGTTTACTCTCGGAGGAGGAGCCAGACACAGACAAGCGCCCAATGGGTTTGCCAACGTAATAGACTTGCTTTTAAGTCAAACTGAAATTACAAATTGCCCGATAAATTCGAGTCCGTGTGAAGGCGGCAAGCAAGCGATAGAAATTACGACTGTTGCGGTTGACCCTGAAAACGACGTTCTTACTTACAATTACACACTTTCAGCCGGAAGAATTATCGGACAGGGCGCGAAAGTTATTTGGGATTTAACCGGCGTAAAACCCGGAACTTATACGATTACCGCCGGAGTCGACGACGGCTGCGGAATCTGCGGCAAAACGATAACCAAAACCGTTAAAGTTTCGGATATTGTGAAATCGAATTAAGCGGCAATTTTAAAATTCGTGCCGCGAGGATTGAGAAATTTAAAACAACGAAAACCTAATTATGACCAAATCTTTTTTTCTAAAATTCGTCGTCGCGCTTTTGACAGTTGCGGCAGCCGGAAACAGTTTCGCGCAGCAGATTGACCAGCCGCGCCAATTCACCGCCGCCGATTACGCCCGCGCCGAAAAAATGCTCGGCTACAACACCGCGCCGCTCGTCGACCACGCCGGAATTCGCCCGAACTGGCTCGCCGACAATCGTTTCTGGTATCGCAATACGACGGCAAGCGGAACTGAATTTGTGCTGATCAATGCGGCGGACGGCTCGCGGCAGGTTTTTTCAGACCAGACGAAACTCAATGCCGCCATCGGCGCGCCGGACAAACCTACAACCGATTCACAAAACGGCGGTCGAAACCGCGGCGGAAACGAAGTTTTATCGCCCGACGGCAGACGCGCCGCTTTTATCCGCGATTTCAATTTGTGGATGCGCGACGCGGCGAGCGGAAAAGAAACGCAGCTCACGACCGACGGCGTGAAGAATTTCGGCTACGCGACCGACAACGCCGGCTGGACGCACAGCGACCGGGCGATTTTGATGTGGTCGCCGGATTCCAAAAAGATTGCGACTTTTCAGCAGGACGAGCGCAAGACCGGCGATATGTATCTCGTCGAGACGAAAGTCGGGCATCCGGTTTTGAAAACCTGGAAATATCCGCTGCCCGGCGACGAAAACATCACGATGATCGAGCGCGTGATTATCGAAGTTGACAATCCGAAAGTGATTCGCTTCAAAATGCCGCCGGATGAGCATCGGACGACGCTCTGCGACGACATTTCCTGCGGCGGCGATTTCACCGATGTCGAATGGAGCGCCGACGCCTCAAAACTCGCTTTCGTTTCGAGTTCGCGCGACCACAAACGAGCCGATTTCCGAATTGCGGACGCGGCGACCGGCGCGATTCGAGAGGTTTTTGAGGAAACTTCGCCGACCCAATTTGAATCGGGAACGGCGTCGGTCAACTGGCGTTATCTGCCCGCTTCAAACGAAGTTTTGTGGTTTTCCGAGCGCGACGGCTGGGGACATTTGTATATCTACGATTTGACGACCGGACGATTGAAAAACCAGATCACGACCGGCGATTGGGCGGTCACGCATTTGCTCAGAGTCGACGAGAAAAACCGCGTTTTATATTTTCTGGCGGGCGGGCGTGAAAAAGGGCGCGACCCGTATTTCGCGCATCTCTACCGCGTCAATTTCGACGGCAAAAATCTCGCTCTGCTGACGCCGGAAGACGCCAATCACGAAATCGCTTTTTCGCCTTCGGGACAATTTTTTACCGACAGTTATTCAAAACCCGACGTTCCGCCGATTGTCGTCGTGCGCGATACGAGCGGAAAACTCGTCGCTAACGTCGAGAAAACAGACGTTTCGCGTCTGACGGCGAGCGGCTGGAAACCGCCGACGCCGATTGTCGTCAAAGCGCGTGACGGCGTGACCGACCTTTACGGCTTGATGTTCACGCCGACGACGCTCGACGCGAACGCCAAAAAGAAATATCCGATTATCAATTACATTTATCCGGGTCCGCAGGGCGGCAGCGTCGGCAGCCGTTCGTTTGCGGCGGCGCGCGGCGACAATCAGGCGCTGGCGGAATTGGGTTTCGTCGTCGTCTCGATTGACGGAACGTGCAACCCGCTGCGCTCGAAGAAATTTCACGACGCCTGCTACGGAAATATGGCGGACAACACGCTGCCCGACCAAATCGGCGCGATGCAACAGCTTGCCGCGAAATATTCGTATATCGACATCGAACGCGCCGGAGTCTGGGGACATTCGGGCGGCGGTTTTGCGGCGGCGGCGGCGATGTTTCGTTTCCCGGACTTCTTCAAAGTCGGCATTTCGGAATCGGGCAATCACGACAACCGCAATTACGAAGACGATTGGGGCGAGCGTTACATCGGTTTGCTTACGAAAGACGCGAACGGCAAATCGAATTACGAAGACCAGGCGAATCAGAATTTTGCCAAAAATTTGAAAGGTCATCTGCTGCTCGCGCACGGAACTTTGGACGACAATGTGCCGCCGGACAACACTCTGCTCGTCGTCGACGCGCTGATTAAAGCGAACAAGGATTTCGATTTGCTGATGATACCGAACGCCCGTCACGGCTACGGCGCGGCGAGTTTTTATATGATGCGCCGCCGCTGGGATTATTTCGTAAAAAATCTGCTCGGAGCGACGCCGCCGAAAGAATACGAGCTGCATCCGACATTCGCCGGGCGTTAGGACAAGTGTTTCAAAAGTCAGCGTCATGGACGAAATTTGCGACGTAGATTGTGAGACGCGGTTTTAAGACAAAATACGTCGCGTAAAATGCGGTTTTGAATAAATTTGTCGGCAGTCGCAAAAACGAACGTTTTTGCGACTGCCGATTTAGACTGAATTTTTTGGAATTTTTTGGATTGGATTGTTCATTTCGTCCGCGTTCAACTCTTGAGATAATTTAGAGATTACTGCAAAATTTTGGATAATTATTGAGAAATTCGGATGATTAACCGGTTTTTCATTATGTCGGAACGACTTTCGGCGCCAAAAGAGAGCTTTGGAAAAGCAATTTTTTTAATTTAATATATTGAGCCGCCGCCGAATCGTAAAATAAATTCGCGGCGTGTTATACTTTGCCCGTGAAACAGCCTTTAAAAGCATTGATAATCGACGACGAGCCGCAGGTCAGTAATTTTATCGCTGAAATTTTAACCGCCGACGGCTGGAGCGTCAGCGAAGCGAAAACTGCCGAACAAGCGTTTGAAATGTTGTGTGCGGAAACATGGGCGCTGGTTTTTTGCGACGCGACTCTCGACGGAACCGACGGCTATACGGTTTTGCGTCAATTTACGGAAAAACAGGCGGAGGCGCGCTTTGTGCTGATGACTGGACACGGTTCAGCCGCCGGCGCGCTCGACGCGATTGCTTTCGGAGCCTACGATTATTTGCTCAAACCGTTTGTCGGCGACGATATTCTCAACATCGCCAGAGCGGTGCGCGAACAGCACCGCAATTGTGCGAAACAGAAAAAAACCGATTCGACCGCGCCGCTGCCCGGTTATGTATCGGATATTTTACTAATCGGAAACAGTCCGAAATTTGTCGATTGTCTGAAAATGGTCGGACGCATCGCGGCGACTAATCTGCCGGTTTTGATTACCGGAGAATCGGGAACGGGCAAGGAGATGGTCGCGCAATCGATTCATCAGCGCAGCAATCGCGCGGTCAGCGGCTCGTTCGTCGCCGTCAACTGCGGCGCGATTCCGTTCGAATTAATTGAATCGGAGTTGTTCGGACACGCCAAGGGGGCGTTTACCGGCGCTGACCGCGAGCGTATGGGACTCTGGGAAGAAGCCGATGGCGGCACGATTCTGCTCGACGAAATAACCGAGACCAGCCTGCTGTTTCAAGTCAAACTTTTGCGCGCTCTGCAGCAAGGCGAAATTCGCCGCGTCGGTTCAAACCGGACGCTGAAGGTCGATGTGCGAGTGATTGCCGCGACTAACCGCGACATCGAAGAAGAAGTCCGTCAAGGTCGTTTTCGTCAGGATTTGATGTATCGTCTGAATGCCATAATGATTCATTTGCCGCCGCTCCGCGACCGCATCGAAGATATTCCGCTGCTCGCCGCCCATTTTGCCCGTCAGATACGTCCGCCTGACGCCTCGCCCGTGACGTTCTCGCCGCCGGCGCTCGAAATATTGGAAAATTATAACTGGCGCGGCAACGTCCGCGAATTGGAAAACGCCGTCTGTCACGCGGTTTCATTGTGTGCAGATATTGTCTTTCCGCATCATCTGCCCGCGCGATTGCTTCAAGCGAATGATGTCTCCGCCGAGCAATTTCAAAACGGAGAAGCCAGTTCGGTGCAAAACGACGAATGGCATTCACTCGCTGAAATGGAAGCCAAATACGTCGTTCAGGTTCTCGCTCATACCGGCGGCAATAAACAGGCGGCGGCGCGGTTGCTGAACATCGACCGTAAAACTCTAACCCGTGTAATCAAGCGAGCGGAAGTCAAAGCGTGAGAATCCTCGCTTAATAGTGAAGATTGTCAACTACTCTATTCTTAAATTTAAGAAGCTGAAAAATATATTTTAGATAATAGATTATAATTAGAAGTTCTCAACTTACGCATTCGTCTCCGGGGCATAATTCCCCGGAGGTGAGGAAAACTAACCCGGCATAATTCCCCGTTTAAAATGTTTTTATCGTAAAAGTCAGTTGCAATTTTTCTGGTAATTCGTTTATTCAGAAAAATAAAACCGAAATTTGGAAAACTCCGACTTCTAAAAAAAGTGCTGTCCTTATATGCCACTGTTTAACAAAATCTGAATAAGAATTATTGATGGATAGATGTTTTTCAATAAGCAAATGCTTTATCAAATAATAAATCAACAGCCGCCGTGTTAAGTTGGCACAAATTTTGCCTTTCGTCGGTAAGCTAACTCTTTAAATTAAACTTTACAGGAGCGACGTTATACACCAAATGTGTTTATACATATTTCTGTATCGTCACAAATGATTTATTAGGCTCTCTCCTTAAATATTGAGCCACTACCCCAAGCTAAGCCTAACCAGACGGATTTTGCAGTTACCCGCTGTAATTTCCGGTAACAGCTACGGAATACAAGATGGCTCCGGTTCAGTCAGTACACAAAGGAAAGATTACCAATAACAAAAACAGGAAGGATTACAAAATGAACACTAAAACTTTATACTTTATGACACGCGTGGCGTTTGCCGCGATGTTTGTCATCGGGTTGATATTGGTGCCGGCTTTTAACAGCACGGGCACGGTGTCGGCTCAGCGCGAGAAGCAGGAAATAGCGACGCCGGAAATGATCGGGCAGGCGCTGAACCTGAAATCGGCAGCCGGTTACACGGTTTTTGCCGAAGACGGCATTACTGACACGGGCAACTCGTTGATTCGCGGCAATGTCGGCGTCGCTCGTCCGACCGCTGAAATCAAAGGCGTCAACGGCGGCAACGTCAACGGCTTGATCGAAGAAACCAATTCCGATTCGCTGCGCGTTCAAAAAGACGCGGGCGATTCGTTTGCGATTATCAACCAATTGCCGTGTACGGATGTCTCGGACAAGAATCTGGGCGGTCGCACCTTCGGTCCGGGCGTCTATTGCTTGTCGTCGGCGAGCTTAGTCGGCGAAATGGTTCTGGACGGTCAGGGCGATAACAGCTCGACTTT
>MWVV01000393.1_pt1 | contig 16069 bp, 13 predicted proteins | sample 1047281 | NCBI WGS metagenome assembly MWVV01 (sample SAMN06349986, study PRJNA376086) | soil metagenome | isolation source: PT-2 sample Antarctic (ecotone) soil | place: Antarctica | collected 2015-01-13 | reverse complement strand
CTACGACACAAAACGAAAAAAACATAAATTAGAAGAAATATGCGAAATGGTAACGAGCGGAGAGATGCCGCATTATCAATATCTGTGGATTCACCGAGACGCGCAGCTTTCCGACGATGATAAAAAGATATTGTGCGATTGGACGGATGCTGAAAAGTCGATGTTGCCGCTGACTTAAGGATTTTTTATCGCTAACGATTTTTTCGTTCAAATTGTTATCAACTCTACTACTAATTTCACTAACACCTTAAATAAATGTTACGGGCGAATCAAAAACCCTTGTTTGAATCAGAGAAGTAATTTAAAATCTAGCCAATTAAAAACCGACATCTCCAACTCTGCAAAATGTCGGAAAACAATTTAAGTTCAATTCAAATAAAGGAGAATCAATATGAAAGATTTTAGTCAAAAAGTTTTGTCCGATTTCGTGCGAAAACTCGGAATCGTTTCGCTGATGGCAATTTGCTTTGCTCTATTTAGTTCAAATGTCAGCGCACAAACGACGATTGTTAATTATAACTTTAATAATGCGGCTTCTGGAACGCCTTGCAGTCCAGGAACGTCTTCTGGAGTCGTCGCGTCCGTATTTACTACAAGCACAGGAACTTGCACAGCTCCAACTGGTACTACGGCGGCTGCGCCGCCAGCATTTACGGCGGCTCCTGTGGCTGGATTATCTGTCAGCATTACCAATGCAACAACTACACAACAATATTTCCAATTCCAATTAAATAATGTTGCCTCATTCAGTAATTATATGGTGTTTTTTCAAGCGCTAAGAAGTAGTACCGGTCCGCCGAATGGCGTTTTGCAATACAGTTTAGACGGCGTAACTTTTGTCGATGCCAGAACGTTTGCCGTTCCAACTACTTTCGGTGCATTAAGTTTTGATTTAAGTGGTATAACTGCTCTTAACAATCAACCGACAGTGTATTTTAGAGTAGCCGCCAGTGGCGCAAGCGGAACTACCGGAACATTCAGAATTGATAATTTTCAAGTGCAAGCGATTGGACCAACCGCAGCAGGGGCAACCATCAGCGGACGCATTACCAGCACAAATGGCAGAGGAATTAGAAACGTTAGAATAATGCTGGTAGGCGGTTCTTTAACCGAGCCAATTTATGCAACCAGCATGAGTTTTGGTCATTACCAGTTTTCGGAAGTTCCGACGGGCGAGACGTATGTTTTGCAGGTCTTTTCTAAAAATTATATTTTTGATTCTTCGAGCATGGTGATTAATTTGACCGAAGACTTGACCGAAACAAATTTTACTGGACAACTCCGCGGTTTGGCGCTCACTGGCAGGTAATTGTTTTTTTACAAGCTTGAAGAAAAGGCAGTCTCTTTTTGGCTGCCTTTTTTGTTTGTAAAGCGAGTGTAAAATTAATTAACTTGGCAATATTAAAAATCGCGGTAGAAGAAACGCTGTGGTATAAATTTATTTATGTCAATCTATGAAAATTTTGAACCGATAAATTTTGATGCCGTTAAAACCTACGAACTCGCCTCACGACCGAGCAAAGTTGCGATCAAAAATTTCGCCGAACCCGTAGCTGAAACCGATTCGCTCAAAGATTTTTTCAAAAAACTGCCGAAAATTCTCGCCGTCGAATCGCTCTCGGAGATTGCCAAACAGATTCGCCGCGCCAGAGATTCGGGTAAACCAATAGTCTGGGGACTCGGCGGTCACGTCGTTAAAACCGGACTCGCGCCGATCATTATTGATTTAATGCAGCGTGGGTATGTTTCGGCAATCGCTTCCAATGGCTCGGTGCTGGTTCACGATACGGAAATCGCATTTGTCGGATTTACCAGTGAAGATGTCGATGCGAGTTTAAATAAAGGCGATTTTGGCGCCGCCCGCGAAACCGGAGAAATTTTGAATGCCGCCGCGAAAAATGCTTGCGAGGATAATATCGGTTTGGGTGAGGCGATGGGACGGGAAGTTTCGAGCTTTAATCCGCCAAACGCAAAAGTTTCGCTTCTTTGTGAAAGTTATAAACAAAAAATACCGTTTACCGCTCATCTGGCAATCGGCGCAGACATCGGGCATTTCCACAAAACCAGTGACGGAGCCGCGCTCGGAGCCGCTTCACATCTTGATTTCAAACTTTTTTGCTCAATAGTTAAGGAAATAAATGGTGGAGGAGTTTACTTAAATGTCGGTTCTGCCGTAATTCTTCCGGAAATTTTTCTGAAAGCCGTAACGGTCATCCGAAATTTAAGTTTTCCGCTTGAAGATTTTACGACCGCAAATTTCGATTTTATACAGAGTTACCGACCGAATACTAATGTTGTGCGCCGTCCGACAGCAAATAACAGGGGACGTGGTTTTTCCATCACCGGTCATCACGAATTAATGATTCCGCTGCTTGCCGCGCAAATTATTTGCGAAGAATAAAAAAACTCTGCCTTTGTAAGACAGAGTTTTTTTGTCGCTGGTTAATTAGCCAGTAAAATTAACGATAGATGTGTTGACCGTTGCTGTTTTTCCATTCGTTTTCGAAGTAATCGGCATCTTCAGCATTACGAGGAGTAATACCCATTACGGCACCGCCGTTTTTGACTCCTTCCTCATAAAGATGAGCGCGTTCTTCAGGAATACCCGAACCGATTAAAGCACCGACCAGCCCACCGGTTAGACCGCCCGCACCAGCGCCGGCTAATGCCGCGGCAAGTGGACCGGCAACAATCAAACCAACACCCGGTAACAAAACGCTAGTTCCGATTGCCGCAATACCGCCAATAATAGCGCCAAGCGTACCGCCAATTGCAGAACCCGTTCCCGCACCTTCCAACGCTTTACTGCCGAGAGCCGTATCTCCCATGGTATCGTCATCGCTGTACCACGAACCGCGTGTTTGATCGGACATCATTAAATTAACTTCATCTTTTGAATAGCCACGGCTAATAGCTGAATTATAAGCTCTTTCAGCGCTGTCGCGGTCTGTAAACATACCGGTCAACATTCCGCTACTGCTACCCGTTGTGCGGGTGGTGCCTAAATTGTCAGAAACCGTGTTGTCATTTATGACATCGTTATTTTCCTGTCTGGCAGATCCGAAGTTAGCTTGCGCTTCACCTTCACGTTCCAATGAACGATTGCCCGTCACCGAGCCTGCCGCATCTTTTACATTTCCGACAACTCTGTCACCGATAGCTGATGCTTCTTCACTAACTGACCCGTCTCTAAATTTATCTTGGTTATTCATAATAATCTCCTCTATTAAACATTTGAAAATTTTAGCTGTTTAGCTTGAAATAGTAAATGAGCAATAGACGTGCCAGAAAAGAATGAGAGGTTAAAGTTTAATGTTTATAACCATTCAGTTTTAAGAAACTAAATTTTACAGACAGCATTAAATTTGCAACGTTTCGTTTTCAAACACACATTTTCTACCAAGCCGTCTTTATTTGAGACATAAATTTTATTAACACAGACCCGTTTATTATTGGATTTGATAACGGCTCTAATTCCAGTGTTAAATATAATAAGTATTAAGCGATAAAGATTCGATTTCCTGCGGGGGAATAACGTAAAGTTAAATTTATAATATTCTGTTTGCAATATTATTTTTGGAGAATAATCTTGATGTTCAAAAATTCGATTATCATAATTTTTATTTTTTTAATGACAACAATTTCTAACTTCGCGCAATCCAGCCAAGCCGGCTTTCAAATTTACAATTCCAAAGGAAAGTCTTCGAGTATAAGTGAAATCGTTGCTTTAGCTGAAAAAAACGATGTCATCTTTTTAGGAGAAAACCACGATGATAAAATCGCTCACGAGCTCCAGTTCGAAATATTGAAATCTGTCTATGAAAAATTTGGAGAGCGGCGAAAAATGGCGCTTTCTTTAGAAATGTTTGAGCGCGACACGCAGATTGTGGTTGATGAATATTTGCAAAATTTAATTACCGAGAAAAAATTTCTTGACGATACGCGCCCCTGGAATAATTACAAAAGCGACTATCGCCCTCTACTGGAATTTGCCAAACAAAATATGCTTTCAGTGATCGCTGCAAACGCGCCCCGTCGCTATATAAATATGGTGTCTAGAAACGGACGCGACGCGCTTATACCGCTTTCGCCCGCTGCCCGGACGTGGCTCGCGCCGCTCCCGTTTGGCGAGTCTTCAAAGGAATATAAAGAAAAATTTAATCGTTTAATGGGTGGAGACGGCAGCGAAAATCACGGTTTATCAAAAATTTTCGACTCCCAGACTCTCTGGGACGCGACAATGGCTTTTTCGATTGCGGAGCATTTGAAAAAACAAAAAAATGCGTTGATCGTTCATCTCAACGGCAGTTTTCACACTGAAAATCGTCTGGGAACAGCCGAACAACTCTTGAAATATCAGCCCGGCGCAAAATTTTTGGTTGTCACGATGCGTTATGAAGACAACTTTAAAAATTTTGACAAAGTAAGGCACGAAAATTTAGGTGATTTTGTAATTTTAACCGATGCGAAAGAGCCGCGAAGTTTTAAGTGAAATCTATTTTCTGTTGTTTTTATTTTATTCGGAATAAGGCAGTTTAATGGAAAATGCAGAAGCTCACACGTAGTAAGGACGCAACCAAACAAAGTCGAGCGAATCAACACACTTAGTTCGCGCGTGTTTCTGCAAATGCGTAACTCCTGTTTATTTAGTCTGCAAGTAAATTTAATTGTGATACATAGTTTTGAAAAAGTCGTTGAGTTATTAAAACTTGAAGCTTCGGCGATCGAGCAGGCGGCGATGCGTCTAGAAAAAGAGGTTGTGCGGCAGGCTATCGAAATTTTAGAAGAATGCAAAAGCAAAGTTATTGTCACCGGTGTCGGCAAATCAGGAATCATCGCGCAAAAAATTGCCCAGACACTGACCAGCACCGGAACGATTGCGATTTTTGTTCACCCATCTGACGCGCTCCACGGAAGTCTTGGCGTTATTACTCAAGGTGATGTGCTGATAGCTTTGAGCAATTCGGGCGAAACTGATGAAATTTTATTGCTTCTGCCGACTTTGAAGGCAAGAAAAATTTGTATCATTTCGATTGTCGGAAACACAAATTCAACTCTTGCGCGGCGATCAGATGTCGTTTTGGACGCATCCGTCGATCAGGAAGCCTGCCCTCTAAATCTTGCGCCGACTACTTCAACCACTGTCGCGCTGGCAATCGGAGACGCTTTGGCGATGACATTGATGCAGTCGAAAGGAAAAACGCAAGAGGATTTTGCGGCGAATCATCCGGCTGGACGGCTCGGCAAACGACTTACTCTGAAGGTTAGGGATTTAATGCATGAAAGTCCTGCTATTTGTGCGAATGCCAACTGGCTGGAAGTAGTCAAATCAATTTCCAGACACTCGCTCGGCGCGGTCAATGTGGTTGACGAAAGCTCGTGTCTGCTCGGCATCATTACCGATGGCGATCTACGGCGCGCAATCGAGAAAACTTCGCCGCAAAATTTTGAACAATTAACCGCCGAACAGATGATGACCCGAAATCCGACGACTTCCGCGCCGGAGATGCTTGCCTTCGACGCTTTGCAATTAATGGAAAATCGCCCGATGCAAATTTCCGTTTTGCCAATCGTTGACGACAATAAAATTTGTATTGGTCTTCTGCGTCTCCACGACGTTGTTCGCAGCGGTCTTTAAATTTAACGACAAAATATTTCAAAGACGTGGTGCAACTTCACGGGAGTTCTTTTTATCTTACCAAAGCAGTTTGTCCGGCAAATTTGTAAGTTTTAGAAGATGAGGTACGAATGAAATTTTTTTTGAGTGTGGTTCTTTCCATTTTGCTTTTTGTCCCGATGACAAATGCGCAAACGACAGAAGTGACGGTTAGTTTGAATGAACAATTTTTTGAAACTCTGCTTGACGCGATTTTTAAAAACTTTAACGCGCCTGAATTTCCTTTGGCGCAAAGAAATTCTAATTTGCAAAATACGGCTTCCGAAACGTCCGCCGTAACTCGCCAATTCTCAAATCGAATTAGAGTGTCGAGCACTTTTTCCGAAACTTTAAGGTTAAATCCTGAAGGCTGTAAAGAGACGATTCGACTTTTGCGTGAAGGAAGCGGAGTCAAAACGGCAGTGCGTTTCCGTGACGGTAAAATTTACGCGCCATTTGCGTTTGCCGGTTCTTATAATCCGCCTTTTATCGGTTGCATCGACTTTGCCGGTTTAGCGGAAACAAGTATTGATATCGAGTATGTTGCGCAAAGCCAAAAACTTCTCGGCAGAGTGCGCGTCCTTAATGTGCAGTTAGACGGAACAGGCGGGGTCGGAAGCAGTCTGATTTCAAAACTCGTCCAAAATTCAATCGATAAAAAAATAAATCCAATCGAGATTCTGCCGATAAATAAACTTTCCTTCGTTGTCCCGATGCAGAATGCGGGCGGTTCTCTCAAAATGAACGCCAGCGGAATACGTCACGAAGTTGCGAACGGAGTGTTGAACCTCCACATCGCTTACCAATTTTCAAAAACGAATTAGTCTTTAATAAATTACAGCGAATTAAAAAATCTCCGGCAATGATAATTCATTGCCGGAGATTTTTTAGCTTCAAATTGCTGATTTTTGCGGGTGTATTTTTACACTAAAAATCATTTCAAAAGTTTGCTGTTTAGTAATTATCAAGATCTGCTAACGGACGCCCATTAGCTGAGGCAGGCATTCTTTGTGATCCGATGGTACCTGGACTCGAACTGTTTATCCAGTAGAATGTTTGGTTGCTCTGACGGAAAACAGCGATGTCGTGTATTCTGTCGCCATCATAATCGCCGCGGACGGGACGATCATTAATGGCAAAGCCGCGGTCAGCGATACCAAATGGTGTTGAGGTAAAAGTATTTGTCGCAACATTTAAGATAAACCAGGTAGCAGGTAGGGTATTGCCCCCAGTTTGACGAACAGCGACAAAATCCGCTCTGCCGTCACCGGTATAATCATCTGGCGGAAGTGAGATATCAGAAGCAAAAACTCCAAAATTTCGGGTGAGTACTCCTGCGCCAGTGACTGCGTCCCCAATGAAATAAGTAACTCTCGTCTGATCTTCATCGGTAGTTGCAAAAATTAATTCATCTCTGCCGTCACCGGTAAAATCAGCACCCGGGAAGAAGGTAAAACCGGTGCCATCAGTCGGTAAGCCTACGCTTGATCCGAAAGGAATCGCCCGCATCGCACCCGTGCTGCTGCTCATAATATACCAGATAAAGTTAGTCCCTACTGTGCGGACAACGGTGTAATCCGTTTTGCCGTCGCCGTCATAATCACCGATCGCACGCGGATTATCATCAGGCGCGCCCCATTGAACTGCTCGTTCGACGGTCACGCCGCCCGTTCCAACCGGGGTTTGCGCAACGAAGAAAACTCCGTTACTATCTCGCCAAACGGTTGGCTCGGCTCTTGTGGTTCCGGTATAATCTTCAGGAACTACAAAGTCAAGCTGGTCATTACCAAAAACAAATTCACGGATCAAAGCTTGACCAGGTGTTGGATTCTGCGGATTAGCCGCGATCGCCCAGGTGATCGGACCGCCGGTGGTTGCCGGGCTTCGCAAGGTTACAAAACTCGTTCGACCGCTGCCGGTGAAATCATAAAGTATTCCTCTCTGAGCCTGAGCGCTTGCTGTATTTGCGCCTGACCAGAGCAATGTTGTGATCAACGCCAAAACGGTGAACAATGGGCGCAGATTATTTTTATATTTTTTCGAAATCATTTTATTCTCTCCTAACAAATATTTCTAAACTAAAAAAACACTTCAATTCAACTCAATTACTTTTTGCATTCAAAAATTGTGAAACTTGGGAGGTGAATTTGAAGATAGTCAAGTCCTTAATAAAATTACTCTTTTTCAAAAACTCTGTCAATTTTAATTTGACCGGCAAAAATTACAACATCGACAAATTTTATCTTATCCAAGACTATCTATATCAAAACAAAGTAATTGAACTTGTCAGAAAATCATTTTATTGATTATTCTTTTAATAATGAATTTACCACTGGTCGCAATTATCGGTCGTCCGAATGTCGGAAAATCAACACTTTTTAACCGTTTAACGGGCAGCCGCAAATCAATCGTCGGAAATGAACCGGGCATTACGCGCGACAGAATTTACGGCGAAGTTCAGTGGCAGGCGCGTAACTTCGCGCTGGTTGATACAGGCGGCATTGTCCCGGATGACGACGCGATTATTCCCGCCAATATTTTTAAACAAGCCTCAAACGCGATTGATCAGGCGCAGGCGATTATCTGGGTCGTCGATTCGCGCGCCGGTATTACGCCGCTTGACGAAGAAATTGCGGTGCTTTTGAGAAATATCGGCAAACCAATTTTTATCGCCGCCAATAAATCCGAATCAAGGAGAGTCGAAGAAGAAGCCGCCGAATTTTATCAATTCGGATTTGAGCTGACACCGATTTCGGCTGAAAATGGCAACGGTGTCGGCGATATGCTCGACGAAATTTACAAGGTTCTGGAATTTGAAGAAGAAACTGAAGAAGTTGAAGAGAAAGAAATAAAATTGGCGATTATCGGTCGTCCGAACGTCGGGAAATCTTCTTTACTCAATAAAATTCTCGGCGAAGAAAGAGTGATAGTTTCGCCAATTGCCGGAACTACGCGCGACGCGATCGACACTGAACTAACTGTTGATGAACAGAAATTTGTATTGATTGACACAGCGGGTATTCGGCGAAAGGGTAAAACTACCGAAATGTCGGAGATTCTTTCGGTGGTAATGGCGCGAAAGGCTCTGGAAAGAGCCGATGTCGCCATTCTGGTCATTGACGCGGTTGAAGGGTTTGCCAATTCCGACGCGACGATTGCCGGTTACGCGCTCGATTCCGGGTGCAGTATTATTATTGCCGTCAATAAATGGGATGCAGTTGAAGAAAAAGAAACAAATACAGCGATTGAGTTTGAACATACTTTACGCGATCATTTAAAATTTTTGGATTGGGCTCCGGTGGTCACGATGTCTGCTTTAACCGGTCAAAGAGTTAATAAGATTTTACCGATTGTCGTTAAAGCCAATGAAGCCAGAAATCTGCGAATTACAACTTCAAAATTAAACACATTTTTTGAGGAAAGCGTTAATCAACCGAATATGGGTGGCGGAATGGCGCCGGGCAAAGGCGGCAGAGTTCGTCTGCACGTGCAATATATTACGCAGTCTGGAATTCGTCCGCCGCTGTTCATTTTATTTACATCCGGCGGAGGCAAACCGGGACTTCATTTTTCATATCTGCGTTACATCGAAAACCGCCTGCGCGAGGCGTTTGACTTTTTCGCCACACCAATTCGTGTGAAAGAAAGACACAAAAGCGTAAAAAGTGGTAAACGGTAAGTTGTAAATAGTGTTTTGTATATGGAAATCATTTTACTTTTGATTAGATTGATACTGTTTGGAGTCTTCGCTATCGCCGGAGTCGGTAAATTGCTTGATCTCGAAGGTTCGGAGAAAGCCGTCAAGGATTTCGGCGCGCCGGAGGAAGTGGCGAAACCGCTCGCCGTGGCTTTGCCTCTGGCAGAGATTATTTTTGCCGTCTGTCTTTTGTTTATCGAAACTTCCTGGCTCGGCGCAATCGGCGCGCTTATTTTGCTTTTAACTTTTATCAGCGGAATACTTGTTCAGATGGCGCAGGGCAACGCGCCCGATTGTCATTGTTTTGGTGTGATTCACAGCGAACCAGTGTCTAAAAAGATTTTAGTTCGCAATGTAATTTTTGCAATACTGGCTTTTGTTCTTATTTTGAGCGGAAAAGATAATCAGGGTTTAGGCTTGTTCAGCTCAACAAATAATAATTCGGAAGAAAACTTTATGTCTCTTATATTAGGTCTGGCGACGGTCGGATTGCTGGCAGCGGTCGTCTTTTACCTTAAAAAAATATCAGAACAGCAAACGCAGATTATGCGGCGCATCGAAATTCTCGAAGTTACGGCTTTGGACAGCAGCACCGGCGAAGTAAAACGCGAAGGCGTGAACCAACCCGATGGCGGATTGCTGATCGGTACGCCCGCGCCTGAATTCTCACTTCCCGACATCAACGATAAAATTGTTACGTCCGTGCAACTTTTCGCGCAGGCAAAACCAACTCTGCTTTTATTTGTCAGCCCGACTTGCGGTCCGTGCGCGTCTCTTTTGCCTGAAATTGAAACGTGGCAAAATGATTTAAGAGACAAAATGGAATTTATTTTGGTCAGCAGCGGCAAGGTCGAAGATAATCTGAAAAAATTCGCGGGCAACAGTGTCAAACAAATTCTTCTCCAAAAAGACCGGGAGGCAGCCTTACTTTTCGGCGCGGAATGGACACCGGCGGCAGTGCTTGTTAATGACGATGGAACAATAGCCAGCAAGTCGGCGATTGGCGATCAGCAAATTAGACAGTTAGTTGAGAAAATCAAATCCGGGATAGAAACCGGCGAAAAATTATTAATTCCTAATTCAAACGGGGTTGCCATTCAAAACGCCAAGCTTGGAATGAATCTCCCGGAGTTTTCGTTAAACGATGTTTTCGATAAAACGATAACTTCACAATCCCTGCTCGGCAAGAAAACTCTGGTGACATTCTGGAGCGCGACTTGCGGTTACTGCAAACAGATGCTCGATGATTTGCGTGAATGGGATAAAACAAAAGGAATGGACGAGCCTAATCTTCTGGTGATTTCCGAAGGCGAACCCGAACTTCATAAAACTTTTGCCTTGAATTCTCCGATCGTCTTAGATTCGAAACGAACAGTTTCAAACCAACTCGGAATGCAGGGAACTCCGTCGGCAATATTGATTAATGAAAACGGAAAGGTCGTTTCTGAAACGGCGATTGGCGCGGAACAAATCTGGACTTTAATCGGGAAAAAAAACAAACAGTCAACAGTTATCAGTTAGCAGTTATCAGTTATCAAGCATTCAAAATTTGCGGCTAATCGCTATCTTTCGATTATTAAAGCTGCAAATCTTTCATTAGTTGAATATTTATTGATTTATAATCAAATAATCGAAAATTTATTGTTAACCGTTAACTGATAACTGTTGACTGAATTTATGAACGCAATCGAATGGCAAATAACCGCCCGGGAAGGCGAGGCGCGAACGGGAATTCTGCGCACCAGGCGTTCGGAAATTGAAACACCTGTTTTTATGCCGGTCGGGACGCAGGGGACAATCAAAGGCGTGCGCTTTGAATGGCTCGAAACGGAACTAGACGCGCGCATTATTCTCGGAAATACTTATCATCTGTGGCTGCGTCCGGGTGTTGAAGTCATTCGCGCGCTTGGCGGTCTGCATAAGTTTTCAACCTGGGATCGTTCGCTTCTGACTGATTCAGGGGGCTTTCAGGTTTTTTCACTGACCGATCTGCGCAAACTAAATGAAGACGGCGTGGAATTTCGTTCACATATTAACGGCGACAAAATGTTTCTTTCGCCGGAAATTTCGATGGATATTCAGGCGGCGCTCGGCTCGGAAATCGTGATGGTTTTTGATGAATGTCCGCCGGGCGATGCGGGAATTGACGTAACTCGAAAAAGTCTGGAATTAACGGCGCGCTGGGCAAAGCGCTCGAAAAATCGTTTCGTTGAATTGCAGGACGAAGGCGCGGATACGGGATTTATACCGAGTGCGGCGGAAATAAATAATTTAAGCGGACAGCAGGCATTGTTTGGAATCGTGCAGGGCGCGGGACATCTGGATTTGCGCGGGGAAAGTTTGGAAAAAACCGTCGATATAGGCTTTGACGGTTACGCGATCGGCGGTTTGAGCGTCGGCGAAGAAAAACCTGTAATGTATGAAGTTCTGGAATTCCTTGCCCCGCAGATGCCGGAAAACGCGCCGCGTTATTTGATGGGCGTCGGCACGCCGGAAGATCTGGTCGAAGCCGTTTTTCACGGCGTGGATATGTTCGACTGCGTGATGCCGACGCGTAATGGGCGGACGGGAAGTGCCTTTGTTTCGAGCGGAAAATTAAATATCCGCAACGCAAAATTCGCCAAAGATTCCGAACCTCTGGACTCTGAATGTCCGTGTTCGGTCTGCCGCAGATATTCGAAAGCATACATTCGGCATCTTTATCAATCGAATGAAATGTTGGCGGCAATTTTGATTTCGCATCATAATCTCGCGTTCTTCCTTGACACGATGCGTCAAGTTAGGCAATCTATCAGGCTTGGAATGTTTGGACAATTCCGGCACGACTTTATTGCCAAAATCCGCGAAGGTGAAAAAGAATTTAAAGCATCAGGCGTTTGATAAACCGCTTGTAAATGTATACTATTGTCTTTTTCTTTTCTGCAATATAAATAATGAATATAATCGCATTCTTTTTTCAGGGTGACGGCAGCGGAAGTATTATTTGGGGACTCCTTCCGTTTGTCTTTATTTTCGGCATCTTTTATTTTCTGGTAATTATGCCGCAGAAGCGGCAGCAGAAAGAGTTAAAAGAAATGATTACTACCTTAAAATCCGGTGATGAAGTCGTGACAAACGGCGGCATTATCGGCAGAATAAAAGAAGTCAGAGAGACAAGTTTTATTATTCAAAGCGCAGAGAAATCATTTCTCGAAGTTGCACAGAGCGCGGTCGTCGGTAAAAGAGAAGAGAAATAAAGAGCTGTCGGCGGCTCAATTCTGACCGCAGAACGCTGATAAAATAATGAAAAATAGCAGTTTATTGATTAGAACAGTTATCATCGTAATGATTACACTGGTTGGGCTGTATCTTGTTTTTGGTCCGCGCGGTTCAATCACGGCGAGTGATTTTACAGGTCAGGGCATCAAACAGAATCTCGCTGAAAACATTAACCTCGGTTTGGATTTGGAAGGCGGGACGCACCTCGTGATGCGTGTCAAAACTGATGATTATTTGAAAAAGCTTACTCAGAATAGCCAGGCGGCGGCGGTTGCCGCTGCTCAGGAAGCGCAGATGCCGCTTGCGGAAAGCGCTTTTGTTGCTGAAAATAATAATTATCAAGTTAATCTAAATGTAACGGACGCTTCCAAAGTTCAGGAAACGATCGATGCGGTAAAACTGAAAGTTGATCTGAGTCTTTGGACGGAGAGTGTAAACGGAAACACGGTCAACTGGTCTCTGCCGGTAGCTGCGCAAAAAGTTTTAAAAGATCAGGCAGTAACGCAGGCAGAAAAAATTATTGAAAGCCGAATCAATTCATTCGGCGTAAAAGAACCGACTCTGCAGAGACACGGAGCTGCGGAGTCCGGACAAATCTTACTACAGATGCCGGGTCTTGATGATCCGCAACGCGTCAAAAAATTAATTGGCGAAACATCAAGTCTCGCTTTGATGAAAATCGTCAGTCCGGGAAATCCTTCGCCAGTGCAGACATTTCCAACTAAAGAAGCCGCTACTCAATCGCTCGGCGGCACAGTTCCAACAAATCGTTTAGTTCTTCCTCTTACCGAACGAGATAATACGGATGAGGCGAATGCTCAAATTCAGCCGCCAAAACAATGGGTTGTTGTTGAAAATCCGGCGGTTGTTGACGGAAGTGAACTGCGCGACGCGGCGGCTGTTTCGCGCACCGGGAGCGAAAGCGATTATCAGATTTCATTTTCATTCAAACCGGGCGGAGCGCAAAAATTTGGTGATTGGACCGGAAAAAATATCGGTAATTATATGGCGGTCGTCCTCAACGACGAAGTAAAATCAGCCGCTTATATCAAATCGCAAATTTTCGATTCAGGCGAAATTTCCGGTCGATTTACAAAAGCGACTGCCGAAGATTTATCTCTCACATTAAAATCCGGCGCGCTTCCGGCTGAAATCGAATATCAGGAAGAACGCACCGTCGGACCAAGTTTAGGAGCTGACTCAATCCGCGCGGGTGTTACAGCGTCAATCGGCGGGCTTGTTTTTGTCATCATCTTTATGTTGATTTACTATCGCGGCGCCGGAATCAATGCGGTAATCGCCTTACTTTTGAATATGCTCCTGACAGTTGCCGGGTTAATTGTTCTTGATTCAACTTTAACCTTACCGGGAATTGCCGGATTGATTCTCGGCATCGGGATGGCAGTTGACTCGAACGTCTTGATTTTTGAGCGAATCCGCGAGGAACTGCGGGACGGTAAGACTGTCGCAAATGCCATTGAACTTGGTTTTGACCGTGCTTTTATCACAATTGTCGATACGCATATCACGACGATTCTTTCGTCGGTTATTCTTTACCTCTATGGTTCGGGTCCGATTCGCGGCTTCGCTGTGACACTTATTCTGGGGCTTTTAATTAATTTATTTTCAGCCGTTTTTGTGTCGCGCACAATTTTTATGTGGTTGCTTGAACGCAATCCGAATATGAAGAAATTAAGTATCTAAACCAGTGATAAGTGAAAATCCGAAAACTTACCACTTACTACTTACCACTTATTAAAATGTTTGAATTTTTTAGCAATATTAATGTTGATTGGATGGGCATTCGCAAGCCTTTAATAGCACTTTCGGTTCTTATTCTGCTGGCAGGTTTAATTTCAGCGGTTGGACGGCAGGTGACTCCGGGCGGAACCGACGCGTTCAATCTCGGTGTTGATTTTCAAGGCGGAACGGTGATTACCGCCAAGTTCAAAGGCGAAAAACCTGCCGAAGATCAAATTCGCACGGCTTTACAGAATATCGGCGTAAGCGACCCCCTTATTCAGGCTTCAACTGATAAAAAAGACGAAGTTCTAATTAAAGTACCGCTTTTCGAAAATACAGGAACAAGTCCTTCAGCTCAAATTCAAACAGACTCAAATACCCCAACCGAAAGCGCAAGTTCAAATCCACAACCTGTCCAGAATGAGCAGGAAAAAAACCAAATAAATCAGGGACGCGCATTAGTTAAACAGGCTCTCGATACGTTTGGCAAGGAAGCTGAAGCGGCAACAAATTTGGATCAAGACGAAACGGCAGCATATAAAATTGTCGGAACTGATTCGGTTGGACCGGTAGCCGGCGCGCAACTGAGAAATCAAGCTATTCTCGCCACACTTTTAGGAATGGTCGGCATTTTGCTTTATATTGCTTTCCGATACGATTGGACTTATGCGGCGGGCGCGGTGATCGCCGTATTTCACGATGTTCTAATTACTCTTGCCTTCTTTTCGGTTTTTCAATGGGAAGTAAGTTTGACCGTGCTTGCCGCGCTTCTCACACTGGTCGGGTTTTCCGTCAACGACTCGATTGTAATATTTGACCGAATCCGTGAAAATCTTGGCTTAAACCGAAACAAATCGCTTTACAATCTGGTAAACGATTCAATTAATCAAACAATGTCGCGCACAATAATTACAGGCGGGTTAGTATTTCTTTCGGTTCTGGCGCTCGTTCTTTTCGGCGGCGAAGTTCTTAGAGGATTTTCCCTTGCGCTCTTTGTCGGAGTTATAACCGGAACTTATTCGACTATCGCAATCGCCAGTCCGATTGCTATTTGGTGGCAGGACAAACTTGGCGCGGCGAAAGTTAAATTAACCGAAGTCAAGCGAACCGATAAAATTGCTTCATCAGCACGTCGTTCGGTTGTCAGAAGACCAATTGCCAGATAGTATTCCGGCATTCTCAAAAATTGGTTTTAGTCAAATGTTTTTCGACGTAACGGTAATATAATATTTGACGAATAAAACTTTGAAAATCACGGAAATATTTCTTGACTTTCTTAAAGCAAGGCTTTAGAATTCAAATCGTTGCTGGTCAATTAAATATTTCGTCTCTGCTTTTTTTCCGTCAGTGAAATAGCTGCGGTTGAATTTGTAGAACTTTTGTATGCTAGACTGGCAAAAGTCTATATTCCCGCATTTTCATTTATAAAGTTTAAAAGTAGAAAAAGTTTTAGCTTATCAGGCAAATCGTCTAATTATTAAAGTACGATTGAGACTTGAAATCTAATTTGTACCATCATCTTTAACGGCAACAATTAGTCTCTTAACCTTTGACCTATTTGGCACCGGAGAAAAGGGAGGAAAATAAAATGTTAGATCAGTTAGTCGAATCAAAAAGCAGTGCTAGAGAAAACACTAGAAGAAGCGGTTTTTTATTTACCACTTTTGTAATAGTGGGTTCAATTTTAATGAGCGCCTGGTTATACAGCCTCTTTG
>MWVV01000392.1_pt1 | contig 16080 bp, 15 predicted proteins | sample 1047281 | NCBI WGS metagenome assembly MWVV01 (sample SAMN06349986, study PRJNA376086) | soil metagenome | isolation source: PT-2 sample Antarctic (ecotone) soil | place: Antarctica | collected 2015-01-13 | reverse complement strand
GGTGACGGGCTTGGTGAAGGTGACGGGCTTGGTGAAGGGGACGGGCTTGGTGAAGGTGACGGGCTTGGTGAAGGTGACGGGCTTGGTGAAGGTGACGGGCTCGGTGAAGGTGACGGGCTCGGTGAAGGTGACGGGCTGGGCGAAGGGGATGGGCTCGGCGAGGGCGACGGAGATGCGCTGGGCGATGGCGATGGGCTGGGCGAGGGCGATGGACGCGGCGTTGACGATGGGGTTGGCGATGGACTCGGCGGCGCGCTGGGCGATGCAGAGGGATCGGCCGATGTTTTCTGGTCGATCACGTCGAGGTTCATCGGATCAGGCTCCGTATTGGCCGCGAAGAGCTCTTCCGTTTTCTCCTGTTCGGTTTTCTCCTGTTCCTTTTGCCCCTGCTCGATCAGCTCTTCGCTGCCTAAACGTCCGAAGTCCCGAAGCAACAAGGAGCTTTCTCTGACCCGCTTCAGATCGACCGTGACTGGTTGCTGGAGCGGCTGGTTCGGATCACCGCTTAACATCTCCCCGGTCTGCAACGTGACCAATTCCCCGGGATGGCCCGGCCGCGTGATCTGAGCCGTTCCTTCCAGCATGATGAATTTGAATACGTTCGGGTGATACTCAGCCATCAATGTGGTGCCCGTAATCGCCGCAGTCACCGCTGCCGTCTGGATCGTGACGCCCCCGGAATTCTTCGGCACGCGCAGGAGCACAGCGCCGCCGCCGAGATCGATCGTGCGCGATGCTTCGTCGAGAGTGAAAATCGTGTTCGACCCCAGACGCGCGATCGTCAGGTCGGAGAACTTCAGCTCGCTGCGCGAATCGGCGCCCGTGCGAACGGCGGTGCCGCCGCGGACCGCGTCATTCACCGCGGCGGGCCGTGCGGCAGCTTGCCCCGGCAGCAACTGCACATCCTTGATTATCTGTGTGACGCGACCCTCTTTCAGTTCCGCGGCAGACAGCTGTGCAGAGAACCAGACCGCGAACACGAAAAGGAGGGATCGGGAGTTCATAAGTGGAGCAGTGCGGTTTTTTACGTAACCAATACCCGGCGAACGCTCGGGTATGTGGAAGTTAAACTCCGCGAACGAGAAAGGGACGCGCTCGATTTTGCAAAGAAGGTCGCAGGTGGATTCTTCGCAGCGGCACTGTGGCTGTGTGTAAGGATAACAATCCGCATGTAAGTATGACAGTTCCGATCTGGCCCGGTGATTCATCGTTTCCAGGGGCTCGCCTTTTTAGGTCGAGGTGTCGGGGTGACCTCCGGCGATGGCACGTCTGAATCCGCTGGTTCAACCAGATTGACGAGCGTCCCGCGGCCGTAGATCACTAGATTTGTGGGATTTAGATTTGGGTTCTTCCTCTGTGCCTCGATAGCGCGATCGATCAATGGCTTGCTTGGCAGGGCCGCGAAATCCGCATTCGTCAGCACAGAAGTCTCGTAGAGTTGAGCGATATTGAAATCGACCGGTTCCGGGAGCGACTTCGCGCCTGGTTTTGTGATCAGAATCTGGCCTTGATCAACCAGGACGGATTCTCCGACCTTGCCGGAGACGTAAACCCGCGCCTTCCCCTGCAGGAGAAGGATTTTCGCGTAGGTACGACCATAACGCTCGATCATCCCTGTTGTTCCGGCGACGTCAACGGTGATATCTCCGACCTGCACCTTCGCGTTGCGCGCGCCCGCCGGCGCTTCAAATAAAATGGCGCCCTGATTCAAAGCGACATCATTGCGGCCCAGCGAAAGAAAGGTGTTTGCTGCCAGCCGCGTGACAAACCGATCGCCGACGACAAGCTCTGCGCGCGATGAATCGGCAGTTCGAACCACCGCCCCTCTGGGCACTGCCGAATGGGGAGTCGCAGCCCACTGCGCTTGCCCGTCGAGAATCTTCACGTCCTTGATGGCACGCGTTATCCGCGCGACCGCACCCCGCTGCGCCGCGGCCGTGACCGCGAACGCGGCGCAGAAAACCGCCAGGAGCGCGGCCTTTGCAGCGAAAGGAGGGGACGTGCTCACGGGAGTTCTAGAATCTGAGCGTCAGCGCCAGCGCCGCCCCGACATTCGCCACATCATAATCGAAAACGTCGCGGTTTGAGTCGTTCGTGGCGTAGTTCGCCGAAGCGCTCGCGGTCAGCGATTTCGTGATGCGGTAGTTCACGCTCAGCGCGAAGATGCCGCTCAGGTCACTGCGATCGTTCTCGACATAATCACGCACCGCGACACGAGCAACTGCCCCGAGTGAGACGGAGCGCGAGAGCGCGAGGGCATACGCGGCAAAAGCGCTGAAGTCGTGCCGGCCCGGACCTTCGGGATCGGCATGCAGATTGAAGCTCAGATCGACACCGAGCGAGACCTGCTGGGCACGTCCGAAGCGGAACGGCATCTCCGCGCCCAGGTTCAATGAATGACTCGAGAAGAATTCGTCATCAAGATCATCATCGAAAGTGAGGCGGTTAAAGGAGTAGTCGGCCCGTAGGACAAGGTCATGCACTTGCGGGAGCAAATAGCTCAGTCCGGCGCGCGCGTCGAAGCTTCCGAAATCGAGGTCGTCGAAACGGTCGTAATAGAAGAACTGCTGTCCGACAGTGACGTTCGCGAAGAGGTTCTTCGTGATGCGCGGGACGTAGCTGAGACCCACGCTCGGGGTGAAAAGCACATCGTCCTGCTCGTTGGTGCGCGTGAGGGCCACGTTCGACGTGTAGGAAATCGGAAGGCTCGCGAAAAATGTGAAGGGCTGATAACGATCCGAGCGCTTCAGGATCGCTTGCTCGCCGAGATCAGGATCGTTCGGGCTGGCTGCAATTTGCTCCTCGTCCGCGTCGGAGCCGGCTTCGGAGGAATCGCGCACCGATGGCTGCTGGTTCCGCAACAACTGCGCCCGATCCACGTTTTGCGAGATCGGCGTTTGCGCCCACGCGCTTGGTACGAGAACGCACGCAAGAGCGAAGAGCGGTGCCCTAAAAATCAGACTGCTTCCGGCCCGGTGACGGCTACGTGTTCGCATGCGGCGCGCAGTCTCGCCGTCCTCCGTGCGCAGCGTCAAGCAGTTAAACCTCCAGCAAACGACGCTGCCACGGCACGAGCAACGTTTCGCTGCGGCTCTGGTCCGCCGCGATCAATTCCACAGTCGCGCGCGGAGCGATAAACGAGGGATCCAGCCCCAACTCCTGTGCAATCACATCGCGTTTCTTGCGCAGATTTTCCGCCGCGCGCTCCATCTCCTGCCTCGGCCGAAGGCCGACCCGCCGAGGGCGCGCCGGCCATTCCCCCGGCGGAAGATGCAGCGCACCGTTCGCTGCTTCCATGAATCCGCGCCGACGTCGTGGGCTAAGATGACGAAACTCCGGGACGCCGCCTTCATCGAAGCTCTTGGCCGCTTGCACGAGGAGATGATTTTGCAGGATGTGAAAGGAAGGGCGGTCCGCCGCCTGCGCTTCCTTGTCTCGCCAAAGCCAGAGCGCCCGCAGGACAGCTGCGGCGCGCGGCGAGAGCGTGCCCGAGCCCGTGACCCGCCACACTTCTTCTCCGTCGCGCACGCGTTCAATCGCAGTCTGCGCGACGCCGCGTTGACAAGATTGCTCGAACCAATCGTAGCGCTCCTTCTCCTTTAGCTCTGCCTCCATCTTATCCGCCAGCGGCAGGAGATAACGCGTGTCGTTCATCGCGTACTCCTGCATGTGCACTGGAAGCGGACGCTGCGCCCAGTTCGCTTTCTGCGACCCTTTCGTTAACGTCACCCCAAAGTAGCGTTCCACGAGCGCGGCCAGACTGAAGGCGCGGATGCCGAGTAGGCGCGCGGCGACCACCGTGTCGAAGACGCGCGTCGCGCTGAAATTGAGCGCGCGCTTCAGGAGTCGCAAATCGAAATCGGCGCCTTGCAGCACCAGCTCCTTACCGTGCAAAGACGCGACCAGCGGTGATAGATCAAAGCCCGCCAGCGGGTCCACGAGATAATCCGTTCCGCCGAAACTGAGCTGCAGGAGGCAGAGCTTCTCGAAGTAACAGTGCAGACTGTCTGCTTCCGTATCGACCGCGAGGCGATCAATCTGCTCCAGTTGCGGAAGGATCTCCGCCAGCCCCGCGTCCGTCGTGATCACCGTAATCCGCTCAACAACAACTCGGCGTTCGTCTTTGTCGCCTGCAAGTTCCCGATCAGCATTTCCATCGCTTCAATCGGCGGCAGCGCGGCCATCGCTTTGCGCAGGACCTTCACGCGTTCCCATTCTTCGGGATGATAGAGAAGCTCCTCGCGTCGGGTGGCAGATTGCTGCACGTGGATCGCGGGATAGAGCCGCTTCTCCACGAGGCTGCGGTCGAGATGCAGCTCCATATTTCCGGTGCCCTTGAATTCCTCAAAGATCACCTGGTCCATCTTACTGCCGGTATCAACGAGCGCGGTCGCGAGAATCGTGAGACTGCCGCCCTCCTCCACATTGCGCGCCGATCCGAAAAACTTCTTTGGTTTCAACAATGCCTTCGCTTCCACCCCGCCCGACATCGTGCGGCCCTTTCCGGGCTGAAGAGAATTATACCCGCGCGCTAAGCGCGTGATGCTGTCGAGCAGGAGGACGACGTCCTTCTTCTGCTCGACGAGACGCTTCGCGCGCTCGAGCACCAGCTCCGCGACCTGCACGTGGCGCTGCGAGTTTTCGTCAAAGGTGGAGTTGTAAATCTGGCAATCGATTTCGCGTTGCAGGTCCGTGACTTCTTCCGGTCGCTCATCCACGAGCAGGAGGATGAGAACGATCTCGGGGTGATTGATGCGAAGCGCCTTTGCGATTTCCTTCAGCAGAATCGTTTTCCCAACCCGCGGCGCTGCCACAATCAAACCGCGCTGCCCTTTGCCTAACGGTGTGAGCAAATCGACCGCGCGCGCGCTGATCGATTCCGTTTTGGTGTTTTCGAGCATGATGCGTTCTTCCGGAAAGAGCGGCGTCAGGTTGTCGAACAACGTCGGCTCCTGCCATTCCTCCGCCGGGATTCCCTCGATCGTAATCACCTGATCGAGCATAATGATTTTCTCGCGCTCGCGCGGCAGGCGCAACGTGCCCGCAATCTGCTGGCCTGCCTTAAACCGGAATTCCTGGGTGGTGGCGCGCGGCACGCCGACGTCTTCCGGCACCGGCAAAAAATTCAGCGCGGGAAATCGTAGGAGGCCGAAGCCATCTGCCAGTTGATCAAAGAAACCTGCGACGGTGACGGGAATGTTTTGACTCAGCGCCCACCGGACGAGATCGAGGATTTGATGATGGCGCGTCCTGCCCTGATGAATGCGGAGATCGAAGCGATGGCAAAGTTCGTCGAGTTCGGCCGGCGCGAGCGCCTGTAGCTCGTTAAGATCTAGCTTCCCAGGTAAACGGGCGGATGGTTGCTCCGCCGGGGCATCTCGAGCCGTTTGCACCGTCATTGCGGCGGCGGCTTCATCGCGGTTTGTGAAATCTTCCTCCATGAATCAAACGCGCCAGCTCGCGACGAGTGCTTCCGCCTGGCGGGCAAGGATTTCTTTTGGGCCGTTGTTCCAGACCACGTAATCGGCTCGAGCGATCTTTTCCGCGAGGGGCATCTGAGCCGAAATCATTTCTGCAGCCGCAACGCGCGTGAGAGACGAACGCAACATCAGACGCTGCAATTGCGTCTCGGGGGAGCAGGCGACGACCACGACTCGATCGCACAATGCTTCGCCGCCGGTTTCATAGAGAAGAGGAATGTCAGCAAAAAAAAGTTCCGGTGGATCTCGCCGGCGTTCGGCTTCGATCGACCACTGACGCCGGATGCGTGGATGCAGAATCTGCTCGAGCGCGCGTTTCTTTTCCGGGTCGGCGAACACTATGGCGCGGAGCTCCGCGCGATTCAAGTCTCCCTCGGCCGAATAGATCCCGGCGCCGAAGATTTCCCTAATCAGCGCCTGCACCTCGGCGTCGTCCCTGGTCAGCTCCCGCGCCGCGCGATCCGCGTCGAAGAACGTGGCCGCGGGAAGGAGGGCCCGAAGGTTATCGCTGAAGGACGATTTGCCAGTAGCAATCCCGCCGGTGATGCAGATGACGGACACTCAGGTGGAACGTTGAATCAGTTGGAATGCGCGAACCGATGACAGCGACGCAATCTCACTCGACGCCACAGCCTTGATCATGCGCAATGTTTGTTCACCGCGACCGCATGCCTGCTCGGCGTTGCGCCGGAGCCGCAGGTATTCGCGTAGACCTGCGTGAATTCCGCGCCAAAAAGCAGGATCTGCGAGGAGTAATAAATCCAGAGTAACAACGTCACGAGCGAGCTCGCCGCGCCGTAGGCCGAACCGGCTGCCCCGCTGCCGAGATACAACCCGAGCGCCCATTTCCCGATCAGGAAAAGAATCGCCGTCATGGCGGAGCCAACCCAGACGTCGCGCCATTGCACAGTCACATCCGGAAGAAACTTAAACATCATCGCGAAGAGCAGGATCACGAGGCAGAGATCCACCACGAGATAAACCGAGAATGCGATTGTCAAGCCGCCGGGCAACGCAGATTGGATGTAGTGACTAAATCCTTTCAGCATGGCTTCCACGGTGAGTGTGACCAGGAGCAGAAAGCAGACGCCGGCAACCATGGTGAAGGAGAGAAACCGCACGCGCAGATAGGCCCAGATTGCGTTGCCCGGTTTTGCTTTCACGCCCCAAATGGTGTTGAGCGCGTCCTGTAACGCCCCGAAGACTCCACTTGCTCCGAAAAGCGCCAGAGCCACGCCGATAATCGTGGCCCAGATGCTGGCGGAAGGTTTGGCGGCGGTTTTCGCGATGTCCTGCACCACCTGGATTCCACTCGGATCCATCACGTAACTCATCTGTTCAGTAATCCTGTTCCAAGCCCCCGCCGGATCATTGCGGAAGATCGTTCCGATAATCGCGAGAAGAACGAGGATCAGCGGTGCGAGAGAAAAGACGGTGTAATAAGCGAGGGCGGCGCCGAGCTGCGGCGCCTTGTCGTCGAGCCATTCGCTAAACGTGCGTTTGAAAATCCGGAAAAGATTGGCTGGGCGAAGTGTGCCGAGAAAGGAAGTCTGCGAGTCAGCCATACAGATCCGAATCGAACTGCGGCTGCTCCGAGGATGGTGCGAGCCATTGCGCTCAGCGGAACGGTTCGGCGCGTTTGTCTCATAATGGATTGGCTCACACACCTACAGTGGCCCGCGATGGCCGCCACACTTCTTTCCGCCTGGCTTGTTGCTTCCAAAAGGAAAGAGAGGCGACAATGGGGCTTCTGGATTTTTCTCGTCAGCAACGTGCTCTGGATCGCATGGGGGATACACGATCACGCCTATGCGCTGATCGCATTGCAGGTGGGCCTGGCGGGACTGAATCTCCGTGGGGTCGCGAAGAACGAGGGCTGACGCGCGGCTCGGCACGCTCTCAGAAGGTCCGGCGCGCCTTGGCGGATTCGTCCGTTAGGCAGGACCGACCCGCACTACCGGCAGGGGAAAGCGCAGCCGCAGTTCGTCCTCGAGATATATTTCCACGTGATGCATTCCAAACTGCTGGAATTGCACCCCGCCGAAGTAATGCACGTTCGTCGCGTGTCCTTCCATTTCCTTCAGCTCAAACTCCACTTCGGCCTGCGCTATAACCTGCTGCTCGTCCAGGCCAACGATGCGCGACCGCTGCCGGAATCTTCCCGACCCGCTGCACCAACGTGACCAGATGCAAAGGCGCATGCAGTTGATCGGAAGCTGCGGCGCCGGGATTACGTTCACGACGCCGACCAGCGTCTGCATGCCGTTGAATTCACACGGACATCTTCGCAGAGCACGGAGCTCTGCAGGTACGGCAGGATTACGTCGCCCTCCATCACTTGATCTAGAGAACGCCGCGTCCGATCAACAACAGCAGAACGACACCGGCGAGAATGCGATAAATCGCGAACGGCGCAAACCCCCGCGCACGCACCCAGCGCATAAACCACGCGACCACGGCGAGCGCGACCACAAACGAAACAGCAAAGCCAATGGCAAGGATGATCCAGTTCTGCGCATTCATGCTCACGGGAGCTAGGGCCGCGTCACCCGCATCCTGCTCCTGCGGACGAATGGTTTTGAGCAGATCGTAACCGGTCGCGACGACCATGGTTGGCATCGAAAGCAAGAAAGAGAATTCCAGCGCTGCCGCTCGCGTGAGCCCCGCCACCTGACCGGCCGCGATCGTGCACATGGAGCGCGAGAATCTTCCCGACCCGCTGCACCAACGTGACCAGATGCAAAGGCGCATGCAGTTGATCGGAAGCTGCGGCGCCGGGATTACGTTCACGACGCCGACCAGCGTCTGCATGCCGTTGAATTCACACGGACATCTTCGCAGAGCACGGAGCTCTGCAGGTACGGCAGGATTACGTCGCCCTCCATCACTTGATCTAGAGAACGCCGCGTCCGATCAACAACAGCAGAACGACACCGGCGAGAATGCGATAAATCGCGAACGGCGCAAACCCCCGCGCACGCACCCAGCGCATAAACCACGCGACCACGGCGAGCGCGACCACAAACGAAACAGCAAAGCCAATGGCAAGGATGATCCAGTTCTGCGCATTCATGCTCACGGGAGCTAGGGCCGCGTCACCCGCATCCTGCTCCTGCGGACGAATGGTTTTGAGCAGATCGTAACCGGTCGCGACGACCATGGTTGGCATCGAAAGCAAGAAAGAGAATTCCAGCGACGCCGCGCGCGTGAGCCCCGCCACCTGACCGGCCGCGATCGTGCACATGGAGCGCGAGGTGCCGGGGAAAACGGCGGAGAGAATTTGCACCGCACCAATCCAGATCGCGCGCGGAACGTTCATTTCATCCACCCGCTCGATGTCGGCCTGGCGAAACATGACATCAACAACCCACATGACGACACCGCCGATGAGGAGCGCCCAGGCCATCACGGAAAGGCTTTCGAGATTTTGGCCGATTTGTTTTTTGAGCAGGAACGAGGGCAGCGCAGTCACGACGAACGCAAAAAACGTCAGGCTAAGCGGGTGGGTGAAGATGGTGCGGTTGCCGCGTGCACCACGTGGAAAGTTTAAAAGGTACTCGAGGATGCGAGTTCGGAAATAGACGAGCAGCGCCAGGATCGCGCCGAGTTGGATGACAACCGTGTACATCTTCCAGAAGCTGTCGCGCAGATCCAGCTGCAGCAGAGCCTCCGCAATCCGCAGGTGCGCGGTGGAGCTGACGGGAAGGAACTCGGTCACGCCTTCGATGATGCCGAGCAAAACGGAGATGAAGAAGTCGTGCATGGGGCCGATCCGATCAGGTGAAAAGAAGCGAAGTGTGACGCTCTCGGCTCGTCCCGTTTTTCACCGCGCCACAGTAGAAGGGGGGAAACGAAGCGCAAGCATCCGGGTGCGATCGGAGCATCCAAAACACAACCCCGCGACGTTCCTGAAGTAACTCAGACAGTTTTTCGCTACCGCAGCGGCTCTCGTCTGCTACTTTTCCGCCCCGAATCGCGACCGTTTTCGGGCTCTTTCGCAATGTATGACTATCTAATCGTGGGCGCCGGCTATGCGGGCAGCGTGCTGGCCGAACGCCTCGCCCGTGACGCGGGCAAAAAGGTGCTGCTGGTCGATCGCCGGCCGCATATCGCCGGCAACGCCTATGATCATCCGGATGCAGCGGGCATTCTCGTGCACAAGTACGGCCCGCACATTTTTCACACCAACTCGAAGGAGATTTTCGAATACCTCTCGCAGTTCACCGCATGGCGGAAGTTTGAGCACAAGGTTCTCGCGTTCGTCGAGGGCCAGCTCCTCCCGATCCCGATTAATCTCGACACGGTCAACCGGCTCTATGGGTTGAAGCTCGACTCCGCAGGGCTGGAGAAGTTTTTCGCGTCCGTGCGGGAGCATGTGGATCCGATCCGCACTTCGGAAGACGTGGTCTTGAACGCAGTCGGGCGCGATCTTTATGAGAAGTTCTTCCGCGGCTACACGCGCAAGCAGTGGGGCCTCGACCCATCCGAGCTCAGCTCGCAAGTGACCGCGCGCATTCCGACACGCACCAATCGCGACGATCGTTACTTTGGAGACACGTATCAGTCGATGCCCTTGCACGGGTTCACCCGCATGTTCGAGAACATGCTCGATCACGAAAACATCACGCTCGAGCTCGGCATCGATTACCGTGAGCTGAAAGACTCCGTGCCTTATCGCGAAATGATCTACACCGGTCCGATCGATGAATTTTTCGATTTCCGCTATGGCCAGCTGCCCTACCGCTCGCTCGAGTTCCGTCACGAAACGCACGACATGGCCGTCTTCCAGCCGGGACCTGTCGTGAATTATCCCGACGAAAAAATCGAGCACACGCGCGTCACAGAGTTCAAGTACCTGACCGGGCAAAAGCACACCAGGACGAGCATCGTCTATGAATATCCTCGTGCCGAAGGTGACCCTTATTACCCCATTCCACGGCCGCAGAACGCTGAGCTGAACGCGAAATATCAGGCGCTCGTGAATGATACGCCCGGCCTCTACTTCGTCGGCCGTCTCGCTTCCTACAAGTATTACAACATGGACCAAGTGGTCGGGCAGGCGCTCACGCTTTATGCGAAGATCATGCGGCAGAAGCGGCCTCGGAAAGGCAATCGAGCCAAAGCTGCTCTGACGTTCTAGCGTGTTTGCCGAAACACACCGGCTGTGCACGACAGTTGTAGCCGGGGGCGTTGACCCCGGCGGCGTTACTTAACTGTCTCGCACGGCCGTGCTCGGCGGCCCCGCCCGACTCCGCCGGAATCTGAATGACGGTGGGACTCATCACAGACTGTTGATTACGCCTCTGGAAGGAGCGGGCTCTGCACGCTGATGTGAGGTCCCTCGGCGCGCTTCGCCAGCCTCGGGATGACAAGCCTAAAGAATCATGCTCATGCTCATAATCCTGATCGTGATCCGCAGCACAGCTTCGAGGCAAATTCGATCACGAGCACGAGCAGGAGTGTAAGGGCCAAGTGAGCAACCCAGGTCCGGGATGGACTTGATCGTTTAGCGGGCAGACGCTGCTTCACTCCTGGACGATGCGATTACGAAAGAAACTTAGTTGGGTGGTCCTCACAATGCTTGCGACTGCGCTCCGCTGCGCCTCGGCGGAAGGATCGGCGTTGCCCTTTTTTAAAGGAGTGACCGTTTCCTGCCAAACGTGGGGAGTGGAGTGGCAGACGCCGGAGATGGCCGAGACGCTCGACGAGTTGCAGTCGTTAGGCGCGAACAGCTTCGCGATCCATCCCTACGCCCGCATCAGTAACGACGGGCATGTGCGTTTCCGCACCGTGGACAACCACTGGCACATCGCGCAGCCGCTCGACTGGGCGCGCGAGCGCGGGATGTCCGCCATGGTCATCCCGCACATTGCGTATTGGGGCTCGAAGTTCAGTTGGCGCGGCGAGATCAACTTCAATCGCGCCGAGGAGTGGGACAATTTCTTCAACGATTACGAAAGGTGGATCGTCGAGATGGCGCGCGTGGCGCAGGCGCATGAGGCGGCGATCTTCTGCGTCGGCTTGGAGTTCACGCACGCGCAGAATTTCACCGAGCGCTGGCTGAAGATCATCGCCGCGGTGCGCGCGGTTTATTTCGGAAAGGTGACCTACGGCGCAAATTGGAATGAATACGAAAGCGTGAAGTTCTGGGACGCGCTGGATTACGTCGGTGTTCTCGCCTATTTCCCGATCAGCAAGGCGACAGAGCCTAGTGAGGCCGATCTCGCCGCCGGCTGGGAGAAGCAGTGCACCGCGCTCGAGCGCTTCTCACGGCGCAATGGCGGCAAGCAGTTCCTTTTCGTCGAGATCGGCTATAACGAGAATGCGCGGGCCGCGGCGGAGCCGTGGAGCTTTGCCAGTGGAGGTGAGCACGCGAGCGAAATCCAGGAGCGCTGCGTCGACGCCGCGCTTGGCCTAACGAACAAGCACACGTTCCTCGCCGGGATGTTTTTTTGGAAATGGTTCGCCGAGGTGCCGCATCACGAGGATGAGGATTTTCGTTTACAGACGCCCGCAATCAAGGCGTTGCTTGCCCGGCACTGGAAACCGTAAGCCGGGTGCGGGATGGCGCGCGTTAGTGGAACATAACAGGTGAATTGAGCACCGCATTCACGCGGTTCGCCGAGTTCGGGGAGCGCACGCGCCCTCGCGTGCTGGCGCTGGCGCCTCGCCAGCGCGAACTTTCCGAGCGCGGTTCCCCGCGGAAAGGGGGATGCTCGTAGAAGCATGCAGGCTCCAGAGAAGTTCGCTACGGCGAGGCACCGCAACCCGCACGCGAGGGCGCGTGCGCTCCCCGAATGGAGATTGCGCCGCGGCTGATTTCCAAGTCAAACTGTATAAGCGCCTCGACACAGCGGGGAGGGGGCTACAGACGAGCCGGTTGCAGCTATCGCTATAGCGACGGAGCTACTGCTACGTTTTCCGCCCGAACTTTTTCTCGAGTTCCAGGTGCGAAATCTGGATCATCGTCGGGCGGCCATGCGGGCAGCAATACGGCAGCTCGCATTCGAGCAGATCGCGGATCAATTTCTCCACTTCCGCATAGCGCAGCGGATCGTTCGCCTTCACCGCATGACGGCAAACCGTCTTCGCGATCATGTCTTCGCCGAGCCGCAGGGCTGAGCTGCTGTTGCTCACAGTCCGCAAACCGTCAATCACTTCGCGCAGGAACGCGCCCGCATCGGACGTCTCCAGAAACGTGGGCAGACTGTCGATCCGGAATGTCTGCGCTCCGAACGGCTCGATCCCAATCCCCATCTTCTGCAAGGTGCGAAGGTTGCGCTCCACCCACTCGGCGTCGCGCGGCGGCAGATCGAATGTTTGCGGCAGGAGCAGCCGCTGCGACGGCACGCCCTTTTGCTCCATTCGGCGGCGCAGCTCTTCGAAAAGAATGCGTTCATGGGCCGCATGCTGGTCGACGAGCACGAGACCGTTCGCATTCTCCATCAGCACGTAAAGTTTGTTCAGCACGCCGATAATTTGGAAATGACGATCGCGTTTCGGCGGGACGACGCCGTCTTGCGCGATCTGAACGTCCCGCTGCTCGACCGGATCCATCGCCGGACGCGCCAATTTCGTGGAAGGACGGGCGCTGTCCCGTCCCGCTACTTCGAAGGAGGTCCTTTCAAACGGGGACGAGACGGCGCCCGTCCCTCCAGGGTCTGCCATTTCCGGTAAATGCTCGATCCGTTCGGCAGGTTCCAACGTTGTCTCGTTAGGCGCGCGAAACTGCTCCTGCCAATCGGCTCGTTTTCCTTCCAATGTTTTCCGAATTGCGGCAACGACCGCCTCACGCACCGCGGCCGGATCACGGAACCGGACCTCGCGTTTGGACGGATGCACGTTCACGTCCACCGCAGCCGGATCGAGCGTGAGAAACAGAAACGTGACCGGGAATTGCCCCTTCATCAGCGTGGTGTGATAACCCTCGCGGAGCGCCGCGTTCAGCACCGGGCTCTCGATCGCGCGGCCGTTCACAAAGACAAGCTGCTGGGTGCGCGTTTGCCGGCTAAGACCGGCTGCTCCGATCAACCCGGAGATCTCAATGCCTGAGCGGGCGGCCGGCTCCAATGCGAGCAGCCGATCGACCAGTTCCGCGCCATGCAGGTCGCGCACGCGCTCTTTGAGCGATCGCGTCGCCGGTAGTTGGAAGACCACTCGTTCCTCGCGCACGAAAACAAACGCAACTTCAGGGTGCGCGCTGGCCTGCAGATAAAGCTGGTGCTCCACGTTGCGGCTCTCCGTGTTTTCTGAGCGGAGAAATTTCCGACGTGCCGGCAGGTTGTAGAAGAGCGACCGGACTTCGATCTGCGTTCCTGGTGCTTCACCGCCATCGCGCACCGCATCAATCTTCCCGCCCGCGACGATGATTTCGCTGCCCGCGATCGCACCAGGTTCCCGGGTCGTTAGGCGAAAACGCGAGACGCTCGCGATACTGGGCAATGCTTCTCCCCGAAAACCGAGCGTGGCAATCGCCGCCAGGTCCGCGGCGGAGCGGATTTTGCTCGTGGCATGGCGTTCCAGGCAGAGCAACGCATCATCGCGGTCCATCCCGCAACCGTCATCCACGACGCGGACGAGCGAGATCCCTCCGCGCCGAATGATCGTCTCCACCGTTCTAGCCCCCGCATCGATGCTGTTCTCGACCAACTCCTTCACAACAGAGGCCGGACGCTCCACCACCTCTCCCGCCGCGACCTGACTCGCCAGGATATCGGGCAGGAGGTGGATACGGCTCATTCTCTTATGATCTTAGACGTGCCAATGGAATACGCGAGACTGTGGTTGCCTTCGTCCTCATGCTCGTAATCAACACCGCGGATTCGATTACAAACACGGTTCGATTACGAGATCAGAGCCACCACTCCGTTGACTTGCCACCGCGGCGCGATAGTCTCAAACGGGCATGATTACGGTCACCGACAGCGCTGTGCAGCAACTCCGCGCGTTGCTTGATTCGCATCCGAATCCGGAAGGCAAAGGCCTTCGCGTCGGCATCGCGAAAGGTGGTTGCTCGGGACTGCAATACGAGATGTCGCTCGACGCGCGCAAGGAAGGCGACGCGGTCGTGGCGCGCGACGGCGTCGAGTTTCTGGTCGATGACGAGAGCGCACAACTGCTCCGTGGGGCCACGCTTGATTATCACGATGGCCTGACCGGCGCCGGCTTTGCTATCGTGAACCCGAACGCCGCGCGCACGTGCGGTTGCGGCACGTCTTTCGAACCCGCACGGCCGGCTTGAAGGGGATCATGCCTCCGTCCCGCGAGGCAGCTTAGATGGACCGGACACTCTTCCGCTACGACGACCCATACGGGCGACCCCCGGCGAAAGCGAATCTCTTCGGCTGGACCATCGCGATCCTGCTTCTGATCGGGCTGACGTTGGCGGCTTGGCTCGGGAGCTTCTACATTTTCGGCCAACCAGAGCGGCCCGACAGCTACCGAATTTTACAGAAGCTCCACAAAATCGAGCAGCCGAAACGGTTTCAACTAACCGTCGCGCCCGCCGGCGAATTCCTCAACGCACAACAACTGCGCGATCGTTACGGCGCGATGCGTCCCGCAGAGCTGGCGAAGATGAACGCGCAGTTGGCGCGTAACTACATCCGCAATTACGAGCAGGCCGCCGGACTGGTGCCTTACCTCGTGGGCCGCTTTACGATCATGGAAGCACGGGAACTCGGGCCGGATGATCTCTTCACATCCGGCATGGCCGCTCTCACGACCACCGTCGACTACGGCGAAGTTTTGCTCGAGCACGTTTATCCGGCGGACGCGCAATCGGTGCCGCTGATGAAACAGACGCTGGTAACGGGATTGGAGATCAAGCTCGAGCGGGCGCACGATTTATCGGCGGTGATTCATGCCGATCGCCTGGCCGATGGGCGGATTCTCTTGACCGCCGTGCCGTTGCTCTACGGCAGCTACACGGTCACGCAAGGGCGCGGGATGTTTAGGCTTGAGCCGCCCTTTGATCTGAACATGAAAGCCGGCTGGCCCTTGTTCAAAGATCGGGCGCGCCGCGAAGCCGAGAACCATTATGCCAGCGTGCGCGAGCGATCCGCGCCCGGTCCCGCAGCTATTCCTTTTCCAGGGCTTGAACCAACGCAAGCAGCGGTTGCGGCGGCGAATGCGTTGATTCGCGTGGAGCCCGCACTGCGGATCGAGCAGCCGAAAACGACGCCTCCGGCGCTCGCGATGAAGCCGACGCCGACATCCAAGGGCGACAAAGTGGCGAAGAACGAGAAGACGGCGCCGTCACCGGCTGCCGCGCCGGCTGCGGTCGCGGCGAAGCTGTTGCCATCGACTACCCCGATCGCAATGGCCGCTGCGAGCGTGCCGCCAAAACGCGCGGTTCCGCTCCGCACGGACGCGCTGGTTCCATCCGCCGCGCCCGCTACTTCACTGGCGTCACCCATCCCTTCCATTCCTGAAGGGACACCGGTGCTCGCCGTTCCGCCCGTGACGAGCGACACGGCCCTCGCTTCCACCGCGGGCGGCGGCAGTTGGAAAACATATCCGCCGGGCCGAATGCCCGCCGGCCGGTTGATTACGACGAACGATCTTCGCGATGTGGCCGAGCGTGGCCTTGCCGGTGAAC
>MWVV01000391.1_pt1 | contig 16092 bp, 10 predicted proteins | sample 1047281 | NCBI WGS metagenome assembly MWVV01 (sample SAMN06349986, study PRJNA376086) | soil metagenome | isolation source: PT-2 sample Antarctic (ecotone) soil | place: Antarctica | collected 2015-01-13 | reverse complement strand
TTTCACATGCTTCGAATATGCGCTGGAAAGGCACATTTTTCTCTGAATCTATAATTCCTGATAAGTATTTCTTTTGCCCTTCAATAGAAGCTAATGAATTAAGTTTTCCTGTTAAGTCATTATATTTGAAAGCCGGAAAGAGGTGACACTGCTGTATACTGATCCTGAAGAATTAAGATGAGATTCCCATAAGTGTATTTCATCTACTAAGAATGAAAATGATTTTATAACCGGAAGCTCAAAGGGTAGGCTGCGCAGTTGTTTTATTCTTGCAAGTGTAGCATGAGGTACAGGTTTTCTGTTTTTACCGGTAGGAAATACTTCGCGGAACTTATTGGTCAGCAATTCAAAGGTTTGGTTCTCTTCAAACTGAGCCCAGATCATTGTCGGCTTTCTGTTGTGAAGAATGGCTTTAAATGTGTTGAATTGAAGATTAAATGAATGAAAAGATTTAGAGACTGCAGCCGCATGCGAAATCAGTTCCTGCACTTTTTCCTCTTCAACAGGGCCGAGAAAATGGAGTGTGATGTGTAATTGTTCTTCCTTCGTCCACCGGATGCCGTGATAGTTTTTCTGCGGAAATGAATGCACCAACTCCTTTTTGTACAAATCATGAATTGATACAGAGAAGAAGAGGCGTTTCATTCAGGGGTTGAGTTTCATTATTTCTGAAAAGAAAACCTAATGAAATTTATACGCTTGCGCCAAAATCTATACGCATTTTCCATTAATAAAATGTTTAAATTTATGGATTGCACCTTTGCAGCTATATGATATTTATAACGTTATTCTTCCATCTTATTTCAAGCTTATAAAACTCTCCTATGAAAAAGCTACACACACTTTTACTCATTGCTCGTTTCTTTTCGTTTTCAGTTGCTTTAGCACAAACGGGGCCGGAGATTGAGTGGCAGAATACCATTGGCGGTGATTCATACGATTATCTGCGCTCAGCTATTCAAACTGCTGATGGCGGTTACTTATTGGCAGGTTTTTCATTGTCTAGCATTTCAGGAGATAAAACCGAAGAGAATATAGGTCAATATTATTACTCTGATTACTGGGTGGTGAAGCTAGATGCTTCAAGCAATATCGAATGGCAAAATACTATTGGCGGTAATTCGGCTGATTGGCTGTATTCTGTAATACAAACTAACGATGGTGGTTACCTGCTTGGAGGCTCTTCAGAATCCGGCATTTCAGCCGATAAAACTGAGGAAAGTCAGGGTTATTTTGATTATTGGGTGGTGAAGCTAAATAGTTCAGGTAACATTGAATGGCAAAATAGTATTGGAGGCAGTTCAAATGATGATCTGTACTCTGTAATTGAAACTATAGATGGAGGTTACCTACTTGGAGGTTCTTCAACATCCGGCATTTCAGGAGATAAATCCGAAGCGAACCAAGGTGCCTCTGATTATTGGGTAGTAAAGCTGAATTACTTGGGCAACATCGAATGGCAAAATTCTATTGGCGGCGATGCATATGATGAGCTTAACTCAATAATCCAAACCATTGATGGAGGTTACCTGCTTGGAGGATGGTCTAATTCTAACATTTCAGGAGATAAAACAGAAGCAAGCCAAAAATATAGTAACGACTTTTGGGTGTGTAAATTGGAGGGTTCAGGAAACCTCGAGTGGCAAAATACTATTGGAGATGGTTCAAATGAATACCTGTACTCTATTATTCAAGCCAATGATGGTGGTTATCTGCTCGGAGGCTCCTCATTTTCCACTTTCTCTAATTACGAGTATTGGGTGGTTAAACTGGATGGTTCAGGCAATTTTGAATGGCAAAATACCATTGGGGGTGATTCGAAGGATTTCTTATATTCAATTATTCAAACTGAGGATGGCGGTTACTTACTCGGAGGCACTTCAGAATCTAGCATTTCAGGAGATAAAACTGAAGGTACCGCAGGAGGTTATGATTATTGGGTATTGAAGCTGGATGATTCTGGCAATATCGAATGGCAAAATACGATTGGTGGTTATTATGAAGATCAACTGTTCTCAGTCATTCAAACAACTGATGGCGGCTATTTGCTGGGTGGTTATTCATCCTCCAACATTTCAGGTGATAAAACAGAAGCAAGCCAGGGAGTTACGGATTATTGGGTGGTGAAGCTTTTACCCGAAGTAATCAATCAATGTGTTTCACCAACATCTCTTTCAACAGTTAACGTTGCACCTACTTCAGCTAAATTAACGTGGGATGCTGTACCGGATGCCATCGGGTACCAGATAAGGTACAAATCTCCTGGGACTTCACAATGGATCACCACTCATTCAACAAACAATCAAAAGACCCTTACTGGTTTAACCCCAAATACAAAATACATCTGGAAAGTAAAAGCCGTTTGTAGCAAGTCACCCCTAATTGAATCAGATAGTTTTGCTCAGGCAAAGTTCATGACTCCTCTATTGAAATCAGAGGATGAAATGGTTAGCACTCAGCATTTATTTGCAGAAGTTTATCCTAATCCCGTTCAAAATGAACTCACAATCAGTATGGCAATACCTGCCGGTGAAGTAACCATTCGTTTCTATGATTTGCAAGGGAAAATGATTGATCTGCCCACAACAATACAAAACACACAGGCACAAATCAACACCACTGCTTTACCCTATGGATTTTACACACTTCAAATCACAGATAACAAAACAGGAATAAGTGAGGTGCGCAAGTTTGTGAAGCAAAGGTGATCAGCAACACCATCTTTTCAGCACTCAAATAATTCCTTATATTTCATAAAATTACTCTTCATGAAAGCCGCTACTATCTATTTGTTTCTTTGTTTCTATACCTGTATTTCCACTGCCCAATTTTGGACTCAAAAAGCTGATTTTGGAGGTGCTGCACGTCGTTCCCCTATGGCTTTTTCAATTGGAGAAAAGGGATATCTTGGAATGGGTTACAACGGAAATTTTTATAAAGACCTTTGGGAATATGATCCTGTCGCCGACGTATGGACTCAAAAAGCAGATTTCGGAGGTACAGCCCGTTTTGCAGGGGTTGCCTTTTCTATAGGAAACAAGGGATATGTGGGAACAGGGTATGATGTAAACAATACATTCAATACCTCAGATTTTTGGGAATACGATCCATTAACTACAGTTGGCAGCAGGTTGCAGATATACCTGTTGAAAGAAGATATGCCGTTGGATTTTCAATAAACAACGTAGGCTATGTAGGCACAGGAGCAAATGATACCGGTTACCTGAAAGATTTCTGGGCATTTGATCCTGTTACTAACACCTGGACTCAGAAAGCAGATTTCCCGGGTGATGAAAGATATGAATGTGTTGCATTTTCAATCATTAATCAAGGTTACATAGGCATTGGCGCATTTGCTAATATACTGTATCATGACTTTTACGAATATAGTCCTGAGACTGACTCCTGGACGCAAAGAGCTGATTATCCTGGAGCAGGCCAGGATGCTGCTTTTGGATTCGGCTTAAAAGACAAAGGATACATTGGAGGTGGCAGCGATCAGATAAGTTTCTTTAGTGATTTTTGGGAATGGAACCAGGTGACAGATGTTTGGACACTAATGGAAGATTTTGGGGGCGCACCACGAGCCTATGGCATCGGATTAAAAATATCAAATAAGGGTTATGCTGGCTTAGGAGAAGCCGGAGCAACTGATTATTATAACGACTGGTGGGAATATACTTCTGATACTTCTGTAGCCACTCAAATTTATCCTGTATCTAAAGGTGAATATTTCCGATGGGAAACAATATCACCCAACGGTTAGCAGGTATATACTATTCACTCAATCAGCCATCTTATATAATCATCCATGATCTGCTTGGCAGTGCAGCCCTTAGTTTACCACTGGAACAGGGAACATTTCACCTTCCTATTAACATAAGTACTTTAGAAAATGGAATATATTTCTATGAAGTGAAGATGTCAGGTGAAAAAAGATTCCGCGGAAAGTTTATTGTAATAAATAAGTATTAAGCAGACTATTCACCTCCTTATTAAAAAGGATAACCTATTGCTATATTTAGCACCAGGTTTTCTTTTCGCCAATCAGAATTTCCAAAACTAATTTGATCAAACACCCAGCGGTCTCCCGGCTGAAGCCAGGGCTTTCGGATTGGCATAGCAAGATCGAGCCGTAGCACGAAAAAATTTGCATCAGCACGAATTCCAAATCCGGTTCCTACTGCGACCTCGCTAAGAAAATCTTTTTCGAAAACACCGCCGGGCCGTAACGTATCGTTATGCAGCAACCAGATGTTTCCTGCATCCACAAAAAGTGCCCCTTTCAAAATACTTATTATATTAAACCTATATTCTGCGCTGCCCTCAAGGCGCATGTCACCAGCCTGCTCAAAAAAAGTAATGGTGCTATCCGGAGGTGGTGGATACGTTCCCGGGCCTATTGTGCGCGAGCGAAATGCACGAATGCTGTTGCTGCCTCCAATAAAAAATTGTTTGATATATGGAAGTGCATCAGAATTACCGTATGGAATTCCTATACCTGCTTTAAGTCGTGTTGCAATTTTGTTATTCTTATCGAACACATAATAATAACGGCCATCTACATCAAACCTTGAATATTGTGAATAAGGCAGATTGAATAGCTTAACAGGGTTTTCAGGATCCGTTTTTTGCTGATTGAAAGTATTGTTGATCAGACTAAAAAGATTTCCTGAAAAATCAGTAGCTCCTCGAAAATAATACTGATGCCCCAATCTTTTTACTGCTTGATTATTGAATGTATAGCTGTACTGCAGACCAAGTATAAATTGCTTTTCGAAGTTTTTCCTTAAAAAAGGATTCAGAAGGAGCAAAGTGTCGAAAGCCATCTGGGTATTGGTTACATTCACATAGTTGATTGCAACAGGGTCCAATTCATGTTCTTTAGTATCTCCCTCTTTCCAGTTATAACCATAGGTAAATTCAAGTGAATTCAATGTGAAATATTGCGGGTGAATTATTTTTTCTGCATTCAGTTCAAACTTCGTTTTAGGAACATAATAGCTTGAAACATTATTGATGCGATAGAACGGAACAATGAATTTTGGTACAAATAATTGTGCCTTACCACTTACAGCAAATGAGCCAAGAGAGGGTTGTCCGGCTATATGCCCGCTTACCTGCGATTCTAATCCGACTTCTCCTGAAAGAATGAATAACTCAGAACCTCTCAGAAAATTTCGGTTTCTATAGCTCATGTCAAGTCCAGGCCCTGCATAATTGGTTGACTTTGAAATTCCGAGCAGCTCAGCACGCAATGATTTTTTACGGAGCGGTGTCAGATAGACTGAAGCGTGCAGAAGGGCGCTATCTAAAGTTATTTCATCTTCAAACTCTATATTCACAAATTTGAAAATGCCTAATCCCATTAAACGTCTTAGAGTGATGTCGTGATTGCGCCGGGTATAGTAATCATTCCGATCAAAAAATACAGACTGTGTTATAGTTTTTGGATTAAAGGTGTTGTCGGTATTGAGGTAATATTTGCCTTCTATATTTAAGGTATCTACTATAACATGAGTTGTGTCTTTGTCTAAAGTAAATTTTGGATCTATAAAAATATCGCCCATGTGGTAGCGCAACACTGCTTTAGGTGGAACATCTTCCTTAAATTCAAGTGAGAGGTTCACTTTCCTGTTTCCTGAAAAGGTGTCGGCATAAAATTCCAGATAGTCAGGGTTAAAATAAAAAAACCCTTCATCTTTTAAATAGATGTCAATTCTCTCACGCTCAGCTTTAAGCACATTAAGATTATAGATTTCTCCTCTCTTAACTAAGGTCTTGAATGATACTTCTGATATTTTTGAAGTCAGAGCAGTCACATTGGGCGGAAAGCTGATGGAATCAATCCGATATGGTGCATGCAAAGCGGCGGTGTAAATGATTTTTGCTGTTTTTGGTTTTTCCTCTTTCTCATAGCTTACGTCTGTTCTAAAATAACCATTATTTTCTAAGCGGTTTTGAATAAGTGAGGAGGTGGTTACCGGATCAACTTTCCTTATAAGCACAGGGGGCTCTCCGAGTTTATTCTTCACAAAATAGCGCAGCCCTTTTCCTTTTGGTGTATCTGTTACCATATAAAACCAAAGCTTAGGCCTGAAGATGCCGAAGATTGTGCTATTTGGTTTTGGAACAATTACATTTTCAACCTCCCCCTGCAAGGCTTTTGTTTTAGGCACATCTCCTTCTTTTGTAAACTTCACTTCTGCACCAGTGTATAATTTTTCTCCTTCAGGAAGATGCTTTGTTCCGGAACAACCGCCAGCAATTAAAGCAACATACAGCATCAAAAGAAAAATAGGACTCCTCATTTCTCAGTCGGTGGTTTTACTGTGCTGTTGTCGGATGCTGTTTTTTTATCCTCCTTTTTTTTGTCCCGCTTAAATAATTCCCGAGTGAGGTCGTAATCACGAGTGAAGACAAGGCCGAAGGCCGTTTCAATGATCTCTCCCTGCAAGATGTCATAGTCGCTGCGGCGATAAAAACGCAACCTATAAGTTCCTTCAGGGATAAGTTTATATTCACCCGATACATCTCCGGCAATATTGCTAAGGGTGTTCTCCTTTGCTTTTTCACCCTCAAGATCTATGTTTCCGCCTACCTGTACATTCAGCCGGTTATTTAGCAACTGCTTAGATACGCCCAACTCAAGCTCAGTTCTGCCTTCAGCCTGGCCTGTAGAATAGTCTTCATATGATTGAAGATTCACATTAAGCTGAACTCCTTTTATATAGTTTCCGGCAAAACGGTTGAGCTGCTGACTGAGTAATTGACTGACACTGTTTCGGGCTACGTTTTCTGCACTATTTTCTTTAGACGATTGCAAGGGATCTTCACCAACAAAACGATTCAAAAGCAGCAAAGCAAAAACCTGCTTATTAAGATCTGATTCATTTTCATTTAATTGATTTAGCTTCGCATAAACCGATCCATCCAAGGCCCCTCTTTCGTTAGCAGGCAGATCAAGCGAAAAAGTTATGTCAGGTTTCAGCAGTTCTCCCTTCATATACATATATAACTGGAAGGGCAGTTGTTGTTGGGCTGAATTTTTAGACTGATCGTCTGTAAGCTGGTCAGCCACGAGGTCAATGGGCGAAGTGCGCACTTCATAAAGAGCCGTAAGGTCAATATCTGCTTCCATGGGATCCCCATTCCAGTTGATAAATCCCTCTTTGAAGATAAAGTTTCTTTTTATCAGATCGTAGAAGGTGAGGCGGTATGAGCCTTCAGAAATTTCATATCGTCCTGTAAGGCTTGTTTTTCCGCTAGGATCAAGTGAAAAACTTAAAGTAGCATCTCCTCTCAATTGTAATGAATCACCTGAGACTGGATCTATAACTATGGCAAGGGAGGAGTTTCTGTTTATCTCAATATTTGCGGATATATCCATCCCTTTAAATTCAGAAGCAGTAACAGTGGCTGTATCTCGTTTTATGTGCGTCATGATCCGATGTAGAGAATCAATCCGGTCTACAAAGATCACAACCCCCCTGCTTTCAATATTCTTAATTTGTTCTTTCGGGCGGGTAATTGATAAGGCAGAGCCGTCATCGAGCTTTAAGTTTGAACTGATCTTTGTGAAATCCTTAGTTCCGGTTATTTTAGTGTAGCTGTCGAGAATTGCCCTTCCATGAAACTGACCTGAATCGCTTTTAGATGAATTGATGGCCAGGAAATTTTTAGTGTCTACGGCAAGATCAAATCTCACAGTTTGCTTTGGATCAGGCTCAACCCATCCTGTGACAACCGCCTTATTGCCTTCCGGATCTGATAATGCAAAGTTGGGAAAGGTAAGTTTACTGTTGTTAAAAACGAGTTCTTCATCTTTAAGCTCATAATAGCTGTTTACATAAGTAACATTGAATCCTGCATCTTTAAAGTTCAGGTTACCATTAAGTATTGGCTCTGCGGTGGCTCCGGTAAGTTTTAAATTTCCCTTTAAAGCACCTTTGAGATCCGTTACCTGTCCAAAGGCAAAAGCTTCCAAAGTTGCAAGATTGATGTTTGAAATATCTACTTTAAAATTCAACGCATTCTTTGTTTGAACAACATCGTAGAATCCATTTATTGACAACTCATTGCCTTGCCCGTTCAAGTTCATTTCAGCATGATATCGGTTTGCAGTTTCATTATCTGCTTTAAGCTTAATAGTACCCAGAGTATCTTGTTTAAAGCTGAAATCATTTATCAAGAGGTCAGCGTTAAATGCTGGTGTTTCCTGAAGATTCTTTAATAACACCGTGCCATTCATTAAGCCTGCAGCTAAAACTTCATCGGAATCAATAATATCAGTAAGCTCCCTGATATTAAAATTTTTAAAAGAAACTTCCAGAGGTGCGTTTTTTTCTTGTCCGGTAGTCGCCACTTTTACAGATTCTTCTCCGCTTGTAAGGGAAACATTGTTAGCATACAAGGTCTTTTTTCCAACCAAAACATAATTATCGGGGGCAACTTCCCATATTTTATAATTTAACATGGTACTGTCAGGAAGGAGGCGAAACCGCCAGTCCTCCTCTTGCTTGCTTAAATTTCCTGAAAGAACATATTTCAAATTATTGCTTGCATCGCCAACTGTAAGATGAATGCCGGCAGTATCATTTTCAATTTCTCCTTTTATTTCAGGATTCAGAATCCGGTAATCTCCATTTGAGGCAGAATTAAGCGCAACATCATAATGAAGGATTTCAGCATCTGACGTCACATTAAGATTGAAGCTATCAACGTCAAGAGTATTGTATATTACTTTCGGAATGTTGATGCTGAGATCCAGTACATGAGATTCACTATCAAAATTTCCACTGATCTTGCCTGGAATAAACTTTTTTAATCCGGGTACTAATACAGAATAGAGATCAGCATCTTTGAGTTGAAGATCAAAGGTAAAGTTCTGGGCCTTGCTCTGCGGTTTAATTGTAGTATCGCCAAGTTTAATATAACGGTTAAGATGTTCCTTCAATGCTGATGCAAGATCCGCCACACCAATGTTGCCTTTAAAATTCCCTTTCATGAAAGGCGAATTGATATCAATACTTTTGTTCGAAGTTTCTGAAAGCGAGACGAACAGCAATGAATCTATTACGTAGACACTATCATTCTTAGTTAAAGCTACTTTTCTTAGATCTACTGTTCCGTTGAGGTCATTCAAATCACGGCCTCTTATATCAGCCTTAAACAATCCGCTTACGCGAAGGTCCTGCTCCATAAAATGTAATGCCTGAAGATCAATTCCCTTAACATCGAGGGTTGCTTTATAATAGGGTTGCAGCGTATCGAAATTAAGCAAGCCATTAAAGGTTAGTGCTATGTTCGAATCATCAACGGCAGCATTGCCGTCAAACTGTGTAGCTGTAAAATCTCCATTAACAGAGATGTTGTGGTAATTATAATTCTTTAATACTGCCTGCTGTACTTCCACATCAGCTTTTCCTTTCATGGTTTCAACTGATAAACCTGAACCAATTACGTTTGCCTTCATAGTTACCAGTCCGAGAGTTTCAGGCTGGCGCAAGAGTTTTCCTAAATCAAAATGGTCAACGATTACTGATGCATTGTAAGTTTCGCGCTTACTCATAGTAACTTTTGCCTGCGCATTTCCGAAAGATGATGTGATATCTGCCTTTCCATCAAAATCTTTCATATATCCTTTAAAAAATCCTGAAACAGCCACCATTCCTGGTACTTCGATGCTGGCCGGTAGCATTCCCTGCTTTACAAGTAGTTGAAGATCTGCCTTTGTGGTTGTAAATTTTTTCAAATTCAGATCAAAATAAGCGTTAGATGCTTCGGGCAATCCTTTTACATTCCCATTCAATATAAGCGCTGTATTATTGCCTGCTGTAAGCTCAAAAAGTGGGATGTGAAGGTCATTCACAGTACCAATTATTTTTGCATTAAGATGAATTGACGGTGCAAGGAAACCAGCATCATTTAATTGCTTTTCCAGCTCTGGCTGTAATAATAATAGGTCTCTGAATCCTATCACGATATGATCGAGGTCGGCATTTACTGTAAGGCTTGCGATAGAATCTGCAATAGTTTCTATTGAAGGGTATGCTATAGCGATATATTTTTTAATGTGGCTGTTTCCGGTTTCAAGATCAAGGTTTGCAAGTTCAGCATGTATTGAATCGTAAGTAATTTTTGTTTTCAGATGCTTTAGTTCAAAGCCGCTCTGCTCGCTTCCTTTCAGTTCATTTATGTCAGCAGCAATATTATTCCCATCGTAGAGAATATCTTTTACATCGGCTTCAATTTTGGAAAGTAACAGGTGACTGAAATCTATCCCTGATTTTTTAATTTCTGTGTTTGCATTATTAAAAGCAAAAGTGTTTCCCTTAAGCTCAAGATTCTCAAGAGTCACTTTCCAGGGTTTTGTTTGCTGTTCTGAAGAATCTTCCGATACGGCCTCTTTTGCAATCTCAGCAACTGTGTCAGCAGTAATATACTTGTTGATTGCAAAATCAATACTGCTGTTCGAAAGATTAAATTTCTTTAAGCTGATCTGCTGACCAGGCAAATCAATTTTGTTGGCAGAAATTCCAGCCTTATCAACCTGTATGACCAATTTTTGCACTGGAGTTTGAAATAGAACATTGAGAGTGGAAAGATTAACGTCTTTAACATCTATATCATAGAGTATTTCACCTGACTCAGATGCAGTATCAGAAGAAACAGCAGCTTGTGTTTGTACAATTGAAGCTGTGGTATGATCTACATTAATGTTTTTAATATGAAACCGTTTTTCATCCAGATCAAAATCTTTAAATTGAGTGTTAAACCCGCCAATACTAAACTGCATGGTCCTGCCTGCAGTTTCATCCGCGAAGGTGAAGTGAATCTTCTTAAGATCAATTCCTTTTAGTGCAATCTTCCAGGGTGACTTTGAAGTATCAGGTTCTGTTTTCGCTGTGGTATCGCCCGCGCCAAATGCCGCCATAAGAAAATCGAAATTGAAGCTGCTGTCAGGCATAGAGCGGGTGATGTGCGCCGTCAATTGTTCAATTTCTATTTGGTTGAACTCTATTTTATGAGAGAGAATCTTAAACATGTCTATGTCTACAGATAACCTGTGACTATAAAGGAGGGTATCATGCTTCAGGTCTTCCAGAAATAAATCTTTCAGCACAATGGACTTTGGAAAACCAATATTGATATGCCCAAGCGTTACTTTAGTATGCGTTTTGTCAGATACAAAATGTACCGCCTTCTGTGTTACAGAATTTTGAACAGCAGGTATTTGAATTGCAATGATGATTGCAATCAGCAGCAGAATGAGAGATAAAATGATCCAAAGGAATACCTTAGAAACCGTGACAACGATACGCTTCAACTGTACTGCCATTGAATAATTTGGGGAAATTATGACTTGTTAGCAAATTGTTCTCCAAGAACGAACAATGCAGATGATAATTTTTTAAAACTATAATGTCTTTCTTTTTAAATTTAAGAGACTTTTTACAATCAAATCCGAAGAAACCTCCTCAAAACTGAATAAGCCTCCTCCTTTTTATAAGACATCACATCTTTATGACTAAGCAATATCATATTGGAACATCTGGTTGGAGCTCCCAAGTTTAGCCGTACGATCACTCATAATAAAAAGCTGTTGAACTCGGAAGAAGCATTACAATTGTTTTTTGAGGTCTTTGACCCCATCCGGAAGAAATTGGGGCCGGTGTTGGTGCAGCTCCCCCATACTGTTAAATTTCGTCCGGAAAAAGACAGAAAATTTTTATAAGGTGCTAAGTTCAACTTACAAGCAGCATCGCTTTGCTCTGGAGGCACGTGATGTGAGCTGGTTTTCAGGTGAGAGCTTAGATTTAATGAGGAAGTACCAGATTGCTCTGGTGATCTCGCAATCAGGCGGCCGGTTTCCTTTTTTGAAGCCATTACTGCAAAAGATATCTATTATCGTTTTCATCGACCTGCAGAGTTATATGCTTCAGATTATACGAATGAAATGTTAAGAAACTATGCTTCTCAATTTGCCGAATGGATCGCAGATAAGCATCAGGTATGGGCTTTCTTTAATAATGATATTAACGGCTATGCGTTTAAAAATGCTATTACACTAAATGAGATAATGCTGACAAAATCGTTGTTTCAGAATAAACGAAGCATAATACATAGATTATTTCTTTTTTACGGCTTTAAGTTTTTGAGTTTCCTCCGAAGTTTCTGCATGCTCAGAAGGAAGTGCTTCTAACCCTCTGGCTAATGAATATTGGTGTGTAAACTCAGCTCCAAAAAAAAGGATCAGAGATGAATAAGAGATCCAAACCATAATTAAGACTAATGACCCAGCAGCTCCATAAGCAGATGAAGGGGGAAACTTGGCAAAATATAATCCGAGAGCCATTTTGCCTATGGTAAACAGAAGTGAAGTAATCAAGGCACCCGTCCATACGCTTCTCCACTTTATTTTAACATCAGGCAGAAACTTAAACAGAAGGGCAAACAGAACAGTTATTAATCCCAATGAGATAATGAAATTTGCGATCTGCAGAAGGACTACAGCCACCCCCGGTATTTTGGAGCTCATCCAGTCACCCACTACTGTAATGGCAGTAGTGATTACGAGTGAAATTAAGAGCAAGAATCCTATTGACAATATTAAGCCGAATGACATCAGCCTTATCTTAATAAGTGTTAAGAATTTACCTTTTGTTTTAGGCTTTACTTCCCAAATAAGATTTAAGGTTTTCTGCAGCTGTACAAAAACTCCCGTTGCAGTAAGGATTAGAAAAACGAGTGCGATGATGCTAGCCCAGATTGATTTTTCATCATCATTAGCCGCTTTAGCAATCATACCTTCAATTTGCTTTGCAGTCTCAGACCCCATCATACCGCCAATCTGCTTAGAAAGTTGCCCCGTAACAGCCTCTCTTCCTAACTTATAGCTGGCGAAAGCAACTACCATTACCAATAGAGAAGGCAAGGAAATAATGGAGTAATAGGCCAGAGTTGAGCCCTGAGTAACTGGATCGATCGCCAACCACTCTTTAAATGTTTTCTTAAGCAAGGGGAAAAAATCCTTTAACCGGAATTTCGACCCCTTTTTCGAGGTCTTATTATTTTCTGGAGTCGGATCTGAATGTTCTGTGTTATGGTTGGTTGTAATGGTTTCGGGGGTTAATGAGTTTAACTCATTTTTTTTTTACTTGAATCTGAATCGAGCTTACTTACAAGCGATTGTTCAACGTCTATAACCTTATCCTCAGCTTTCTTTTCAACAGAGAAAAAAGACTTTATGATAGCGTTGAGAAGTGGAATGCGGATCAGCTTCTCCTTCATAACCATAAGAAGGATTCCCAATAACACATAAAAACCTCCTATGATGAAGAATCCGCCCCATTCATTATTCAGCCCGTGTGATATCCATTTTGCTAAGCCTATATTTAGCATGATAAAAGCAAAGAGAAATAATATTACTAAAATAATTATCGTAAGAAAATCTGATGCAATCTTTGAAGTCTTTTCTGACAGTTGTAAAACCGTCAGTCTCATCCGGGCTTGAATATATGTGGAGCAAGTTTCAATGAGTTCCTCCAAAAGTATTTTAATCTGTTTCATGCAGTTTGATTTCTATTTTTAAAAACAAAGAAAGACCATCCTCATAGATTTATCCCAAATGCAAATCGAATGACTGAATTGCGGCGTAAAAATAACCTTTCCTTGAAATAGTCCTAATAATGAGAGATCCGGAGAAATACTCCATCAATCTATCTCCCTCTGTGTTGGTTGCGAATTACCTTATTCCTTGTTCCTCTGAGACATCAACGATTTATAATTTATTTGGAGAGATAATCCCTTTTTAATATGCTGCCTCCTCACTTTAATACTTCATTCATTAAGCTAATTACACGTAGAATTTATTCCCTCTAACTTGCAAACAAATCCACATCAAAGTGTCTTTATATTGAAGTTCAAAGATGAATAGTTCAACCATCCCCATTCATAAATTATTACTGCGCAACGAATTTAACTTTAGGTATAATATTTTATAATGAATCGAATTTATTCTTAACTTAACACTCACATTTAATAGTAAATGCGCAAACATCCTTTCTTATTTTTTCTTGGCAGCATTGCAATCGGAACCTTAATTAGTATATTTCTTTCTCCGAAAGGAAAAGAATTCAGAAGAAGCATCTCTGATAGCGAAGAAGAGGATGATGAATATTGGGACGGAATAGACACTTTCAATATCAGCGAATTAACCGCAGAAGGCTCAGCTTCTCTCGAGCAGATTAGGCAAAAAATAGAGGCAGAGAAATAAATCTTTTAGCGATAATAATTAGGTAAAGGCATTTCACCCTTATAAAATTTGTATATGTGGAACACAAAGAATCTGCAAGTTGCAGTTCTAATTTTAGCAATGCTATATGGATGTTCGTGTAACAATTCGGCTACCAATGAGTCCGATAATGCGAAGAGTTCCTCAATAGATAGTACTAATGTAGAACCAGCGGATAACACCGGAAATAGAAATGGCACAAGTACAGAATTGATGGACACAATGCTTCCCGGTGCTCAAACTGACAGCAGTAGCCTGGTTAAATAACAACTTGATCTTTTCGAAGCTGGTTAAGTTTATTTAGCGCAAATTATTTCTTCGTAAACTTTCCTTGTCTTTTCTGCCATTGCTTCTTTCGAAAAATAAATCACGTGTTGCTTTGCGTTCTTTATAATGGAATTGCGAAAGGTCATGTCTTTGAGCAATCTCAAAACATAAGCTGCTAACTGTGGAGCATCCTTCACGTTAGCAAGCATTCCGGTATTTTCATGTTTAATAATTTCAGGAATACCGCCCGCCATGGTAGCCACCACTGGCACCTCACATGCCATCGCATCAAGCACCGTAGATCCCAATCCCTCTTTCTCTGATGTGAATAATAAAACATCAAACCCAGGAAGAATCCTTTCAATATCTTTTCGAAAGCCAGTCATTATAACCTTTTTGTTCAGCTTTAACTGATTTACACGAGCTTCAATTTGGTGGCGCAATTTTCCTTCTCCCACAATCAGGAAGCGACATGGAACAGCATCAGCAATCAACTTTGCGGCCTCGAGAAATGTCAAATAATCTTTATGAGGAGCGAGAGCGGCTATGTTACCAATAACATATTCTTCATCTGAAATTAAAAATTCCCTTCTTAGATAATTTCTATCACTTCTATGGCAGCGCTGCAGATCTATCCCATCATAGATGATGATGACTCTTCCGGGATTTTTTAATTGAGGAGTTATGACTTTTCCAATCAACTCACTAACACATATTATTTTTTTAGTGCCCTTGTAATTATACTTCAATCCTGATAAGAGATTATTTATTGGAAAATCCACTCGCCTTGAAACAACAATTGGTATGTTATTCCCCAAGAACGATCCAAGCACCGCCAGGGTATGTGAATGGGCTGTGTGAGCGTGAACAATATTGACAGATTTCTCTATGCTAATTTTTTTAATAAATGACGCTGTCTTTAAATCCCATTCTCCGGCAAACGGCAAAGGAAAATGATTAAGACGATTTGCGATACAATATGTCTCCAAGGCAGACTTTTTCTTTACAGCTACAACGGAAGAACAACCGTTTTTCTGCAGTTCCTCTATTAAATAGGCAAGTTGTTGCTCTCCACCACGCCAGGTACTTTCAGAATTGAGGTGAAGAATATGCATCAATTTTTACGTTGAAGCACCAGCAGCTTTGAATATTTGAGGTAGTTGTACCTTGCGGCTAACCGGCATACATGCCATCCGATGTAACCGTCTAAAAATCCAAGCAAGAGTATATAGTTGCGAATGAACGTAGCGACTGTCTTAATATAAATTTCCATTAAGTTAGTCCTCTTACGCTGAGAGAATAAGGCTTGAGCAGCGATATTTGTATAGCGTTCCATTTTTTTTACATATTGCTCCTCAGTTTCAGCTGAGTAATGCAGGATGTCGCCATTCAAAAATCCAATAGATGATCCGTGAACCATTATGAATTTATCGTGAGGATTGGTACCTCCCCATTCTCCTTTCCCGCGGTCAAACAACCGCAGCTTACGATCAGGATACCATCCGCCGTGCCTAAGCCATCTTCCGCAG
>MWVV01000389.1_pt1 | contig 16114 bp, 8 predicted proteins | sample 1047281 | NCBI WGS metagenome assembly MWVV01 (sample SAMN06349986, study PRJNA376086) | soil metagenome | isolation source: PT-2 sample Antarctic (ecotone) soil | place: Antarctica | collected 2015-01-13 | reverse complement strand
TCTTTAAAAGATTTGAAGACAAAGGCACATTATATTTTGTCCATCCAGCAGAATATATTGCATTGATGAAAATTTCTGCGCAAATTGATAAAAGTACAGCTGCGATGTTTAGCAAAAATTATGCAGAGATTCTTCGCGAAGCCAGAGAAAGAATAGCGGCAGATTTTGAAGGCGATTTTCCTAAAATTGAAAAAGAGTAATTAGAAAAATAATGGCAATCTTGACAATCCGCGACGCGCTCAATCAAGCGCTGCGCGAAGAAATTATTCGAGACGAAAACGTTTTTATCATGGGCGAAGAAGTCGCTGAATACGACGGCGCGTATAAAGTGACGCGCGGACTCTGGAAAGAATTCGGCGACAAACGCGTGGTTGACACGCCCATCACCGAACTCGGTTTTGCGGCGGTCGGCGTCGGTGCGGCGATGGCGGGTTTGCGTCCCGTGATTGAGTTTATGACATTTAATTTTTCGATTTTAGCGTCAGACCAAATTATCAATCACGCGGCGAAAATGCGTTATATGTCGGGCGGACAATTTAAAGTGCCGATTGTTTTTCGCGGTCCGAACGGCTCGGCTTATCAGGTTTCAAGCCAGCATTCACAGGCGCTCGAAGCGTTTTACGCTAACTTTCCCGGCTTAAAAGTGGTGATGCCTTCAACGCCGGCAGACGCGAAAGGTTTGCTGAAATCGGCAATCCGCGACGATAATCCGGTCGTATTTCTCGAACAGGAAAGAATGTACGGCATCAAGGGCGAAGTTTCCGAAGACCCGGAATTTCTGATTCCTTTGGGGGTTGCCGACGTTAAACGCGAGGGATCTGACTGCACAATCGTCGCGCGTTCGATGACCGTTCCGCTGGCGATGCAAGCCGCCGAACAGATGGAAAAAGAATTCGGCGTGTCCGTCGAAGTCGTTGACCCACGTACGATCAAACCGCTCGACATTGACACGATTGTCGCGTCGGTGAAAAAAACAAACCGTCTCGTCGTCGTCGAAGAATCGCACGCCTTCGCCTCGGTCGGCGCGGAGATTTCGCATCAGGTGATGGAACACGCTTTTGATTATTTGGACGCGCCGGTTAAAAGAATCTCGTGCGCCGAAGCGCCGATGCCGTATGCGAAAAACTTGGAAGAACTCGCCTTGCCCGACGTTCCGAAAATCATCGCGGCAATTAAGGAAGTTTGTTATTTATAATGAATAAAAAAGATTTAAAGCGTGAATACAAGGAAACGCGACAAACGATGGGCGTTTTTCAAATTCGTAATTTAACGAACGAAAAGGTTTTTGTCGGTTCGTCGCTGAATCTTGACGGCATTCTTAACCGCCATAAGTTTGCGCTTAATGCCGGAAGCCACCAGAACAAGGCTTTGCAAGCGGATTGGAACGAGTTTGGCGCGGAAAATTTCGCTTTTGAAATTTTGGAAGAACTCGAACCGCGTGAAAATCTCGACAACAAAAGAGAATTAAATTTTCTCGAAGATTTATGGCTTGAAAAATTACAGCCTTACGGCGAGCGCGGTTATAACGAGCGAAAAATGACGCGCGAAGAAAGATTGCGAATGATTTCCGCAAACAGAAAATTGTAAAATTATGGCGAACACAATTATAATGCCCAAACTTTCTCCGACGATGGAGGAAGGACAAATCTCCAGATGGCTCAAAAAAGAAGGCGACGCGATTGAAGCGAACGAACCGATTGCCGAAGTTGACACCGATAAAGCGACAATGGAAGTGACTTCGCTTGAAGCCGGAACACTTTTGAAAATCCTCGTCGGCGACGGCACGAACGCGAAACTCGGCGAAACTATTGGCGTGATCGGCACGAAGGGCGAAGACTTTTCCGCGCTTTTGAACGGCGCATCAACGAATGGAGGGAGCGCGAAAATAGAAGCGGAGAAAAAAGAATCAGCGAGCGATTCGAAGGCAAAATCTACCGAATCGGCGAGCGAAAAAGAGGAAACCGCTACCGGACAAAGCGAGCAGCAATTAAAAGAAAATGTTTCCGAAATCGGTGGGCGCAGTTACGACGCGCAGCGTCCGGAGGCAGTTGAAGAATCTCAATCCAAAGTTCAGAATCCGGAATCCAACGCACGCTTGATTGTCTCGCCGATTGCGGCGCGAATGGCTTCGGAAAATGACATTAACCTTAAATCAATCACAGGTTCAGGTCCGAACGGGCGAATTATCAAACGTGATATTGAGTCGGCTCTTGCGGAAGCATCAAGTCCCCAGTCTCAAGTCTTAAGTCAGGAGGCTACTGCCTCTCAAACTGTTCCGAGCTTTAAACAAATCTCTGAAACTCAGGGCGCGTCAAGGTTCCGGGATGAAAGCACCTCAAAAATGCGGCAGGTGATCGCCGAGCGTCTGGCGCAGTCGATTGGACCGGTTCCGACATTCTATCTGACGGTCGAAATTGAAATGGACAAAGCGATGGAGTTTCGCAAACAGATTAACGCGAGTGTCAATGAAGGCGGAAAAGTTTCGGTCAACGACATTATCGTCAAAGTCGCGGCGATGGCTTCCTTAAAACATCCGTTTGTTAATTCCTCTTACCAGGACAAAACAATTCGCTTTTATGAAGACGCGGATGTTGGCGTGGCGGTAGCGATTGACGAAGGTTTAATCACACCGGTCGTGCGCGGCGCGAACCGCAAAGGAATCACGGAAATCTCGAAAGAAATAAAAGAAATGGCGGGGCGCGCGCGCGAGAAAAAACTTCAGCCGGAAGAATATACCGGCGCGACATTTTCGATTTCAAATCTTGGAATGTTCGGCATCGAGCAATTTACGGCGATTATCAACCCGCCGGAAGCCGCTATTTTCGCCGTCGGTTCCGCAGCGCCGAAAGCGGTCGTTAGAGACGGCGAAATTGTCATCAGAAACATAATGAACGTCACGATGAGCTGCGATCACCGCGTGATTGACGGCGCGACGGGCGCGAAATTTTTGCAGACTTTCAAGCAAATGCTGGAGAATCCGATTTTAATGTTGATGTAAACTGTAACTGAAAATTTTAATTTATGAAGAACGGCTTTGTCCGTTCTTTATTTTTTGGGTAAACTCAAGTTTGAACAATTCATTACCGAAAAATTCTGAATATTCTCCGCATATTGCATTGCTTGCCGTCCAGCTGATGTTTGGCTCAGCACCGATTTTGGGAAAGTTTGCTTTAACGACGTTTCCCCCGCCGGCGATTGTCGGTTTTCGCGTCGCGGGCGCAGCGCTCGCTTTTTTCGCGCTTCAAAAATTCAGCGGAACTCTGCGACTCGACAAGCGTAGTCATTATTTTTATTTCGCTCTGTTTAGTTTTTTCGGCGTGATATTTAATCAAATGCTCTTTTTCAAAGGTTTATCTTTGACGACAGCGACGAATACTTCGCTGCTCGCGGTGATGATTCCGGTTTTTGCGATTATTGTCAGCGTCATCATCAAAAATGACACGATTTCGTGGCAAAAAATTGTCGGCATAATTGTCGCGGCGGGCGGCGTAATTTATCTGATCGACCCGACCAATGCGAGTTTTTCGTCCGCCACGACACAGGGTGATATTTTGATAATTCTCAACAGTTTGTCTTACGCCACATACGTTGCCATTTCCAAAAAATTGATCACGCATTACGGCGCTCTCAAATCAATCGCGTGGGTTTTTCTTTTTGCGAGCGTTGTTAACGTTCCGGTTGGCTTGTTTTCTCTCCAATCAGTTGAACTGTCAAACGTCGGTTTCGCGGCGTGGGCGGCGCTGGCGGCAGTCGTGATTTTCCCGACGATTCTGGCTTATTACTGGAACACCTGGGCTTTGGCGCGGGTTGAGCCGTCCGTCGTCGCGGTTTATATTTATCTGCAGCCTCTGATCGGCACGTTTCTGGCAATTTTTGTTTTGGGCGAAGCCTGGAAACCGAGAATTTTTGTGGCAATGATTTTAATTTTCGCGGGAGTTTTTCTGGTGACAAGAAAGCGACAGCGCGAAGTTATTTCAAAAATCTAATCAAGAATCTTCCCGCCGATGATTGTTAATTGCACGTTTCCCTGTTCGTCGAGCGCAACCAAATCGGCTCGTTTGCCGACTTCGATTGAACCGTGAGTCGTTTCGATGCCGAGCATTTTTGCTGGTGTCAGGCTTGCCATTTGCGAAACTTCCCTTTTCTCAATTCCTAGAGAAATCATCAATTTTACTGCCTCGAGCATTGTAATGACCGAGCCCGCAATACTTCCGCGCTCATTTTGAGTTTTGCCGTTTATTACAGAGATTTTTTCATTCCACAATTCAAATGTGCCGTCGCCCAGACCCGTCGGCGCAACCGAATCGCTGACGAGCGCGAGCGCGTTCGCCGTTTTGTTCCGGTATGCGAATTTGAGCATTTCCGGCGCGACGTGAACGCCGTCGGCGATGATTTCACAAATTATCTTATCGTTTGACAATGCCCAGCCCGCAACGCCGACTTCTCTGTGATGCACGCCGGTCATCGCGTTAAAAAGATGCGTCACCTGGCTTGCGCCCGCTTCAAAAGCACGGTTCAATGTTTCAAAATCGGCGCGCGTGTGACCGATTGAAACAATCCAGTTTTGCTTTTTGAGTTCTTTAATTAAATCGATTCCGCCCGCGATTTCCGGTGCAAGCGTCGTCAAATGAATCGCATTTAGGCTTTCGAGTTTTGGCAAATTTTCGACTTCATCGCCCCTGACAAACTGTTTGAAAAACTTTGGGCGAAGCGCGCCGCACATTTTTTCATTGGCAAAAACACCTTCGTAATGAACGCCCAAAACCTGCGCGATTGGTTCATCAGTTTGCGTTTCCATCACTTCATCAATCGCTCTAATACCTTTCCGATAAACTTCATTGGAATCGGGAACAAATGTCGGAAGCCACGCCGTTACGCCTTCACCCGCCAGAAATTTCCCGACTTTGCGTAAATCTTTAGCCGTCGCTGTGTTGACATCGACACCGACCGCGCCGTGATTGTGCATGTCGATAAAACCTGCATAAAGATTTCGTTCAGCTAAATTGATAACTTTGTCGGCTGTGAAGTCCTCATTGTTTTTAGAGATTTCAGAAATTATTCCATCGTTGATTAGAAGAGAAACATTTTCCGCCATTTCGCCCGCCAAAATCGCAAACGCATTTCTTAATAAAACAGTTTTCATAGCTGAATTTTTCCAAATTTTATTATTGGATGCAAATAAAAAGCCCGCGCCGTTTTTACACCGCGCGAGCATTAAAGTTTCTAATATAAAAAGCAATTAGAAATAAAACTTAGCGCCAAATTGGAACGTTCGCGGGTCGCGGACACTCGTTACCTGTCCGAAGTTGGAAGCCGTCACATTAGTGCTGAGACCTCTAAAGTTGGTCGTATTAAAAATGTTAAAGGCTTCGGCCCGAAGCTGCACACGTATATCTTCACCAAAGCGAAGATTTTTTGCCAGCGTAAAGTCAACTCTTTTTGTATCCGGTCCGTTGACAATTCCGCGCCCAGCGGTTCCGACGGTATTACTCAAATTTGTTGCCGTACTTAGCGGGTTTAGTTCAAAACAGCTGGTATTGAAAAATTGCTGCAGAGTTCCCGCGCCGCCTTCATTTGGATTACACAATACATTCGGTCTGCCGCCCGCGACTGCCGCCGGTATAAAACCGACCCCTGCCGGATCGTAAGCCGATGTAGTTACTGTGAAAGGTAATCCAGTGTTATATGTGACAATACCGGAGAATTGATACCCGCCCAGAAGTTTACCAATAAAACCTTCCTGCTTATTAAAGAACGGCAGTTCATAAACGAAATTGACATTAAAAACGTGCCGCCGATCAAGCGATGCTCTTCCGTATTCGCTTTTGATATCGTATGTGTTTTGCGGAGCGGTACTGCGGTCGGTTTGGCTGTTGGTTAGATTTTTCGAAAACGTATATGCCATATTGACCTGCGACGCGCCTGAAAAACGGTGTTGCGCAGAAACTTGTAAACTGTGGTAGTTCGAGTTAAATCTGGGCTGGATCATCGTAACTGAACGATAACCCCGATAGGGACGAAGTTGGTCAATGATATTGGTTTGAGCAGTCGAAAAGAATCCGGTTCCACGCGGTAGACAAGTTACCGGCGTGAAAGCGGCGGTCTGCCCGAAATAGTTGCCGCCGCTCGCGCATAACGAATTATTCGCCAGTCCCGGTTGAATTTCGTTGATCTCAACCGCGCCGATCAGATGCGTGCCTTTTGAACCGAAATAACCGATTGTAAACAAAGTGTCGTTGGTTAATTGGTGCTGAATATCCAAAGACCAATGCTGCATATACGGCGTGTTAAAATCGCGCTGAATGGAGCGCAAATTCGGCGTTGTCGCTGATGCAACCGCCGTTACTGTCTGTCCTGTCGGAAGCGGTTGGTCAAGCCGCGTTCCGCTGATTGCAAAAGTTTCCTGATACGGCGGATTGACGCCGATATTCTGGAGCAGAATGCCGTTTAAGACTTGCTCGTGATAAATACCGTAACCGGTTCTGATCGACGTTTTACCCTTTTTGAACGGGTCGAAGGCTAAACCGATGCGCGGCGCAAAATTCGTTTTTGAAACATTGACGACAAATTTCCCGCCCGGCGACACCGTTGGCGTACAGTTAGCGGCAGTTGCGTAGTTTTGTGCATTAACAATCAAGCCGCTGCAGTAATTTCCTGTTCCGGCAACGCGGTTTCCAGCACCGGTTACGCGCGGCGCTTCTGCCGCATTATAAAGCTCAGGGACAAAATTGCTTAAGCGTCCGTTTTGGTCATACGGTGCGCCGTAGAACGAGTAACGAAGTCCGTAATAAAAAGTCAGATTGCTGCGAACGCGCCATTCGTCCTGCGCATAAGCTTCAATGTTTCTCTGCCGTAAATCTCCCGTATAATCGAATCGTGCCTGGGAAAATGTCACGTTATTGCCCTGCAAAAAATTGGCGAAGGCTTGAAAATTAGCGCGGCGCGCCAGATTCAGTTCCTGCGTAGTGGCGTTTGGCGCCGACACGCTTGCCTGAATCGCGCTGGTCGAGACCGTGTTTAAGAAACCGCTGAAAGTGCCTTCATTGCTGCCGGCAAGAGAGTTTTCGTTTTTGCGGTATTTGGAAAAAGTCACGCCATATTTTGTTGTGTGACCCCTTAAAATCCACGTTAAATTTGTGCTGTAATTATTTTTATTGGAAAAATTGTCATACGGACCGAAACCAGTCAAATTGCTAAAACCATTTCCCACAACGGTCGGCACGCGGTCGCGAGTGTTGATATACGGTAGAGGCGGCGTAATCGGGGAATTCGTTAAAGCCAGAGTTCCGACATTCGAGCTTAAAATCGCGCCGTAAGAGTGCGTATAGCGACCTTCAACAATCAGCTGCGGACTGACTACATAAGTTGCCTGAACCGTGTGGGTGCGTCCGGGCGAGTTGGTTGCCGTCGTTGGAACACCGGGCTGCCCTGATCCATTTGAGAAAAGTGAGTTAGCTTCAACCGTCGGAATTTTATCGTTTTGGAAGCGATAAAAAGCTGATAGGTTTTTTGAGAAACTGTGGTCAAGCTTGAAAATCTCCTGCCTGAAGTCAAACGTATTTCGCGTCGGGAACGAGAGCGCTCTTGTCAGAGGATCGGTCGGAAGCGGCAATTTGTTGTAGATAAAAGTCAGATATTGCTGCGCGACCGGATTGATCGCCGCGAGGGAAGCCAGAGGAGTTCCGGCGGGAAGCACATTCAGGCACGTCGCCGTCGTAGTTGTCGGAACATTCGCGCTCAAACAGATGTCTATCGGAAAGATGCCCTGCCGCATTGCCGCGTCCGGAACAGTCGAGTTTAGCGTTGGGTACCGAATGTCTTTGCGCTGTTCTTCGGAAAAGAAGAAATATGTTTTCTTGTATCTTTTTAAAAAGCCGCTATCGCCACCGTCGCCGAAATTAGGACCGAAAATCGGACCGCCGACTGTAAAACCATAATTGTTATACCTGAGAGGACGCCGCAAAACTTTGCCGTTTTTACCGCGGGGCAGCGCCGTATTTTGATTGGTTAAAAAGTCGTTGGCATTAAATTTTTCGTTGCGCACAAATTCAAACAGCGATCCGTGAAATTCATCGGTTCCGCTGCGAGTGACGACGTTTACTTGCCCGCCGCCGCTTGAACCGGATTCTGCCGGAAAGAGCGAACGCAAAACTTTGAATTCGCCGATTGAATCGACGCTCGGATAAGCCTGAATCGTGATATTCGAACCGCGGTCGGTGATGTCCGCGCCGTCAACGGTAAAAGTATTCTGACTGCTGCGCGCGCCGTTGACCGCGATGTTAATCGTATTGGCTTGACCATCAGGATTGGTCGTGCCGACGAAAACCTGGTCGGAAAGATCATTGGAAACGCCGGGCGCGAGCGCGACAAGCTGCACAAAATTACGATTATTAATCGAAAGCTCGCGAACCTGATCGCCGTTGATCGTAGTGGAAGCGGTTGGCGTTGATAATTCAACCGACACTTGATTAGCTTCCACCGTGACCACTTCCGCAACATTTCCCGCTTCAAGCGCGAAATCAACCGAGCGGCGTTGTCCAACATCGAGTTTGACATCAGTTTGGACAGATTTTTTGAAGTTTGCAGATTCGACCGTCACTAAATAAATGCTGGAAACTAAATTAGGAGCGCTGAACGCGCCGTCATCATTAGTTGTTAAAGTTCGAACTACCGCATTGTCCTTGCTCGGATCGGTAATCGTGACAGTAGCGCCCGGTACAATCGCGCCCGCCGCGTCGCGCACTGTTCCGTTTATTGTTCCGGTTGTCTCCTGAGCCGCTGCAAAACCGCTGAGGGTTAAAAGCAGTGCGAGTGAAACTACCATCAATCGCGAAATGTATGGAAAACTATTTTTCATTGTTCTTTGTTCCTCGTTTCAAAATTTAAGAAATAAAATTGCAGGCTATAAGAAAAATTTAGATTTTTGGAGAAATATTCAATTTTTCGTTATGGATTGATTGGCAAAAAACTTTAATTAAATCAGCGAAACCAAGCAAATATAAAGATGTAACAAAAAATTAAGGTGTAGAATTTGGTTACAACGCGAAAATAATTGTTTGTAAAGCAAGAACTGTGCGCGACGGTTTTCAACTTTCTCCAAGCCAGCCGCCCACGTTTTTTGATTTCTTGGGCGTCCAACTTCGTTTGATTTTTTCAAAATCCTATTTTGAAGAATCGCACAAAAAATTACCCGCAATGCTTTTTTAGCATTACGGGTATGAAAAACGTTTATTGCTGCGTATTAAAAAATGTAACGCAGTGAAAGTTGAATATTGCGCGGAGCATATTGCGTGGCGGTTCCATTAATTTGTCCAAAGCCGGAACTTGTAAAAGTTGAGTTTGGAAAACCATACTGAACATAATTAAATGCATTAAAAAGGTCAGCGCGGATGCTCAAGCTATGACCTTCAAAAGGCATTAAGAATTTCTTTGAGAGAGCAAAGTCAAAGTTTTTCACGCCGTCGACGTAGAAAGTATTTCGTCCCACAATACAGCAATCCAAATCCGCCAGTGTCGCGGCGCGAAAAGCGCTCTGCGGCAGACTTGCCACGGAAGTGTTCGGATTACCGAAAGTGCGTCCGAGCAGGCTCGGATCGAGAAGAACTGGGCGGCTTTCGGCAAAATTATCGAAATCTAAATCTGCAGTTCCTCCGGTGACGGTAAAAGGTGTGCCGTGAACCCATTTGAAAACCGTCGAAATCTGCCAGCCGCCGAAAATTTGACCGATAAAATCTTTACGTTTATCAAGCCAGGGAAGTCGGTAAGTTCCAAACAAAGTAAAACGGTGCGGCGTGTGAAAACGCGAATAACCACGCGAGGCTTTCAGGTTGTTTCCGGTCTGGTTGCTGTCGCCTCCTGTAAAACCGGTTGCTTCGGAAGTTGTATCCTCAGATTTGCTGAAAGTATAAGCAGCTTGAAAATTGAGTCCGTTGCTCAAACGCTTGGTAAATTCAATCTGCAAGCCGTCATACCAGGTAAATGCGCCGTTGCTGACCTCGGATTGACCGCCAAATCTTCCGTCGGGTCTTCTTTCATTAATCCGCGGAACACGAATGCTGTATTCGTTAGCGCCGAGCGGAACAACATTCGGACAAGTCATTGTCGGAGCAATATAATTGGCTGCGCCAGGAGTTCCTAATCCTGTTCCGGCGCATAGCGCATCTGCCGCCGGGCGTAAAACTTGTCCCCTGACATCAGCACGGCGCGGGTCGTTTGCCGCAAAACTGTTGAAAAGAGTTTGTCCGAATATAATATTCGGAGCATTATTCGGATGATCCGTGACTGTAACACCGTTCGGGTCATTTTGTGGAGCATTGCCGAATTTATAACGCAACAGACCGAATCCGCGATTGCCGGTGTAACTGATTCTGACCGCCGATTTCCACGGCAATTGTCTTTCAAACGTCAAATTCCACTGTTTGGTATAAGGCATTTCAAGATTCGGGTCGACAATCAGCGATTTGCTGTAGCGAACCGTCGGTTCAACGCCCGGAGTAAAAACAAATCCGAGTGTCGGGTCTACTAAGTTCGTCGGACCAAAAACTGAACTTGCCGTAGACTGGTTGTAATAGAAAGCATTGGGCGTATTTGTACGAACGGACGCGCCCGATTGCGCAAATACCGATTGAAACAATCTGCCGTGGTAATAGCCGTAGCCGCCGCGGATTGAAGATTGACCCGGCTCACCGAATATTTTGGATAAAAAGCCTTCTTTAAATCCGGGACTGTAAGCAAATCCGATACGCGGTTCGATATTGTCTTTATCATCGCCGTAGACATAATCAATCTTATCGTCTACTTCTCTCGGCGCTTTGACATACTCGTAACGTCCGCCGAGATTAAGCGTCAAATTCGGAAAAATTTTCCAGTTGTCTTCGACATAAAAGTTATATTCCCCAATGCGATTTTTAAGGAAAAAACTACCGTAACCCCTTTGAAAATTAGAAACGCAGCCATTCAAAAGCGAAGCAAAGCCGTTGCCGTAAGCTACGCCGTTGCAAAGCGTAGTAGCAGATGAATTAAAAGTATAAAAACCGCGAGACGCATTGTCGGCTAAATCGTCCAATTTCTGGGCTCGAATATCGGTGCCCATTTTTAAAAAATGGTTTGAACCCAAAGCCCACGACAGGTTATAAACAAATTGATTGTCCGTTTGATAACGCTGAATCGGAAAATTATTCGAATTACCGATAATTGAGCCGGAAATGGCAACCGGATTAAAAAATCGGATGGTCGGTGTATCATTACCGGCGGCAATATTTACCTGAGTTGTTCTTAATCCCAAGCCGTAACGAAACTCTCCAACCAGTTGCGGGCTGAAAATATGCGTCCAGGTGACACCGAGATTTCGTTGTTTATTATTTTGGTCGGCGCGTTCGCCAATAATAATGTCTTCGGCAGTAAACTGTTGGCGTGTAAATTGAAAACGCGCAAACACGGTATCGGATTGTCTAGGATTCCAATCAACTCGTGCTGAGTAATCTTCAGCCGGAAAATCAAATCCCTGCTGTCCTTCAAAAACTCGCGGTCCACGCGAACTGTTCGGAACAGCATTAGCAAACCTGCTGACGACCGATTGAATGAAGGCGCGATTAGCCGGAGTGTCGTTTGCCGGTGTAACTCTAAACCAATTCGCCGGATCTCTTTCGCTCAACGTAAAAACATCTCGCGTAAAATTATTAGCACCTGTATTTTCGGTGCGGTCAAAACTGACAAAACCGAACAAATTATTTTTTATAATCGGAAAACCTGCCGTAAAGCCAAACTGGTTGCGGCGATTAACGGGCTTTTTAAGATGATTGAAAAAGGGTTTTGCGTTAAGCGAGCTGTTACTATGAAACAAATACGCGCTTCCTCTGAGTCTATTAGTTCCTGAAAGAGTTTGGACTAAAACAACCGCGCCGTAGCCGCGTCCGAATTCAGCCGTAAAGTTGTTGGTAATAACCTGAAACTCTTTAATGGTCGCTAATGATGCGCCTTGACGATTCTGGTTTTCCGACGAATCGTCATTATTTACACCGTTAATTTGAAACGTTGCGCCGCGCGTTCCGGTACCGTTAAAATTGACGGATGAACCGGAAGAAGCTGTCGGATTATTTTGACCGCTGGTCGGGTTTTCTTGAAAGCCGGTAAAAGTTTCCGCCAGCGTCAGAAAATTCCCCTGATTTGCGACCGGTCTTTCCTGAATCTGTTCGCTGGTTAAAGAGCTTGCGATTTGACCGTTAGTCGTATTAATCGGCGCCGGCTCATCGGTAATCGTTACTTCCGCGCTAACCGACGGGTCAAGTCTGAAATCAACTTGAGTTGTTTGATTCAGCGTCACGTCGATATTTTCCCGCGTCACCACGCCGAAACCTGCTTGACTTGCCGTGACGCGGTAACGTCCGAGCGGCAAAAACGTAGCAATAAATGATCCGTCTTCGTTCGTCGTCAAATCGCGTTTCAAACCGGTTTCGATATTGACGATCTCAACCGAAGCTCCGACGACGATTGCGGCGTTAACGTCAACAATCCTTCCTTTTAATGTTCCGGTAACGGTTTGCGCTTCTGCAAAAGTGCTTAAATATAAACTACAAGCTAAAGCGATAAGCATCGTGAACATTATCTGCCAAAAACTATTTTTCATTGTTCTATTTTCCTCGTGTCAAAATTTAAGAAATAAAATTGCAAGCTATAAGAAAAATTTAGATTTTTGGAAAAGTATTCAAATTTTCGTTATTGATTGCCAAACACAGCGATTTGAGAAATTGTTGCGTTTGAAGAGCTAACGGGTTTTTCGAGAAAATTTGAAAATGCTTAAATGACCGCTATTCTAATATAATTATTTATAAAGCAAAAACTGTGCGCGACGTTTTGCGAAGGCTGCCAAATCGTTTTGCTCCGCTTTTTCAATTTCCTCGCTGCTCGCTCCCTGCATTATTAGATTAAAAATTTTATCGTTGACAACCAAACGATTGAGGCGCTCGGTTTTCCATTCGTTCGCGTATAAATTGCGAAACGCGAGAGCGATTTCTATTCCTGTTTTAACCGGCTTGAATTTTTCGCGATCGGTAATAACCAAATTGATTCCGCCGATTTCTTCGTCTTTGAAATTCGAAGCGTTAGGCTTAAATCGAACGGGGACGAAGCGCACGCCCGTGAGATTTCGCTGATTGAGATACGCGGCGAGCCGTCTGCCGTCGATCCACGGCGCACCGACGACTTCAAACGGCGTGTCGGTTCCGCGCCCGACTGAAATATTTGTGTATTCGAGCATTCCGATGCCAGGATAAAGCGTCGCTTCGGTGAGCGAGCGCATATTCGGCGAAGGATTCGTCCAAGTTTGCGAAGTTTCGTCGAACCACATTCGGCGCTGCCAGTTTTCCATTTTTATGACGCGCAAATCGGCGCCTATTTTCTTTTCCGCGTTAAACATCTGCGCAATTTCGCCAATCGTCATCGCGTGCCGAACCGGTATGTTGTGTGTCGCGACAAAAGAATATTTATCGGTGTCGGCAATCGCCCCTTCCGTGTCTATGCCGTTAATTGGATTCGGGCGATCTAAAATAAACACTGGTTTTCCCGCCTTTGCCGCCTCTTCCATCACGTTTTGTAAAGTTGAAATATACGTGTAAAAACGTGCGCCGATGTCCTGGATATCGAAAATAATTGCGTCCAAATCTTTCAAATGTTCAGGCTTCGGGCGACGAGTTTCGCCGTAGAGCGAATAAACGGGCAAGCCGGTTTTCTCGTCCGTCGAATCGACGATTTTTTCCTGATCGAGCTGTCCGCGAATGCCGTGTTCGGGCGAGAATAGCGCGACGAGTTTAACACCTTGCGCGTTTTTCAAAACATCAATCGTTTGCGTTCCGGCGAGATTTCTGCCCGTGTGGTTAGTCACTAAACCGATGCGCAAATTTTCGATTTGTTTGAATTTTTCCTTTTCCAAAACATCGATGCCATTTAAAACCGTCGCTGTTTTTACCGGCTGCGAACTGCTGACTACCGACTGCTGCTTAACAAAATTTGGAATTTGCGCTGCGACTTGCGATGAATAGACGCTTTCGGCGAGACGCATTGCTTCCACCGGAACGTCTTCGATTGCCGAGGCAACAACGGTTGCAACTTTTGCGCGGAGCGGCGTGGCGTCGCCTTTGCCGTCCGGATGAACTCGGTTTGAAAGAAAGACGACAAAGGTTTGTGAAACGCGGTCAATCCACACGCTCGTTCCCGTAAAACCCGTGTGTCCGAACGAACCGAGCGGAAAAAGCTCGCCGCGATTCGACGAAAATGCAGTATTAATGTCCCAGCCAAGCCCGCGCGTCGCGCCCGTTTCAGAAACAACATACGGCGCGGTCATTTTTTCAATCGTCGCCGCGCTCAAAACGCGGTTGCCGTCTAAAGATCCGCCGTTAAGGAGCATTTGACAATATCTGGCTAAATCATCGGCAGTCGAAAAAAGTCCGGCGTGTCCGGCAACACCACCCATTCGGAAAGCGGTCGGGTCGTGGACTTGTCCGCGCAAAATTAAATTTCCTGTTTTTTCATCACCTTCAAAATTTGAACCGAGATAACTGCTTTGTCCTTTAATATTTTCGGTTGGAGCGACTCTCTTTTCTATCAAATTCGCTTCACTAACAACGGTCTCAACTGTTGTATTCGCGCTGCTTAACCGAAAAAATTGCGAATCCTTCATTTTTAACGGCTGTAAAAAATTTATTTCCGTAAACCTATCAAGACAACTTAAACTGACACATTCCCCAATGTCACCATTAATTCTGCCTAAACGGAGCACAATCTCACCAAGCACAATAAAACCAATATCCGAATAAACAAACTTTGTTCCCGCGGGTTGGTGCAATTTTTCTGTCTTCAGAGCCTCAATCATTCCGCCCGGTCCCGTCCATTTTTCCCGTAAATCAAAATCCGGCGCGAAACCTGAAACGTGCGTCAGAAGCTGCTGCACCGTCACTTTTTTTACGTCTTCGTTTTCAATTTCAGGAATGAACTTGCCGATTGTATCATTTAGGCGAAGTTGCCCTCGCTCGATGAGAATCATCACGCTCGTCGCCGTCGCAATTGATTTCGTTAAACTCGCTACGTCGAAAATCGTATCAACCGTCATCCTTTCAACTGCCGGAACCAAAGCGCGATTGCCGAACGCCTTGCGATAAACGATTTTCCCCTTGCGCCCGATTAGCACAACCGCGCCCGGAAGTTTTTTATCGGCGATGTCTTTTTCAACCAAAGCGTCAATTTGTTTCAGCTTCTCGGCAGACATTCCAACGGTATTTGGCGCGGCGACAGGCAGACTTTGAGCAGTGAGCAGCAAGCAGTGAGCAGTAAGCAGTAAAAAAACCGCACCGCAGACAAATAACTTTAAACATTCACCAATCACTAATAAATGACCGGCAGCATTAAACTTTGAACTTTGAATTTTGAACTTTGAACTCTGGTTTTTAAACTTCATTTACTTGTTTTTAGATCTCTTTCTCGTTCCTTAAAACTTTCTTTACAAAACTGGATAAATTCTTTGGCGATCGGTGACAGATAACCGCCGCGAAGACGGGCTAAACCTAAGTCCCATTTAATCTCCGCGCCTTCGATCATCCACGAAATAAGGCGTTTTTCGCGTATTTCCGACGCGACGTTTTTCGCGCCCGCGATGCCGACGCCCATCTGGTTTTCGACCATTTTATTGATTGCCTCCTGGCGCGAAAGTTCCATCATGACATTTGGTCTGACATTTGCCGTCGAGAAAAAATCATCAATCATCCGGCGCGTGTTGCCGCCCTGTTCGCCCAAAATCAGATGCTCCCCGGCGAGCGTCGCCGCGCTGATATATTTTTCTTTGGCAAGCGGATGTTTTGGATGCGCGATGGCAACGATTTCGTCTGTAAAAAGTGAATCGGTTTGAATATTGGAATTTTCAACCGGCAGAGAAACAAATGCGATATCAATTTCGCCGTGCATAATTTTTTCAGCCAGCGCGTGACTTGTGCCGGAGTTGACCGTAATTTCAGCGGACGGAAATTTCCCTTTGAGCTTTTCAAGGATTTGCGGCAATTGCGCCGTCGCAAACATCGCCGACGCCGAAGAATTTATCCAGTTTTGTAAAGAAAGTTTTAAGGAACGA
>MWVV01000388.1_pt1 | contig 16159 bp, 14 predicted proteins | sample 1047281 | NCBI WGS metagenome assembly MWVV01 (sample SAMN06349986, study PRJNA376086) | soil metagenome | isolation source: PT-2 sample Antarctic (ecotone) soil | place: Antarctica | collected 2015-01-13 | reverse complement strand
ACAGACATTGAAACTCTTCATCAGTCAAACCGGTGGCGGCAAGAAACTCTTTCGGCTTTTCTTTTAACTCCGCATATTTTAACATTTACATAGATTAACCGATTTTACTTATTTCCAATAATGTCTAATGTAAAAACTTTGATTTTTGAACTTTGAACTTTGAACCTGTCTTTGCTACGATTTGCCTCAAGAATATGGCAGATGAATTTGGATTAGTTGAAAAATCGCGGATTATGGACGCGGCACGAATGAAACGCGCCGTGTCGCGGCTGGCTTCGGAAATCGTCGAAGAAAACCAAGGCGCGGAAGATTTGTATATCGTCGGCATACGGCGGCGCGGCGTTCCTCTAGCAGAAAGAATCTTGACAAAAATTGAAGAACTAGAAGGCGAAAAACCGCTTTTCGGCATTATTGACATCACGCTCTACCGCGACGATTTATCAACCGTCGGCGCAAATCCGATTGTCAACCGCACCGAATTAGATGCCGATATCGAAAATAAAAATATCATTTTGGTTGACGACGTGCTTTACACGGGCAGAACTATTAGAGCCGCGCTCGACCAATTAATGGATTTCGGTCGCCCGCGCAAAGTGCAGCTTGCCGTTCTAGTTGACAGAGGAAAAGAACACCGCGAATTGCCGATTCAAGCCGACTATATCGGCAAAACCGTGCCGACTAAAAGAAGCGAGATTATCAAAGTGATGCTTAAAGAATATGACGACGACGAAGCCGTATGGATTTACGAGCGTCCGTCTGTATGAATTTTTAAAGCAAGGTCGAACGCCTTGCTTTTTTTATAAAATAAAATGGAGAAACCGTTTCGCCGAAGAGATTTACTTGGAATCCGCAATCTTTCCGCCGATGAAATCGTCGGAATTTTGAATACTGCCGAAAATTTCCGCGAGATAAATTCTCGTGAGATTAAGAAAGTTCCGACGCTGCGCGGCAAAACCGTTATCAATCTTTTTTTTGAATCTTCAACGCGCACCCGCACCTCGTTTGAACTCGCCGCCAAACGTCTTTCCGCCGATGCGGTCAACATCAGCGTTTCTTCTTCCGCGCTCACCAAAGGCGAAACTCTGCTCGATACGGCGATGAATCTTGATGCGATGTCGCCCGATTGCATCGTCGTTCGGCACGCTTCGGCAGGCGTTCCGCACCAACTCGCCAAAGTTTCAAAAGCGGCAATCGTCAACGCGGGCGACGGCGCGAACGAACATCCGACACAGGCCTTACTCGACGCGATGACCATCCGCGAACACAAAGGCAAAATTGACGGTTTGGAAGTTGCTATCGTCGGCGATATTCTGCATTCGCGCGTGGCGCGTTCAAACATTCATCTCTTAACAAAACTCGGCGCAAAAGTCCGCGTCGCCGGACCGAAAACGCTTGTGCCGGACGATTTCGCGCATCTTGTCGAAAAAAATTTGTTCGTTTCAAAAAACATTGAAGAAGCCATCGAAGGCGCGGATGTCGTGATGATTTTGCGGATTCAAAAGGAGAGACAAGACTCGGCATATTTTCCGACTTTGCGCGAATACTCGATTCATTACGGCTTAACCAACGAAAGATTAAATCTCGCTAAATCCGATGCCATCGTTCTGCATCCGGGACCGATGAATCGCGGCATCGAAATCGCTTCGGAAGTCGCGGACAGTTCGCGCTCTTTAATTCTAGACCAAGTAAAATACGGCGTTGCCGTGCGAATGGCGGTTTTGTATCTCGCAACCGGAGGAAATCCGAGTTAATGAATGAAGTTTTCGAGATAATCGGAAAAATTTCAGAAATTGAAACAATCGCCATCGGCTCAAACATCCGTGAAGTTTCCGACTTGCGAGAAAAATTCGGTCGCAGGCGTTGGCGAAAATTGAAAGGATTGCTCAAGTAAAATTGCAAAATGGTAGAATAAGACTCGCCGAATTGTATTGGTATGAAGCGCACGGAATTGGCAAGAGAAAAATAAAAATCAAAACATTTTTGGATTAAAGTTATGAATCAGAAAGACAGACAATTTGTTTTGTGCATTAAAAACGAAGGTTACGAAGATTTGGAAATCCGCAAAATCTACGAAGTTTTGCCTGACGAAAATGCGGCAAAAGACGAATATATTCGTATCATTGACGAATCGGGCGAAGATTATCTTTACCCGTCGAATTATTTTTATCCGGTCGAGATTGCCCAAAACGTCCGCGAAACCTTGCTTCGAGCCGCTTAAATGAAGAATGAAACAACAACTTTATTTCGTCCTGTCGGCACAAAAGAATTAGCTTTAATCGAAGCAAGCAACTTCACGGCATTTCCGCCGCGATTGCCGGAACAGCCGATTTTTTATCCGGTTTTGAACGAAGAATACGCAACGCAAATCGCCTGCGATTGGAATGCAAAATACAACAAAGACAAAATCGGTTACGTTACAAAATTTGAAGTCAGCAGAAAATTTTTAGACAAATACGAAGTAAAAATTGTCGGCAGTAAAACGCACCAAGAATATTGGATTCCGGCAGAAGATTTGGGAGAATTTAATCGGAACATTGTTGGTAAGATTGATATTACTGCAGAATTCAGAGGTCGAGTATGAAAAAGCTTCTTCTATTTTTATTTTTTATTTACTGTTTTGTTTCCTGTTCAAAAACCGATGCGCCGTTGAATCTTTCCAATAATACTCAAGAAATTTCAAACCAATCGAATTCATCAAACACTGTGAATTTAACGCCGACACCCGCGAACAAGACGACCCCGAAAACAAAAATTCCCACGCCGAAGGTCAGCGATTTTGCTGTCGAAACATTTTTCAGGCACTCCGAAAAGAAGGATGAAAAAATGAATATGCTACCGCCGTTTCAATACGGGGAGATTTCCTTTTTTGTCGCGTCCAATAAAATCAAGTCAGGCGATTCCGTAACCGCTGTTTCGCTTCAGATTGATTACGAAAACATCAATTTAAAAGTCAAGAAAATCGAAAGGGTTCCTTTTTTAGATTGCGACGTGGAAAAAACCGGCTCGGATGTCGAATTTGAACAGATAACCGACCGACGATTGTTGGAAATAAAACCTATTTCGGGACGAGCCGAAGAACAACCGTTTGATTTTCTCGTTATTTATCCAGCCGTTGAAAACGCTAAAAAATTAAAACAAACGGAATTAACCAAAGAGATGCTGCCGGAGAAGGTCGGAGTCGAACAGGTCGTTGCGGCGATTGATTTGAACGACGACGGAAATCCCGATTTGCTCGTCAGCAATTATTGTTGCTACGATTCTTCGCAGTGCGATTGCACAGAAAGTTACCAGAAAATCAATTCCAAATGGAAATATCTCGGTGGCTCCGAGCCTTGTTAGACGATGAAACTTTTAATCACGGGCGGTCATTTGATTGACCCAACCGAAGGGCAAAACAGCGGAAAGAATCTTTTAATCGAAGATGGAAAAGTCACCGCGTGGTTGAATCAAAATGAATCTGCACCCGAAGATGCGGAGGTTTTCGACGCGACCGGTCTAATTGTCGCGCCCGGTTTTATTGATTTGCACGTTCATCTGCGCGAGCCGGGACAGGAACACAAGGAAACGATTGCATCGGGCTGCGCGGCGGCGGCGGCGGGCGGCTTCACGAGCGTTTGCCCGATGCCGAACACATCGCCGATAAACGACAATGCGGCAATCACGCGCTATATGATTGAGCAAGCCAGAACAGCGGGTTTGGCAAATGTTTTTCCGGTCGGCGCGATCACAAAATCATCCGATGGCGCGGAACTCGCGGAAATGGGCGAGATGAAAGCGGCGGGCGCGGTTGCGGTTTCCGACGATGGGCGACCTGTGCCGAACGCGAGAATGATGCGGCGAGCGATGGAATATGCCAAGGATTTTGATTTGCCCGTGGTTGACCATTGCGAAGATAAATCGCTTTCGTCGGGCGGCGTGATGCACGAAGGAAAATTATCTTTGCTTTTGGGCTTAAAGGGAATGCCCGCGCTCGCTGAAGAACTCGATGTGGTGCGCGATATTATTCTGGCAAAGGAAACCGGAGCGCACTTTCATATCGCGCACGTTTCGACAAAAGGCGCGGTTGAAGCCGTCCGCCGCGCTAAAAACGAAGGCATCAATGTAACCTGCGAAGTTACGCCGCATCATTTTACATTGATTGATAAAGCCGTCGAAGGTTACGACACGAATACGAAAATGTCGCCGCCGCTTCGAAGTGAGGAACATCTCGAAGCAATTTTAGAAGCCTTAAAAGACGGCACGATTGACGCGATTGCCACCGACCACGCGCCGCATCACGCCGATGAAAAAGCTCTCGAATACGACCGCGCGCCATTTGGAATTACAGGGCTTGAAACGGCTGTCGGATTAGCTTTTAATGAACTGGTTCATAAAGGAATAATTAATTTGGTGCGTTTGATTGAACTTTGCTCTACCAATCCGGCGAAGATTTTCAAATTAAAAGACAGAGGAACTTTGAAAGTCGACTCAATCGCGGATATAACAATTCTCGACCCGGATTTGAATTGGACATATAATATTTCTGACAGCAAATCGAAATCGAAAAATTCGCCGTTCGACGCTTGGCAATTCGCGGGCGCGGCAGTGGCAGCGATAGTTGATGGAAAGATTGTCTATCGAAAATAAACACAAGCAACGATTAACCAACCGTTGCTTGTGTTTATTTTTGGCTTTTGATTTAACATCACATCGCAATCTCGACGGAAACGATTTCAGGCGTTGCGCCATTCACGTTATTTTTTGCTATCCGATAGTTGTTTTCCAACATCTTTTCCAGACTGCGTTCGGTGCGTGATTTCCGTAATCCGATTTTGTAAGCGGACGTTTCGATACTGGCAAGAAAATACTTGTTTCCGTAGCGGCGAAACGTCAATTTGCCGTTGCCCGAAGTACTTTTAGATTCGGCACCCATTCCCAAGAAAATTACCGATTGGCGATTGTCGCTGCTGCGAAGTGACCAAACCGCGCCGCTGTCACCCAACCGGTTTATTACATGATCGCCCGCCGCAATGGTCTGGTTTCTCACGCTGAAATCAAACGGGATATGCGCTTTGGCAGTCGTCGCGGATTGGGCGTGGATTGCAGTTACGGAAGAAATTGTTAAAACGATTATAAGACCGACGAATGTATAAATTTGTTTTTTCATAGTTTTTGCTCCTTACGATTTTTTTTGGTTGAAGCGGCTTTTTTTCCGCCTTCATAAATATAGTGCGACACCCACATCGGAATTGGCTCACGCGAATTAAAAAAGATTGACTTGAGTTATTTATCGGCATATTCTTAAGCGATATTTACAAAGATTTCTCGCCACAATGGAGATGCAATGCCGGAAACAACGCACTCATCGAAGGAAATAACCGAAATGCTCCGCGATTGGAGCGAACAGCGGCGCGGCGAAATTTTAGAGGCGATCGTGCCGCTTGTTTATGAAGAACTGCACCGCCAGGCGCACCGCTATTTGCGCCGCGAGAGGAAAAATCACACTTTGCAAACGACTGCGTTGATAAACGAGGCTTATTTAAAACTTATCGAACAAAAAAACGTCCGCTTTGAAAGCCGCACACATTTTTTTGCTATTGCGGCAAATCTGATGCGCGAGATTTTGGTTGACCACGCCAGAACGAAACACCGACTCAAACGCGGCGGCGTGAAAAGCGATTTGCCGCTTGAAGAAGCAATGCTCGTGGCGGCGGACGAAAAAGATTTCGATTTGATTGCGCTCGACGAAGCCTTGACCCGACTCGGCAAAATAGACGAACAGCAAGCCCGCATCGTCGAACTCAAATTTTTTGCCGATTTAACTTTGCAGGAAACAGCGGACGTTTTGGGAATTTCGACGGCGACCGTCAAGCGCGATTGGACGATGGCAAAAGTTTGGCTGCATCGCGAATTGACGAAATGAAAAGTTTCAGGTTTCAGGTCAATTTGAAATACAAATTACTATTGGACTTGAAACTTGAAACCTGAAACTTAAAACTTAAAGATGTCGGCACAATGGCAAAAAGTTAAAGAAATTCTGCAATCGGCGTTGGAACTCTCGTCCTATGAGCGTGAGCAATTCTTAGATAAAGTTTGCGGCGATGACAAATCTTTGCGCCGCGAAGTCGAAACTTTACTCGCTTCTTCGGAAAATGTCGGCAGTTTTATGGAGCAACCGGCAATCGGCGAGGTGGCGGAAATGTTTGTCGGCACGGAGAAAAATTTGCAAATCGGTGAAAGCCTCAATCACTATAGAATTCTCTCGCATTTGGGCGCGGGCGGAATGGGCGAAGTTTATCTTGCCGAAGATACGAAACTGAATCGCTTCGTAGCTCTCAAACTGCTGCCGCAATCCTTGTCTTCCGACCAAGATGCTAACCGCCTATTGCTTCGTGAAGCGCAAGCGGCGGCGACACTCGACCACCCGCACATCTGCCAGATTCACGAAATCGCCGAAATGGACGGACGTTCATTTATCGTGATGCAATTTTGCGAAGGCGAAACTCTGGCGGAAAAACTCGAACGAGAAACTTTTAATCTCCGCGAAACGCTCGACTTGGCGATTCAAATCGCTGACGCTTTGGCAAATGCTCATTCGAATCACGTCATTCACCGCGACATCAAACCCGCTAACATCATCGTTAACAAACAAGGACAAGCGAAAATTTTGGATTTCGGTTTGGCGACAATCATCGCGGAAAAGCTGAATTTGGAAAGCGGAAATGTCGAAAGCGAAGCGGAGACAGCGCAATTGCTGAGCGCGGCGAATATGATTATCGGCACAGCACCGTATATGTCGCCTGAACAAGTGTGCGGAAAACCGCTTGATGCGCGGACTGACATTTTCAGTTTGGGCGTTCTGCTTTATGAAATGTTGAGCGGCAAACAGCTTTTCAATCGTGAAAGCCACGCCGAAACCATATCCGCCGTTCTCAACTACGAACCACCGATTGCGAAAACACTCGTCGACACGCCAACGAAATTACAGCGTATCGTGCGAAAAAGTCTGGCGAAAGACAAAGAAAAACGCTATCAAACGGCGAAAGATTTACTCGTTGATTTGAAAGATGCGCGGCAAGAAATTCAAAACGCCAAAGCGAAAACGCAAATTCTCAAAGCTAATTCGACGGCTGAAATCAAGCCTCTTGAAGGCGGGACTCAAAACTTATACAAACGCCGCAAATTTGCAGCACTCGCGGCATTGGCAACATTTGTCGTCGCGCTCGCCGTCGTCGGCTATTTTGCATATTTTGCGTCGCGCCCGCCGATAACTTCCGTTGCCGTTCTGCCGTTTCAGAATGCCAGCGGTGATGCAAGTTTGGATTATCTGTCGGACGGTTTGAGCGAAAGCGTGATTGACCGTCTTTCCCAATTGCCGCAACTGAAAGTCATCGCCCGCAGTTCTAGTTTCAAATACAGAGGCGAGATCACAGATGTTCAAGACGTGGCAAATAAACTCGGCGTGCGGGCGATTGTGATGGGAAAAGTTGATCAGCGCGGCGATAATTTATCAATCAGAGTCGAAATGGTTGATGCGAGTAATAACAAACAATTGTGGGGCGAACAATATAATCGAAAAGCGGCGGACGCGCTCGCGGTGCAGCAGGAAATCGCGCAAACGGTTTCGGAAGAACTTCGCTTGAAGTTGACGGAAGCGCAAGAGCAGCAAATAACCAAGCAATTTACAAACAATCCGCAGGCTTACCGGATTTATTTGAATGGAGTATTTTTGCGCCGCAAAGGCGGAACTGAAAATGTAAAAAAATCGCTTGAATATCAAAATCAAGCCTTGGCACTTGACCCGAATTTCGCGCTGGCTTACACCGAAGTGGCAAGAGGTTATAACAATCTTGTCTTAAATGGCGTACTTGACCCGAAAGAGGGCAAGCCTAAAGCGCGGGCGGCGATAGAGAAAGCGTTGGAGTTGGACGAAACGCTTGCCGAAGTGCATCTCGCTTTAGCAAGAATCAAAAGGGACGAATTGGACTGGATGGGTGCTGAACGCGATTATAAACGAGCCATTGAATTAAATCTAAATCTGGCGGATGCTTATCAAGCCTATTCAGTTTATCTGGTGCAGGTGGGGCGGACGGACGAAGCCTTGACGGAAATCGAGCGGGCGCAGGAACTTGATCCTTTGAGAATTGCGCTAAAAACCACTGAAGGAAATATTTTGTATTTTGGGCGGCGGTATGACGAAGCCATTCAGAAATTGCAGGATGCCGTGGAGAAGGAGCCGGACAACACTATTTCGCACTACTATCTCGGCTACGCTTACATTGCCAAAGGGCAGTATGCGGAGGCAATCAGTAGTTTTCAGTTAGCAATTAAAATTAATGGTGAAACGACGAGTACATTAATTTATTTAGGTCAGACTTACGCTAAGTCCGGAAAGCGTGATGAAGCACTCGTTATCCTTAATAAGTTAAAGACGACCGAGAAGTATGTTTCTCCCGCTGAATTAGCGATTCTTTATACCGCGCTCGGTGATAAAGAAAAAGCACTTGAGTTGCTCGAACAAGCCTACGCCGCCCGCGATCTTCAGTTACAATTCCTCAAAGTTGAGCCGGGCTACGATGCTCTGCGCGAAGACCCGCGCTTTCAAGATTTGCTGCGGCACGTCGGTTTGGCGCAATGACTTAACACAATGAACCCGGAACAATGGCAAAAAGTAAAGGAGATTTTTGATGCCGCGCTGAAACGAGAGCCGAATGAGCTTTCGTCTTTTCTCGACAAAGCCTGCGACGGCAACCAGGAATTGCGCCGCGAAGTCGAAATTTTACTCGCTTCTTCGGAAAATGTCGGCAGTTTTATGGAGCAGGCGGCAATCGGCGAGGTGGCGGAAATTTTTGTCGGCGCGGAGAAAAATTTGCAAACCGGCGAACGCTTCAATCATTACGAAATAATCCGCCGACTTGGGGCGGGCGGAATGGGCGAAGTTTACGCGGCGGAAGATACGAAGCTGCATCGCCGCGTGGCTCTCAAACTGCTGCCGCAATCTTTGTCTTCCGACCGAGACGCCAACCGACGCCTGCTTCGTGAAGCGCGCGCCGCCGCCGCGCTCGACCATCCGCATATTTGTCAAATTCACGAAATCGCCGAAACGGGCGGTCGCTCGTTTATCGTAATGCAGTTTTGCGAAGGCGAAACCTTGGCGGAGAAAATCGAACGGGAAAATTTAACGCTCCGCGAAACGCTCGATTTGGCGGTTCAAATCGCCGACGCTCTGGCAAACGCGCATTCACACCAAGTCATTCACCGCGACATCAAGCCCGCCAATATCATCGTCAATAATCGCGGGCAAGCGAAAATTTTAGATTTCGGTCTGGCGAAAATCTTCGGGGAAAATTCCAATGCGGGAAGCGAAGACGGAACGGTGCAACTTCTAAGCCAGGCGAATATGATCGTCGGCACGCCGCCGTATATGTCGCCCGAACAAGCGCGCGGCGAACCGCTCGACGCGCGAACTGATATTTTCAGTTTCGGCGCGCTGCTTTATGAAATGTTGAGCGGCAAACAAGTTTTCAGCTGCGAAAGTCACGCCGAAACCATTTCCGCCGTTCTCAGCTTTGAACCGCCGATTGCGAAAACACTCGCCGACACGCCGACGGAATTACAGCGCATCGTGCGAAAAAGTTTGGCGAAAGACAAAGAAGAACGCTATCAAACAGCGAAAGATTTATTCCTTGATTTGAAAAATCTGCAAAAACGTCAGGAGTTTGAAGCCGAATTAGAACGCAGTCAATCGCCGAACCGAAACACGAAAGAAGTGCAGACGCAAATTTTTCAAGCCGTAGTTTCTTCAAAAACTCCAAAAATTCCGCCGAATAATCTCACGGAAAATCTTTCGCGGCTCGTCGGACGCGAAAAAGAAATCGCGGAAATCGAAAATTTATTAAGGCGCGAAGACATACGGCTCGTAACGATGACGGGCGTTGGCGGCGCAGGCAAAACCAGACTCGCGCAAGCCGTCGCCGAAAGAGCGTTACAAGATTTTTCGGACGGCGTGTTTTTTGTCGAATTGGCGGCAATTACAAATCCCGAATTAGTCGCTTCGACCATCGCGCAAACGCTCGGCGCAAAGGAAGCGGGCGGCAAGCCAATTCTCGAAGTTTTGAAAGATTACTTGTGCGAAAAACAAACGCTGATTGTCATTGACAACTTTGAGCAAGTAACCGATGCCGCGCCAAACATTGCCGAACTGGTTTCTGCCGCCAATCTGAAAATTTTAATTACGAGTCGTGTTCTTTTACATTTGAGTAAGGAACGCGAGTTTATTGTTCCGCCGTTTGCTTTGCCAAATAACACCGCGCAGATTTCCCTCGATGAACTCTCAAATTACGAGGCAATCAAATTGTTTGTCGAACGAGCGCGAAACGTGAAACCGAATTTTGCTCTTTCGGAAGATAATGCCAAAAGCGTAACGGAAATTTGCAGTCGGCTGGATGGTTTGCCGCTAGCGATTGAACTGGCGGCGGCACGAGTGAAGATTCTTTCGCCGCGGGCGATTCTCGCTAAACTCGAAAACCGTTTGAAATTGCTGACCGGCGGTGCGAGAGATTTGCCCGCCCGTCAGCAAACGATGCGCGGCGCGGTTGAATGGAGCTACGATTTACTAAATGAAGATGAAAAAACTTTATTTCGGCGTTTAGCGGTGTTCGCAGGTGGATTTACGTTTGAAGCCGCCGAAGCGGTGTGCGGCGGTTCTGACTTGTTGATTCTTGATTTAATAACTTCTTTAGTTAATAAAAGTTTGCTGGTTGCAAAAGAGCAGACGGACAGCGAACAACGCTTTCGGATGTTGGAAGTAGTTCGTGAATACGCGCTCGAATCTTTGGAGAAAAACAATGAAGCGGAAGCGATGCGGCGCAGTCACGCTGCGTATTTTCTCGCGCTCGGAGAAGAAGCCGAGCCGCATTTGACGGGCGCGGAATCGGTCAAATGGCTCAACCGTCTGGAAGATGAACACGACAATTTGCGAGATGCGCTTGCTTGGTTGTTGGAAAATGACGCAGAAATGGCGGCACGCCTTGCGGCGGCGATACGGACTTTTTGGACTAATCACAGTCATCTGACGGAAGGGCGCAAGTGGCTGAAAGCGGCGTTGGAGCGCGGAAGCCAAAACGCGCCCGCCGCCGTGCGTTTCAGACTGCTGAACGGGCTTGGTCTGGCGGCGCGGCAGCAGGGCGATTACTTGGCGGCGCGGAAAGTTTATGAAGAAGGTTTGGCGGCGGGCAGAGCGGCAAACGATTTGCGGCAAATCGCCCAGTCGAACAAAGGTTTGGGAAGGGTTGCATATCCGCAAGGCGATTTGATGGCGGCGCGAAAGTTTACTGAAAAAGGATTGGCAATCAATCGCCGGCTCGACGACAAGCTCGGAATTGCCGCATCGCTCAACCTCTTGGGAGAATTATCGCGCACGAAAGGCGACAACGCGGCGGCGCGTCCGCTCCAGGAAGAATCTTTAGAGATTTTCAGAAAGTTGGGCAATAAAGAAGGCGTGTGCGGCACTCTCAACAATCTGGCAGCAATCGCTTACGGCGAAAGTGATTTCGCGGCGGCACGCCTCCACTACGCGGAAGCGTTAGGGCTGGCTCAGGAGTTAGGAGAAAAAATTATCCTCTCCTATTCAATGGACGGCTTTGCCGCGCTTGCCGCCGAGAGCGGAGAATCAGAGCGGGCGGCTGAAGTTGCGGGCGCGGCGGAACGGTTGCGCGAATCAATCGGCTTCGAGACAGAACCCGCCGACCGCCGCTTCCGCGACGCTTACGTTGCCAAACTCAAAACCAAAATGGACGAAGCCGCTTTCGCCAACCTTTACGAGCAAAGGCGCAAACTGAAATTGGAAGAAGCCGTCGCGCTCTGTTTGAAAGAAACGGGCGGCTAAGCAAACACATCGCTCATCAACACAACTACAACGAACGCGGAAAAGTTTGGCGCGTCGCTTTCGGGCGGCTCTGATTCGACAAACGAAAAACAATCGCTTGAAGTTAATGCGCCAAGCCCGAAACTGGGCTACATCATCGCGCTTCTTGTTTGTTTGTTGACGGCTGGTGGATTCGGGCTTTGGTTTTTACGGCAATCACCAAACAAAGCAAATCGAATCAATCGCCGTTGACACGCCGAAACCCGCGTCCAAATTATACTGGCAGATGTCGGATGCCGAACAGTTGTTTTTTATTCGGGAACGGGCGCGGCACATTCAAACATTGATTGGCGACGAGCCGACGGAATTTGACGAAGAAGCATTGCGGGCGATAAAAGTCGAGATTGACGATTATGTCGAAGATAAAGACAGTTTGTCGCAAAAGCCGTTTGACGAAGGATTGCGCGTGATTTATGGTCGCGCCAGCCAATATGCGCCGCTTATCATTCGGGCTTACGAAGCGCGGCAAGTTCCATCCGCTTTAGGACTTTATCAAGCAATGGTTGAATCCGAGTATCACGATTGTTTGATTTCTCCAACCGGACCGGTCGGACTGTTTCAGTTTACGCGGAAAACGGCGGCGAAATACGGTTTGACACCGAAGGATTATTGCGACGTGGAGAAACAATCGGATGCGGCGGCGCGGCATATGTCGGATTTAATCAGCGATTTCGGCGATGGAAAATCGAGTTGGACGTTAGCTCTTTTCAGTTTCAATCAAGGCGCGGACAAAGTGCGCGATTATTTACGACAGCTGCGCGGGCGCGGCATCACGGAACGAAGTCTTTGGGCGGTTTTTCGTCATCAGCAAAATTTGCAAACGCCTTTGACAGATGAAGGAAAAGAGTATGTGCCACGCTTCTTTGCTGCCGCCATTATCGGCGAAACGCCTGAAGTCTTTGAACTTTTCACGCCGCCACTGACGACTTTACACGAGAAAAGCAAATAGTGTGATTTGACGGTTTTCTGCGGCGCGTTGGTTTTCCTTTCCACGGTAAATCGCAATTCCTTTGTCGTCGGAAAAACCATTTTTCGCGGATGAATTTTGCTTTGTTTTCCTGTAACTTTAAAAGTCAGAGGGAATATCTAAACTATTGAGCAAGGGAGATTTTATAAAAATGGAATGGCTGACTGACCCTTCGATTTGGATTGCGTTTTTAACTTTAACCGTTCTCGAACTCGTTCTCGGCATTGACAATATCGTTTTCATTTCGATTTTGGCGGGCAAACTTCCGCCCGAGCAGCAGCAAAGAGCCAGGTATATCGGATTGGCTCTGGCTTTGATAATGCGCGTGCTTCTGCTGTTTTCGCTTTCGTGGGTGATTGGTTTAACCGCGCCTTTATTTACGGTTTTCGGTCAGGAAATTTCCGGACGCGACTTGGTTTTGCTCGTCGGCGGCTTGTTTCTGCTTGGTAAAAGCACGCACGAAATACACGGCTCGCTCGAAGGTGAAGAAGGTCATAAATCCGCAAAGGTTTATCCGTCGTTCGTCGGCGTTCTTGTGCAAATCGCACTGCTTGATATTGTTTTCTCGCTCGATTCGGTGATTACGGCGGTCGGCATGGTTGATAATCTCGCGGTGATGATTGCGGCAGTCGTCGTCTCAATCGGTTTTATGATGGCGTTTGCGGGAGCTATCGGCGCGTTTGTCCAAAAACATCCGACTATTAAAATGCTGGCGTTGTCGTTTCTGATTTTAATTGGTGTAACGCTGATTGCCGAAGGTTTAGACCAGCATATTCCGAAAGGCTATATTTATTTTGCGATGGCGTTTTCGGTTCTCGTCGAAATTTTGAATTTGCGCCTTCGCAAAGCTAAAACCGCGCCGGTTCACCTGCACAATCCTTACGACGATGAGGAAGAAGCAAAAGCGTTGGAAAATGCTTAAAAGAGTAAGCGGAAAATTCAAATTAGCAATCTTTCTCAAATTTTGGAGTTTCTAATTTTACTCAAAATGTTGTCTAGAAAAATCTACTTTATAAAGTCTTCGGGCAATTCTGTTTCAAATTCTAACCGATGATTTCCGTTCGGATGCCAAAAGAAAAGTTTGTAGGCGTGCAGGCAAAGACGCTCGAATTCCCGCCCGCCATATTTGTCGTCGCCGATAATCGGATGCCCGATGTGAGCGCAATGGAGTCGCAATTGATTGGTTCTGCCCGTCACCGGTTCGAGTTCCAAAAACGTTGCGTCCGCAAATCTTTCTATCACTTGAAAGCGCGATTCAGCAGGCTTTCCGTCAACCGCTATATACCAGAATCTTTCTTCCTCATTTCTTCCGATGGGTGCGTCAATCGTTCCGCAATTTTCCTTAATGGTTCCTTCGACGACGGCGTAATATTTTTTTTCGACGAGTCTGCGCTGAAAATGGCGACTCAGATTCTTGTGCGCGAGCGGATTTTTAGCAATCACCATCAAACCGGAAGTATTTTTATCGAGGCGGTGAACTAATCCGGCGCGGATAAATTTTTCTGTTTTCGGTTCGCCGGCTTCCGTAAAATTCAAATAATAATTTAGCGCGTTGAGCAGTGTTCCGCTTCGCACGCCTTTGGTCGGGTGAACGAGCATTCCATGTGGTTTATTAATAACGAGGATTTCCGCGTCTTCATAAACAATATTGAGCGGAATGTTTTCGGACAGAACGGTCGTTTCCGCGCCCGTTTCAACTTCGATTTCAATCGTCTCGCCCGCCTTTATATGATAGCCGCGACTCTCGACTCTGCCGTCAACTGTGCATTTGCCGTCTGAAATTAAATGGTGCAGATACATTCGGCTGACAGCGTTTATTTCACGATACAAAAATTTGTCGAGTCGATTTTTGCGTGTTGTCTCCGCAATTTGAAATTGAAATTTTGTCAGCACAAGTGTTAAATTACGAATTACGAATTACGAACTGGAGCGGCTTTTTAATTTCGTAATTCGTAATTCGTAATTGAAGGTTATCCGAGTTTTTCATTGACGAATGTAAAGATTCCCGTCGCCACGCTGACGACAATAAACGTCGCGATTGCCCGCCAAACTGCGTCCGATTCGGTAAATTGCCAAATTGCAAGAATACACAAAACCGTGCAGGCGACGAGCGACAGCGTGATGATCGTAAACGAAATGATGCGGACGAGTTTTGGTTCGACGATTCCTCTTATCTCTCTTTTCGGCTTTATCGTCGGTTGGGAGTTTTCTTTTTCCATATTGAAATTATAGCAGATTTGAAACCGCCCACAATGAAACAATCGAAATCAGAATCCACAACAACACGCCTTGAAACAGCGGCTTAATTCCGACTTTTTTCAAAGTTTCCCGCGACAAACTTGCGCCGATGAGGAAAAGCGTGACGGTCAAACCGGCTTTTGCCAGATTGACTAGCGAATCAAAAACACTCGGCGGAAATTCTCCGGGCATATAAGTTCTGATGAGCGTGGCAAGCAGAAAAAAGAAAATAAAATACGGAATGGCGATTTTTGCTTTTTTTGAGCGGTAGATAAAAGAAAATAAAAGTGCAACCGGCGCAATCCATAGCGCGCGGGCGAGTTTGACGGTCGTGGCAATCGCCAACGCATCCGCGCCGTAACTCTGCGCCGCGCCGACGACCGAACTCGTATCGTGAATCGCAATTGCCGACCAAATGCCGAACTGATTTTGCGAAAGATTTAAAGCGCGTCCGATGATTGGAAATAAAATCAGCGCAACCGAATTTAAAATAAAAACTGTTCCTAAAGACACGGAAATCTGCTCGCCGTCGGCATCAATGGCTGGCGCAACCGCCGCAATTGCGCTGCCGCCGCAAATTGCCGTCCCGGAGGAAATTAAGGCGGAAGTTTTTTCTTCGACTTTTAACAACTTCCCCGTAAGGTAACCGACAATCAGAGTTCCGAAAATCGTGACAATCGTAAATACAATGCCGTCTTTACCGGCTTTTATCACGCTCGTCAGATTCATTCCGAAGCCGAGCAAAACCACCGATGTCTGCAATAAAATTTTCGTCGCTTTTTTTGTTTGTTCAGGAAACGGATTGCCGAATGTGAGAGCCGCAAATAAACCTAAAACCAAAGCAATCGGCGGCGAAACCCAAGCCGTAAGACAGGCGAATAATAAAAGAAAAAAGAGGATTTTTTGCCAGACCATAATAAAGTAAGCAGGTAAGACAAAGTAATGAGGTATAATGGTGGAATGAAAATACCAACCAAATTTGTCAAAGCTTTGTCTGATGAAGAACATACCAAACTTCTTGGGAATCATCAAACGAGCGATAATTTTCG
>MWVV01000387.1_pt1 | contig 16175 bp, 16 predicted proteins | sample 1047281 | NCBI WGS metagenome assembly MWVV01 (sample SAMN06349986, study PRJNA376086) | soil metagenome | isolation source: PT-2 sample Antarctic (ecotone) soil | place: Antarctica | collected 2015-01-13 | reverse complement strand
CTCTCCAGAACTGAAAACGGCGGGTTTGATTCCCAATCCCAATTCGTTATCGAGACGGATGAGTGTTCAAATTTTTGTTCAGATTTAGTAGAATTTTCATTAGGTTTTACCTCTGGAATAGTTTGATACGGACTGCTTTTTGTTCACCCCAGCAAAGGAAATTTCGAGGGAAACAAGAAGATTTTCTCAAACGGATTTAAAATTCTCCTTGTTTTCATCGTCTTTTTCATCCCACAGTTTCTCCCTTCGCAACAACATTCCGATTCTTTCTGACCACGACATATAAAGGGAATATTCCAAGTCGAAACCCTTTTTCCGAGAAACCCTGCGTGTGTTGTCATTCCAAACCTCGGTTACTCTTGCGCCAATCTCCTTTTCAAATGCCTCGTGAGCAAGATTAGCTTCACCCCATTCTGCGTAAATGCCGTCGAGTCTTGCCTGTTCATCTGGGGAGAAAACCTTCGGTTCCCACGGTAACTTATTTTCGGTTTTTTCAGGCGATTGTTCTGTGTTATTTTGATTTTTCATGATGTTGGCTCAGACCTCCTTATTCAAGGGTTTTGATTTTTTGGATTTTCCAGTGCTTGCTTCAACGCCCCATCACCCTCATCAAAAGAGAGTCAAGTGCCTCGTTTTTTGGAAAATGAACGCGACGCTGCTCCTTGTGAGGCTCCACCTCTACAGATGAAATTTTGGCTTGTATCTCATCAACCTCCATTAGAGTGTTTTCTACTCTGGGAGCCTCACCAACAGAAAGTAACGGCGGCGCAATCCCTGAAGTAGGAACCTCGGCGTTCCGTGCCCCGTAGAGGCCCACGCCGGCCCAGTAACGGGTCGTCTTACTCCTGACCTCCACAAAGCCCCTCATCTTCAATTCTCTGCCAAAAATATTTTTGGAAAGAGGTTCTTTCTTCTGTCGCAACGACCACCCGCAGTAGAAATCGTAAATTTCTCTCTTGGTTACTCGATAATCGGCGCTAATTTCACAGTGTTCCTGAAGGAACTGGTCTAACTCGCCAAAAGTTTTTGTTTCAATCATAGAAAAGCGTCAACCCCGTTTTTCTATATAGGTTTCAGATGGGTTCGATGACAATTTCCCTCTGCGTTATCGCCCCACTTCAATTTTCTATTCATGGGGAAGAATTGCGTTAGACGCGAAAATTCAACGCATTTAGCGCCAGATTTGAGATTGACGCTCCCACTCAGAAAACCGCTAAAAAGCGGCTTAAAACGCAAGCAAAAGGGATTTGAGCCGAACCCTGAACCCGATAAGTTGACACATACCCCTTCGTAAAAAAGAAGACCCTGCCAATTTCAAGCATCAGCAGGGTCTTCCTTTTTCACGTCACGGGAATTTGCCGCCGCGCCATCAACTGTTCAATGACGAGTTCTCTTTCATCGTTTTTGGAAAATCTCTGATATTCACCAGCTTTAGAAAATCCCAGAAACATTTTGGGGAGTCCCTGAAAATTACCACCAACAGGTTCCGATAACCCCTGAAAATTACCATCGTAGGAATCGAGGAAATAAGACACCAAAGCCCGCTGCTCCACGTAACGTTCTGATGCCCCTGAATCCTTTGTTGGCTGATTCTCGCTATCCAGAAACCCTGTGGTTTGCCCCATCATCGAATGGAGTTTCATCGGTTTCAACCATTTGATTCCTTCTCGCAAAAGACAGTCAATTTGCTCCCTTTCCGGTAGGTATGGAGAGACTCCAGCTCGGAGATGAGTGCGAATGTAGTCGAGGAAAATCTCGTGGTCATTGTCTAAGTTAAAAGAAGTTGATGAGGAACGGGGAGTGAAATTAGGCAGCAGCGTCGCATAGTCAATTTTTGAGGGAGTTTCCAACGCTTCGGGCTGAGATACCGTCAATTCCATTCTGACCGTCCTGTGGGCCTCGTAAACTGCATCCTCTAACTTCAACAGCAAATCTATGAAATCTTGGGTTAGCTTCGGAAAGAAGCGCAGATTCGCTTTATCACGACTCTCCCCCAAAATTCCATTGAATTCCTGAAGCCGACGATTCAATTGCGCCTCAATCAACGGAAGCGTTCCAACACATCCACCCTGATGCCAGACATCCACATCCAGTAGAAGTTGATGCAGACCCGTCAGGTCGCTAACCCCAAGGTCTTTCAGGTCATCGCCTTTGAGTAATTTCAACTCAAAGCGAGGAGCCGCCCCTTCAAAGCGAAGTTTTTTGTTGTAGCGTTCTTTGACGTAAAACACCTCACGCCGCGTCAAAGTCCCACGCAAAATGTAGTTGACGGGTGAGCCAAAGGTATTTTCCCCTGCGGACATCCTTTTTTTGAGTCGGTTCAATTCAGCCCGTCTGGAAGGCTCCAAGACTCGTTTAGGGGATTTTCGCCTCAAGTCTTTGATGTGGTCTTCCAGAAGCGTGTATTCCTTGGATAACGACGTATCATAGCGCCGAATTCTAAGCGGTGAAGAATTAGCAAACAACCCCAGAATATCCAGCGACTTTTTGTTTTCCCATGTCGCTCTCGAATAAAAATCCCAAAAGTCGCTGGACTCATGCCAACCATATTTTCTGCGAAATTTGCGATAGACGTGATGTAACAGATAATCCCGTGTCAGATGAACCTGACGCAATCCGAAATCCGAAATATCCAGACGTTTAAACCTCATGCCTTGAAGCTGGTTCAAAACCTCTCCACCTAAAACTTCTTCCAGTTTCTCCATCGCCAGCTGAAAAGCTACAGAGTTGCCCGCCACATAATTTTCGCCCTGAACCGCTCCCTTTCCCGCCGTCAAATACATGAAACGGGAGGGATTAAACTGCACGCGCAAAATCCAAGCGTCTACCCCCCTTCCTCCCACACCATCATTGCAAATACCGCGATAAAGCTGAAGATAGAAAAGCTGATTGCCCTTTTTATCTTTCACAGAATGAATAAAATAGGACTCTCCGGTCTGCTTTGTTTTTTTATCGGTTCTGGGTTTTGGAATCCATTCGTCAGGAGTAACTCTTAGTTGACGATTAAATGAAGCCTGCCGCACAATCGCTTCAACGCAAACCATATCTATGCCCGCAGGAAGAATCGTAAAACCAACCTCGCTTCCAAGACCAATCCCCTGAAAAATTTTTCTCTTTGTCTCAATAGAAAGTTCCGACTGTTTCTGAACAGTTCCCCTGCTTTTCGCCGATTCCGCTCTTTTTCGATTGACTTCTGCGAAATCTACTTCATTTCTACTGCTTTTGGCTCTTGTCCCGTTTGATAATGGGTAATTCACACCGGTCTCCTTTTAAACAACCTAATCAGAAATCGCCCCCGACAAACTTAGAATCCTCTTTTGAGGGCTATTTCTTCCTATATAATAGAATAACGTTTATGATAAACGTCACTCCAGCAGTCGTTCGAGATTACAAACGGTTCCAAGAAATTGACGACCGACTTAGTTGGAGCCAGAATCCTCAGATTATTTCGAACCTGCACCATGAAACCGAAGAATTCAGAAAGAAACTCCTTTAATCTCCCTCCGTAATGGCCGATGCCGACGAAAGAGCGATGGAAATTCGGAACTTATCTAACAAGGAAAAAGGGAAACCGTAACTGACACGAAAACTTAGAATTTATGGGATTAAACGATATATCAGGACAAAAAAGTTTGATACGGACTGCTTTTTCAACTAAACGATTAATAACAAAGAGATATTTCGTGTCAATAACCAAGATTTCAGTATTTACAATTCCGCTACATTTATCTGATGATTGGAGAAACCATTGCCGCCCCAAAAATCTCGATTTCTTCGCGGCGTAGAGGTATCAGCCGTCAGAGTTGTGGAGGGTTTAGCCCAGAGGAGCCATGTCTGGCATTTTGGAGCTGGAACGCCTCGAAAACCACATCCAGCATCGCACGCTCGAATTTCTCACGGGTTTCGGGTTTATCGAAGACCTGCGACGCCGTGATTTCCGATGTAGGGGCAGAGTGCCTATGTTCGCATTGTTCCATAGTTTGTTTTACTCCATAAATAACATGGCTTCTTTAACCGCTTCTTCAACAGAATTAGCTTCCAAAGTCACCATGTAAGCGGCGTCAGGGTCTTCGACGTTAGCCCTGAATATATCAACAGCCCAAAGGCCCGCCTCTTGGGGCGTCACAGTGAAATCGAAGCCGTGACCATTTTTGCCTTCAAAGGCGCCATCTTCGAGCGGCGTCAGTTCGTAGCCTGAAATTGTGGTTGTCATGTTTTCCTTTTGAAATTCTCGCTAATTCTATCATAGCACATTTCTAAGGTAAAAGTGGGTCACACAAGTATATAGTTGCCTAAATTTTAGTGGTTCGATTACTCATCTTCAGTCTTTGGAAGAGGATTATTTATCAAACCTTTTATCATTCTGGATAGTTCCTCTTCACTGTCGCATCTCCTGCTGTAATTTGCAAAATGATTAACTTCTTGGAGGAGTTCTGCTTCTAAATTCGCGGCAGTGGCCCATGACAAAGCCCTTTGAAAGTTTAGCCAGATGATTAGTAGAAAGATGAATATCACAGAATTCGTGAGTGTCAATATAAGTTGCAACTGCACTTCCTGCTTCTAATGGTTCTCCCCATATCTCTACTGCCCCAGTTGTTTTATTCTTTGCATAAAGGAAAGTCCCTTCAAGTTCGTTTACTTCTTCTACTCCACGTATGAAATTACTTAGTTATTTTTGGATTTTGGCAGGAAGATAACTCCACGATGCCTGAAAGCATTCCTGCAAATATGGAGTAGAAAAATGGCATTTCATATTAAAGTGTGTTGCAGTTTTTGTTTTAATTTAGTCCCCAACCGTAAGACGCGCTATCCATCTCACCCAACCAATCACGGTTTGCGCTCTGCGGCGGGCTGTAGTTGCATTGATGCCTATTTTTGAATTTTCCATTGAATTCACGATGAAAGCAGCAGGTGGAATTTCGCCATTCTTTAGATAGGCTTCCATTGCGTCCCGAAAAACCTGACGAGAGAGAATCAGTTCGACCAATGCCAAATTTCGGGCTTTAGCCGCTTTTTTAGTGAGGTTACTGCCCAGCGTGGTCAGACTATAAACCATGCCTAAATCGGAACTTTGGGGCTTGTCTGTCAACCCCAGATACTGAGTCGCACTGGCGTAATATTGGGTTTGCCTCACATCGAAAGCGTAATTAGTGGTAATTTCGTCTTGGGTTAGCGCGCCTTTAGCGCCTTCCAAGGTGGTTAACAGGTCTATAACCCGCTCGAACGTGTCCGCTTGAGGAAAAGGAACATCTGGTTCCGGCACGACCTTGGTTTTGGCTAAAATGCGACGCACGTCCTCCACTTCGATTTCTGTAGGAACAATGCGAAAGTGTTTAGCCCGTTCTAATTCCAAAGAGTTGTAGTCCCGCAAATCGTTGAAACGGTAAACGTAAAAAGAGAAGACCTCGTTGGAGTAAGTGAAAAAGACGGGCACAACCGGCTTGGTGATTTTCCTGCTCCATAAACGGTAGGGATAATAGAGTTGCCTGACATTGAAATCTCCCACAGCTTGATTCTTAGCTTCGATGAGAGCAAAAACACTGTTTCCTTCATAACCGCCATCAATTTCACACTGGGAATTATTTACAGAGATTGCGCGGTGTGAGCCAGTGCCAATATCCAAAATCGAAAAATCGAATTTTCCCGTCGTCATACGCCCGAAAACTGTTAAGTCAAGGGGTTGTTCCAACGTGCTGTTGATAAGTTGGGCATGATGGGCACAGAGCAGCGCAACAGGTTCAGAGTAAATATCTTCAGCAGAAAGCGATTCCAACCCCTGCGGCAGACTCGCCTCTTCTATGTCCTGAGGTTCGAATTTAGGCAGCTTTTGGTAGCAATCGAAACGACCAATGACATAAGTGCCGCGCGAATCCGGCAAAATGGACAGCGAGTTTTTTTCAAAGATGCTCGGCAAGTTAATGATGTGGTCAATCTTCGTCATTAACCGAGCTTCACGCACGGTATTTATCTCTGTGGCAGAGATTTTGAAGAGGCCATGAGCATCAACTTTGTCCACGATGCCATGACGGTCGAACAGGGTTTCCCAACCAATATCGTTTTTGGATTGTTGCGCTGCCATTGATTTCTCAACTCTCGGTTTGCTCGTAATTTACAATCAAAAACTCCCCTACTTTGCCGCGCCCTGAGGAGTTGGAGTTGATGTTGCGCCTTGCTTCCACGAGATTGAGTGTGTAACCACCCGTAGAATAAAGCTCCTCGATGAAAGCAGTGCTGGAATTAGAAAGCAACACCCTCACGCCCCGTTGGGTTAATCCATCGCAGGTCGCTTTGAGGCGCCGCTGCTCCTCACGGTCGAATCCATTGAGGTTATATCCGGTGAAAGACGCTGTGTCGGAAACAGGGTCATAGGGAGGGTCTAAATAGACGAAATCGCCTTTGGCTGCTCCCTCCACCACACGCGCAAAATCTTCGCTACGAAACTGAATATCCGATTGCTTTAAATACTGGCTTACAGCCCGAATTACAGCAGGGTCAGCAAAAAGCGGGTTTTTGTAGTCACCAAAAGGAACATTGAACTGCCCCTGACTGTTGACGCGAAAAAGACCGTTAAAACAGGTTTTGTTGAGGTATAGGAGCCGCGAGGCGCGCTCTATAGCCGTAAGATAGCCGAACTTGGGGTCTCTATCCTGCTCGCGCAATTGATAAAAATACTCACTGGTATTTTGGTGAGTTTGAACGTGTTCCAGAAGTTCTTCAGGGTGGTCACGCACCGTCAGATAGCAATTGATAAGTTCTGCGTTAACATCATTTACGACCGCTTTCAGAGGGGTAAGCCCAAAAAGCACCGCTCCGCCCCCCAAAAACGGTTCGTAGTAGCACTTAACTTTGTGGGGCACCAGAGCGCGAATCGCGGGCAAAAGTTGCCGCTTGCCGCCCGCCCATTTCACAAAAGGTTGAACGAAGGCGTTTTGCTGGCGTAGCTTTTTTAGAGGTGTTGTCTTCGTCATTAGGAGTTTGCTTTAGACGCCCATTTTCTGACTTTCCTTCGAACGTGATGCGCGGATAGGCGCCACAGATAAGAAGCCGCCGCCTTCCTGCGATTGAGATTTCGACTTTTCTGGCGACGATATTAAAATTTTTGCGGCGAACTTTTGCACCACCTGAAAAAGCAAGTCAGCCCCATCGAGGCGCACTATCTGGTTTTCAAAGTCGTAGCGTTCAAAAATATCCCGCGTTTCCTCGCTCCAACCATTCACGTAATCCAGCAAATTCGCTTTGATGTTTTGGGGTTCGCCCAACAACTTCTCGAAATCAAAGCGCGAGGCGTTGTAAAAACTCAGACCCGACGCACTCTTCAGCGCCATCACGCGCAAACTCTCGGAAAGCGTGGAGGTTTTCTGATGTTCGACCAATACCGCGCTTTTGGTGGGGGCTACAACGCAATCTAAGCGCCGCAGCAGAGTAAAAGGCAAAATGACCTTCCCATACTCTGACTGCTTGTAATCGCCCCGCAAAAGTTCGGCGATTGACCAGATAAAACCTGCGTTGGCATTTTCACTCATAAATTCTTGGTTTTCCTGATTTTGGAGTTTGATACGGACTGCTTTTTCCTTGGAATAATTTCAGGATTTGAACCGAATCCGTCGGGATTAAACAGTTAAAATTCCGCAGGAGGGGTTAAGGATGAAATTTACAGACGCGCGTTGCGAACCCGACAAAGAATCTCGCCCCGAAGTGGATGGCCTTCATTATCAAAGGAAGAGGGAGAATCCGCCCAATCATAAAGTTCTTCCAATTCCTCGTCCAACTCCTCAACGGTTGCGGTCGAATCGCCGCTAATGAAATCGAAACGTTGCCATAAACCTTCAATGGCTTCCGCGTCGCAATTTTCCCCCATGACTTTGGCCCAGCGCACCAGTTCGTCCAGCCGCTGGGCCACCAGAGCCGCAAATTGGGGAATCGAAAGTCCTTCCAACTGGTATTGAAGCAACGCCGGTCGTAAATCGAGTTCGTATTTTGAGATTGTCATACAGAGTTTCCGTTTGTAGGCATGGCTTTATTAGAACAGGCTATTCGAGTTTAAGCCTAAATCCCTGTAGAGAGCAGAAAGTGGAAGAACAAACTGGAAAGAGGAAACTATACCTTGATAGCAATAGACTCAACCCTTGCAATATTTCCAGTTTCCAGTCACATTTTCTACATTCGCTTTTCTACTTTTCAACATTGAAAGTGGAAATCATAAATCGCCGAAAAGGGAAACCAACAAAAATGGAAAATAGAAAAATGACTCGTTCAGAAGTTGCAACATTCCTCGCCGTGAGCACGAGGACAGTAGCCAATTATGTTTCTTCAGGAAAGTTACATCCCGTTTACGTAAAAGGCCCAACGCGGGATATGCTGGAGTTCGATGCCGCAGAAGTTGAAATGTTGAAAGGAGAAACGGAAGGCGACAATGAGGAAAGGAGCAACGCGAAACAGGAAAAATCTCCCACCGAAATCGTGAAAGTGGAAGCCTCCCCGCTTCCACTTTCAGAGGAAGAAAGTGGAAATAGGGAAAGTGGAAATTTCTTGATTATTTCAGAGCAAAGTTTTTCTACATTACTCGAAAAAATGGATACCCCCAGAGCGCCATCTTTAATTGACAAGCCCATTTTGACTTTTGCCGAGGCTGCTCTCCTCACGAGCATTTCAGAAAAGATGCTGCGTGAAGCGGCCAAAAGAGGCGAACTCAAAGCCCGTAAAATCGGACGCTCACAGCGCATTCGTCACACCGATTTAATGGCGTGGATAGACAGCCAATTTGTATAGAACCCTTCAAATTTCCCCAGAATAGCGGATTTCTTTTCCCTATTCCGCTATTCTGGGGAAACTCTCGTCGTTGAATCCGCTATTCTGGGGAAGGAAATCCGCTATTCTGGGGAAGAGTTTGGGCCTTGAAATCCGCTATTCTGGGGAAAGAAATCCGCTATTCTGGGGAAATTTTTACGCTCAAAAGAGGGGGGGGAAAGAATAGGAAAGGATGTTTCTTTTAGAAAGAAAAAGAAAAGCGAAATTTTTCAAATTTTTAAACCCATGAAAGCCAAACCCCAAGAGCAATCAACACTGGTTCTTCTCAGCGAAGAACATTCGGGCCGAGATGAGATGAATCTGGCTGGAAACCCTTTCGCGCTTTTACAGGCGGCATCCAAAGCCGGCCAGACCCTCATCCACTACGAATGGGAACGCTCTCTTCCTAATGGCAAAGTCGTCAAAGCATCATGGGAAGTAAACGGTCACGCCAATTTAGGACTGCCAGCACCCAATGAAGAATTACTTTATCTGGTGCTACTCCAAATCACCCGTGAAATTGCTAATGGTGGAGAGTGGCCACGCCAAGTCCACTTTTCTCGGTTAGATGTTATCCGGCGCATGGGATGGAGTGACAACGCGGCCTCCTACCGAACTCTAACCGACTGTTTTACCCGTTTAGTGAACGTGACCATCAACGCCCGCCATGCTTTCTGGAATGCACGCAGCAAAACCCCCTACGAAGCCGTTTCTTTTGGTCTGATTGATGATTTCGGAATTTCTGCCGAACCACGAGGACGTAAAGAGCAGGGCACCCTGCCGCTCTCGTGGTTTCGGTGGAATGAGACACTTCACGAGTCCTTTCTGGCCGGAAACATCCGGTCTTTGGCTCTTGACTTCGTTTTATCGCTCGAAACCCCCACAACACGACGCCTGTTTCGATTGCTGGATATGATGCGACACTCTGGAAAACCGCCCCGCCGCGAGTTTGAAATCGGAATTATGAAATTGCGAGACCGTTTGGGTATGACGGGCTACAAACACAATTCCAAGGTCAAGGAAAAACTGAAGGGTGCCCATGACGAATTAATAGAACGCCGATATTTAGCCGAAGTCGTTTTTCGGAAAAATGCAGCTGGGGAGGAAATTGCCAGCTACCATTTTGCGGATGTGCGTTTTTTTCAAGAGGCGGAACAAAACGGGGCACCCCAAGCACGCCCCCGCGAACGGCAAACTTACCCTTCACAGAATTTCGCTTCCAAGCCGAAGAATTCGCCTGAACCCTCCATCTTCCCAATTGAGGCCCATCAGGTTTTTAGTAATTTGCCAGCAGAGGAACAAGAACGTTTGCGCCAGCTCGCCCGAAAAGAGATAGAACCGATTTTCTGGGATAGATTGGAGAACCCAGAAAGCCCGATGGCCTTGATTTTGTGGGAAATCGTGGCGCAGGAATTTCCAGACCAATATAGCGCCCAAATTAACGCCGATTCTGACGAAACCCAGTAGAACTTCATTCCAAGCTCAAAAACCCCTTAGAAGGCGAGGAAAGGGGCTTCCCACCCCTCAGCATGAGAATCTCAGTCAGAACAAAGGTTCTTTTGGTTTAGAACTGGCGTATCAAACGATATTTCATTCGATAGGCCGGAAGTAACCTAAAATCGAACTCGTGTTTCGGACACAGATTTGGATGTGGTCTTGTTCACGAAAACCTGCGTTGGGGTAGAGTTCCGCGACTTCCCATGAAAAATCCTAAATTAAAGGCATTTGTGTCAAAATGGGAAAAGAGTTCAACTCAAGCTAAAAATTGCTTTCAATCGCCGTAAAACGGCTTTAATAAAGGATGTGTCGTAGCGATTTATCGGGCTGAGGCACAAAGCAGAGCGAAGACTTCCATCGGAGGGTGCAGCGCCTTGTTGTGCTGCTTGTTGGGACTTTTTAAGCCTTTGTTTTCTCTTGCATGAAACTATTTAACTCCTGTTCGTTGACTTGCTGTGAATGAAAATAAAGCTGGCTGCTGCGGCGCTCATGGAGCAATTTTACGTTGAGACAACGAATGTCTTTGAGGACTGCGTGGTCGGTAAACTCATAAGCTGTAATTTTGTTCCAATAACAATGCAGCCCGTAAAAACTATATTTTCCGATTCTTATCCCTACACCTTGTTCATCAATCACACAACGGATATTTCTATTTCGAGATGGCAACCAAAACCTGAGCCAGAGCAAAGCGGGCATGAACACGGCAGGATAAGAAACAGCGAAAAGCGCAACGGGCAATGCAGAAGGCTGAAGAAAAGCAATATATATGCTGCTTGGCAAGCCAAATAATAATGACCACTTGAAAAATAACAGCACAAATCTTTTAAGAACTTTTGACCGTTCTTTCCACCGATGCGCTGTGACTTCAGGTGGCTCATCCCATTGGAAATAGACTTTTCTCATCGCTTTATATTTTAACGCACGCATCCAAGCTGCGCGCGACGGGCTAACAATGTTATTAAGCCGCAAAATGGAGTCTATCTTCCGAAAACCGCGTCCCAGAAACCTGCATTGCGATAGAGTTCCCCACCTTCCCAGAAACCCTCTCAGAAGCGCCGTAAACGAGTTCTGGCCCACGAAACGATGGTTCTGCACATCGTAGCAGAGTGAGTAACGAAAGGAACCGTAGGCGGTCTGGTGCAGCGCCTTGTTAGCCTGCTGTTATGACGTTTCAGCCTCATTGAGGAGCGGTGTAACTGGCTGGCCGTGACGCCGCTTGCGAGCGCCGTGCATCTCTACGGCGCTGCAACTTCCAATCTACGATTTCTCGAAGTGTGGATGCGCCCCATTTTTTCGTATTGTGCGTGGGTTTTGCAGCGTTGAGCAGCGTGACCGATAACTCTTCCGCATCCGCGTGTTTCGTTGTGGTTTGAACTATCTCGTTTATCCTTCTTCTCTCTTTTCTGTTAATACGCGCCTTTTTCTTCGGCCAGTGCCGCCGAAACCAAGTCGGATACTCAGCAAGTGCGTAACGGTCTTTCTCGTATTCCTCTTGCTTCTTCAAATATGGGGACTTTCGTTTACTCATTATTTCACCTCCTATCTTAATCATATCAAATGTAACGCACGCATCAACGCTGCGCGCCGCAGCACAACAGGGTATTAGACAGAAGCATTCTGCTTTTCGCCCGTTTTGCCTTTGTTATTTTACACCTTCAACACCAAAAGTTCCGGCGTGGCTCGACTGGGGAGAAATCGAACGCGACTTCCGTTAGACAGAGTATTACACGCAACCAAGCTGGACGCCGCCACACAACAATGTTATTCAACCGCAAAATGGAGTCTATCCTGCGAAAGCCCCGTCTCACGAATCATGGTCTTATAGGAATTATGGCGCAGGAGTTTCCTGACCAATATGCGGCTCAGATTACCGACGATTCAAGCCAGAGACAAGCCATAATCAATCGTGGGCAGAAAACCCTCTCAGAAGCGCCGTAAACAGTTTCCGGCCCACGAAACGATGGTTCTGCCCGTCGAAGCTGCCAGAGGCACTTAAAGGCCTTAAACAAGCGACGGCAGAACGCCTGAGTTCACCGGTTGCCGCAAGTGGAACGACCGGAGCGTAAGAGGGAGGGTGAAGCGCCTTGTTGTGCTGCTTGTCATATTGTTTCGGGGCCAGTAATTGTGAGCGATGTGGCCCATAAACGCGCCGTCTTTTGACAGAATCGTAAACGGGAAAGAGAATGCCAATCAATACGACAATAAAGAATAGAGAGATGAGAACCCACCACCAGCGCCACTCGCCTTGCCTCACGCCCACATAATTCATGTAAGCAAAGAACGCAGCAGCACACAAAACGACAACTGGAAGCCAAAACTCAGCAGTGCCCATTGGATTGATTCAAGTTTCGCTCTTCATCGCGCCGCGCGCAAGCAGCACAACGACTAAGCTCACCCGCCGCCGGAAGCGGAGCGAGGAACGAGCGAAGCTGTAGGCGGTCTGGTGCCGCGCCTTGTTGTGCTGCGGTTGATGCCTTTTAGCCACCTTATACAGAAGCCACTATGCGCCCTTCCTGAGTTCTTCTTTTTTCCTGTAGTCAATGTGCTCTTGTGCATGAGCGGCAATGATTGGGTTATCGCAGTTGGCTAACAAGTGTAACTTTGCGTAAGCTTCTGGCGTCCCAATATACGCGAGAGCATAAGTGCATCGTCTCGCTAAACCAAAAAAGTCATCGTAAGCTCTGTATTCGTGTTCTACAAGGGCTGTTCTATACAGTGCTTCCACAGGTTCCGGTGCTTTCAGATATTGAAATGTGCCGACGATGCCTTCGTGACTGTGGTGCCATGTCAACTCCAACATCGTGATTAGCAACGGCATGAAGACAGGACGAAACCCAACTCTATAAGCGATATGCAACGCACATTCAATATCGGTCGCGTCATGAGAAAGGATGGCTTCTTCTAAAACGGACGCAACTTTGTCTGGCTGCTCTTTAATATCGAAGCCAAGTGACTTGTTGAGTTCTTCCAAAACATCGTCGGCATTTTCTGTAGCGTGAATCTTGCCGTCAGGATGAATTGTGCAGGCTCTGATATGCCTTATAACGAGTTCGCGTTGTTCTTCAGTCATGTCGATTATTTTATACGATTTTTCCGTTTTTCGCTTTCGTTCAAGCCGCGCGCCGCAGCACAACAATGTTATTAAACCGCAAAAAGACGACATTCGATAACAGGCTTTATGCGTAAAATCCGGCGCTGGTCGGAGTTTCCGCACACCGTCTATGTGGGCATGAGCTGTAACGGTCTGGTGCAGCGCCTTGTTGTGCCGTTGTTGGTGACTTTCAAGACCCATTCCACTGCGTGAAATTAAGAAAGAGTAGAACTACCAAAATTATGAAGCAAGCAGGATACGCAGTTTTCTTTACTATGTTTGCCGCCTTGCTAACCTCTTCATCATGCTTCATGCCAAAATAACATGATAATAACGCAAGGATAATGGAAACCGCCGAAATGCCTATTTCGAGCATTAACCCTTTAACAAAATACAACGCGCCGCCGCCAAGTAACGCCCCGTACATCAAAAAATCAGCCGGCATGATACCGAGCCACTCGCGTAGCTCGCGCGAGTTAATCTGACGATTTGGTTCAGGTGGAGAACTTGGGTTAGAAATTGGCGGCTGTGTGTTCATGATGACGTAATGGTTGGGATTATAACACCTTCGACATCAATCAAACTGCGCGCGGCGGCACAACGACTAAGCTCACCCGCCGCCGGCCAGAAACCCTCCTATAGAGCTTGAGGCGAGGGCGCTGCTGCTATTGGTGCGGTTTGTAATTTTCTTTGATTTCCTTCAAGTAGAGCGGCGGAACAAAGACCTGATGATGGCCGCATCCACCGCAAACGTAAATTTCCAGCAAAGGTACCGCCCCAACCCCGCCAATGCGGGGGAGCAACTCCACGCCCACTGTGCCCTTACTTTTGGTGGTGTAGATTTCTGTTCCGCCACATTCAGAACACTTTTTAGTGAATTTCACTCTCCGAAGTATCTTCGCCTCAATGCCTTTTAGGTCTATTACAAACGCTCGTTTGGAAGAAAGAAAATTGAGAAAACGAAATCTCCCTTCTTTGAGCGTGGACTGAATTCTCAAAACTAATTCTCAAAACCTATTTTTTATTTTTTCTGATTAGACTGCTCCTCACGAGTTTTGAGAAAAAGGAGAAGCATGAAAATCGGATATTCCAGAATTTCGACTCAAGTCCAGAATTTAGACTTGCAAATGGAGGCTCTTCAAAAAGCAGGATGCGAGAAAATCTACACCGACAAAATCTCCGGCGTTAAACGCGACCGTGAGGGCTTAGAGAGTGCGCTTGACCACCTGCGGGAAGGTGATACCCTCTTGGTTTGGAAACTCGACCGGCTGGGGCGCAGTGTCAAAGATTTAGTTGAAATTGTAGGCGCCCTCGAAAAACGTGGGATTGGGTTCCAAAGCGTCACAGACTCTATTGATACCTCTACACCCTCAGGCCGCTTCTTTTTTCACGTCATGGCCTCGTTATCACAAATGGAACGCGATTTAATTATTGAGAGAACTCAGGCGGGGTTAGCGTCAGCAAGGGCACAGGGGAGAATTGGAGGTCGTAAACCCAAAATGACGCCCGCCAAAATCGCTGCCGCGAAACAATTGGTCGAAAATGGCACTCCTCATAAAGAGGTGGCCGAAAGTCTGGGGATTTCTCTTCCAACGCTTTACCGCCATGTTCCTGCGTCTAATTGAAATTCAGGGGGGGGTTGACAAAGGGAAAGTTGAGACGACTTTACTTTCTTCCCCTTGAAGCACCGCAAGACCCCGCATCGCGCTCAAAGTGAAATCGAGGTCGAATCGTGAACTAAAACCCCATTCGCCGCGAAATTGCGCGCGTCGGGAATGTCTAAATCATAAACGAGGCCGTCGTAATGTTCTTCGGTGATATTGGTGATTAGGGAATGCACAACTTTCCAATTTTCTAATATGGGAAGTTTCATTCCAATTTCTAAATCTGTTGACGGCATGAACATAAAATGATGTTCTTGATTGCCAAAAATCGCGTAGCGTTTGATTTCTAATCCACCGCAAGATTGGGACATCTTGCGCGCAGATTCTTCAGCATAATCAAAATTTTTGAATTTACTCGCTTTTTCTTGGCTTTTAACTCTGAAGGTAATATGACGCCATAAGTCTCCATTAACCCCAGTGAAAGCCCGCAAATTAATAGTATCTTCACTATGCGAATTGAAGTTCTTTGATTTACAAAAACAGATGTGGTTTGGTGTTACACGAAGTCGAGATGCAGAGCGTTTTGATGTGATTGTCAACATCGGCCCAGAATACTGCTTGGCGCTCACTTTTCCTACATTATAGAATTGCGTTTGACGCCCGCCGAAGCCACTCAAAACCATATCTCCCGCTTGAATTTCTTCAATGGGTTTGTCGCCATCGGGAGTTGTGACGAGGGTTCCCGCCGCCAAGCCCGTGACGCCTCTGTTGTCGTTTTCTCTTTCTGGAAGAGGAGGACTCGTAATTGGTGTTCTCGATTGTTTTTGTATCATCCTGCCACCATTCACATTGTTTGCAATTCCATCAATGACTGCGGTGCTTTCCCGAAGGCCGAGCGACCGGAGGCGGAGATGGAGGTGGAGGTGATTTCGAATCTCCCTCTTCTGGCGAGGTTCTCAGGATATGGCCCGTAAAAATTTCCATGATTTTCACCATGATTGCGGTCTGGGCCGTCTGTCACATGGCTTCCGCCTCTTCCCATTGATTTTGAAGAAATTGCATTTTTGCTCTCTCCAGAACTGAAAACGGCGGGTTTGATTCCCAATCCCAATTCGTTATCGAGACGGATGAGTGTTCAAATTTTTGTTCAGATTTAGTAGAATTTTCATTAGGTTTTACCTCTGGAATAGTTTGAT
>MWVV01000386.1_pt1 | contig 16187 bp, 16 predicted proteins | sample 1047281 | NCBI WGS metagenome assembly MWVV01 (sample SAMN06349986, study PRJNA376086) | soil metagenome | isolation source: PT-2 sample Antarctic (ecotone) soil | place: Antarctica | collected 2015-01-13 | reverse complement strand
GGGTATGAAGTCATTAATAACCGGTCAGGGTCAACAAAAACGCTCTCGGTTTCGTCTACAGTTAAGTTACGGCCACTATTGCGTACTTTTTCAAGCTTGTTTAAGTTACCTTCATCCCAGTAAAATTTCATTATAGGTAGTGGCGTAAATCGGAAGCGTTGTTCACTAGCCAAACAACCGCTGCCAAACTGATTTTCTACCTTGCTCGGGTAGGCGGGTAGCAATACCCTCGACGATTTTGGTTAGATGGTCAATCTGGTTTTGAATGTCAACGGGTGCAGTGGGTGATTGGGTCTGGACAAGTTGACCTTGAGCAAAGCCACGAACATCATCATTAAGATATTGACCTAACGTTTTACCGGTCCGCTCGGCTGCTTTTTCGAGTACACGCCGAGTCTCTGCTTCAACACCGCGAACAGACCAAGGAACGGGTGCAGCATTGGATCGGGGTGGCCTACCCATCTTAGTAGGCTTTTCGATAGGTGTAGTATTCAAAGTACTTCCTGTCATACCATCTTGAGGAGCCATAGACTTATGTGTCATACACTGTGTATGACACATAAGTACGAAGAAATCATGTTTTAACAAAAAGTAGTGCAGAAAGTAGTTTCTGCACTACACAATGGAGTGCCATAAGCAAGGCAAAAGTACGCGAAAATAGGCTTTAACAAAAGTGTAGTGCATAATCTACTTTCTGCACTACATTACATAACGTAGATTATAAAACATATTTATGATTAAGAATGGACCGCTCACCCTCTGAGCTAGCCCTTCCTAAAACATGCATCATGCCTAAAGCCCAATCTAAAGCTGATAAACTAACCCTTCTGCTGGTTGAGTATCTGGATATGCGCCGGGATACCATCCTTAATTCATGGCGTACCCGCTGCCTGGAAGATCAAAATCTAAACAGCAAAATAGGCTTTGCCCGCGAAGAATTTAATGACCAGGCACCGGCCCTACTCAATATCTTAGCCCAACGCTTACGGGGCGAAGACCAGGAGGCAAACCCGCTTGTCGTAGCGGGTGGGCATGGACTACACCGCTGGCAGCGCGGTTATTCACTCCCCGAACTGCTGACCGAGTTTGAGTATCTGTACTGGGTGGTACTTGATGAAGTACAGGCCTTTCAGCAACAACATAGCCCCCTCTCCGGGGAGGCCCTCTCCCACATCTATCGACAGGTATTTAAGCTCGAAGGTGAAAGCACCCGGGGTAGTGTGGTGTACTATGATCAACTACGCCAGACCAACGCAGCTGAGCAAGCCAACAGACTGCAGGAGTCCCTGGGCAAGCTTCAGCAGTTGAGCAAACAAAAGGGTGAGCACCTGCGCCACAACTCGCATGATTTGCGTACAAGCTTTGGCCTCTTGACGAGCGCAGCCACCCTGCTCCAGATGCCGAACACGGAGGAGGAACGGGAGCAGTATGTGGCCATGGTGAACCGGAACCTGGTCTCTATCCGCGATTTGCTGCTTCAGCTAACTGATTATGCCCGCATCGAAGCGGGTCAGGAGAAGCTGGACATCACCACATTTAATGCCGCTACTTTAGTGCGGGAATGCGTTGATCTAGCTCAACCCCTGGTTGAGCAACGCAAGATCCTCTTACAGGGGGATGGGCCTGACAGCCTGTCGGTACGCAGTGATGCTGTCAAAGTGCAGCGCGTTGTGCAAAACTTAGTCTACAATGCCCTCAAGTATACCGAATCGGGCTGGGTAAATGTGTCCTGGGCTCAGGAAAATGAGACCCGCTGGATTCTGAGTGTGCAGGATTCGGGCCCTGGCTTTAGCCCCAATAGCCCGACGGGTCTGTTAGCCGAGCAGTTAAAGCCCCTCAGTGAGCTTACCAGTGCCCATCAATTAGGTGGGTCTGCTGAGTATCCGCTCCAGGAGCCGCCGACGACCGAAGTCTTGAAAATCCCTCCGGCCAGCCACCAAAAAGAAAGTGAAGGGTTAGGCTTGTTTATTGTCAAGAAGCTGTGTGAATTACTCCAGGCCAGCATGGATATTGAAAGTGCTCCAGGCAAGGGGACCTTGGTACGCATTCGGTTTCAGTCGAATCAGGAGCCAATCACTGCTATTGACTAACCTCCATTTGTTTTTATGGCTTCCTGTAAGATTTGCTCTACCGCCGTTGCCGGCCAGGAGTACAGCTGAATGGATGGTGTACCTGTATGCCGTTGCCTCTAAAACAAAATCAAAACTTCATCCCAGGTGTTAACAGCTTAATCTTGAATTAACTAACAACCGCATCGGCAACCGTCCGTAGCTGGAGTCTAACTGTATGAGTGCTGTTTTCCAAGTCTGCGTCATCGATGACACCGCTGATTACCGCTTCCTGGTTGAAGTGATATTTAAGCGGTACCTACCGGACTATTCGTTACGCCTGTTCGTGAATGGCCAGGCTTTTCTGGACACCTTGCCGCAACTGGGTGAAAGGCCTAATTTGGTCATCCTTGACCAGCATATGCCCCTGCTAAGCGGGTATCAAACCCTGGTGGCTTTAAAGCAACAACACCCATACCGGTCCATACCCGTGGTGATGATGAGTGCCGACGCGTCACACTCAGAAATCAAGAGTTTTTATCAAGCCGGGGCAACGACCTTTATACCAAAACCAATGGATTTCGATGCCCTTAAGGAGGCGTTACTAGCCGCCTGCCAATGGGCCAGTAATCCGAGTCAATCACTGAATATTCCCTTAACATAACGCTCGTAATAGGCACCCCTAACTGTACACATTGCTGACGCCAACGGGGTGGAAAAGGGAGGAATAAATAGGCTACCCTAGATAGAGCAGCCTATTTATCCCCATTTTTATTTTCATCAGCCTTGATTATCAAGGTGTACAAAGGTACTACTTGTACAGTTAGGGACGGTCGGCCGCTGCCGTGACTTATGCCTAAGAAAACCTATCAATATACACTATGAGCGTAGCGAACTCCTTGCTTTGTATATGACTTATCTTTTACTGGTAGTACTGGTTTTGATTCTAGTTCTGGCAGCCGTTCGTGTTTTGATCCGTAGATGGATAGATGAAGACTAGCCAGTAAATAGGATACCCACTTCTGATTGGTTACCTTTCATCTCGCCTGGTTACCCAAGAGGGATGAACCGTTCCGGTCGAAGCCGTATGGACCGGGTCTTGTTCGTTACTCCCCTGATACCTTGAATACCCTGGCAATCCCCTCCCTTGATGCGGGTGGGCCAATGGCTCCCCTGGCGACTTACCTCTTCAGTCGGCGCGAAGCGATGCTGGCCAATTGGCGTACCGCCTGCGAAAGCAATCCAAGCCTAAGTAGTACTGCTGGCTTAACCCGTGAAGAGTTTAACAACAAAGTCCCCTTCCTGCTCAATGAACTCCAGCACCGCCTGGGAGAGCAACCTGAAGAGGCCTCCGTAAGTCTGTTAGCCGCTGAACATGGACTACACCGCTGGCAGAAGGGCTATGCCCTTCATGAACTGTCGACCGAAATGCAGCATCTCAATAAGATCCTGCTCGAGGAGTTACGGCTATTTTGGGACGTCTCTCCCTCCATCGACCGGCCGGTGATGGCGAGGGCTTATGAGGCTGTCGCCCTCTTTAGTAACCAGATTATGGCCGCCAGCATTGAGCAGTACACCACCTTACAACGCATAGCTGCTTCAAGTCGGGTAGAAGCCCTGGAGAAAACCCTGTCTCAATTGAATGAGGTGAGTCAGCAGCGCAGTGATCTATTACACCAATCCTCGCATGATCTAAGGGGCAGCTTCGGCATCATTCAGGGGGCTGCCTCCCTGTTGGAGATGGCGGGTGACTCCCAGGAAGAGCGGCAAGTCTTTCTGGATATGTTGCAACGCAACCTGGCCAATAGTCGCCAGTTAGTGACCCAACTCATCGACCTGGCCCGCCTGGAAGCAGGTCAGGAACCCCTGCAAATCCAGTCCTTCAATGCCTCTCAGTTACTAGCGGGGCTGGTGGCTGACTACCAACCCCTGGCCCAGGAGCGGGGCCTGTTGTTAACCGCCGATGGTCCTGAAGAGTTAGGGGTCGAATGTGATCCGCTTCAGCTGCAGCGCATTATCCAGAACCTGGTACTCAACGCCCTCAAGCATACCGCCACCGGATTTGTCTCGGTTTCCTGGAGCCGGGAGAACGACTACCGCTGGATCCTCAGTGTGCAGGATTCGGGGCCCGGCTTGCCTACGGCTACTAAGACCGGTTCCTTACCCCAGGTATTAGCTCCCGCCCCCGAATCAACGGCGGCCTTTGGCCTGCCCAATCCGGAGGCTGATGCCCAGGAGAGCAGGACCACCCAGGCGGCTGGCTCGGCCTTTGCCCACAAAGGGGAAGGCATCGGTTTATCGATTGTGAAGGGATTATGTGAATTGCTGCGGGCGAGTCTGGAGATTGAAAGCCGGCCCGGGGTTGGTACCCTGTTTCGGATTCGGTCGTCGATTCACTGGCAGCACTAAGGGGTACAGGCTTGGCTTTGCATCCCGTAACGGACTGTACGGTGGCTACTCAACATTAGTGGCCTTACTGGTTAAGGGCAGTACCCCATGCTCCCACCAAAACTGGTGTAAGCTCTGCGTTAGACTAAGCCAGCCGTTGACTGTTAGGGGCTTGACGATGTAAAAGCTGGCGCCCAACTGGTAAGCCCGCCGGACGTCGTCCTCGGCGACAGAGGAGCTCATCACGATGATGGGAATTTGTTGCTGATTGGCTAATAGCATCCAAACATCGTTTACCAGGCTAAAGCCAGCTTGGTTTTGGGGAAGATACAAATCCTGTAGGATCAGCTTGGGTAAGGGGCCCCCGTTGGTAATCCGATCGGTAAAATAGGTCATCGTCTCCCGCCGATTAGCGCATCGGTGGAGGCTGACATCGGGAAAGCTTTTGGTGAGACAAAACTTAACGATTGTCCACAAATCATCCTGATCTTCCACCACCAACAGCGTAGCCTGCTCTAGGTTATGCTGGCGTAAGGGGGAGTATTTGGTATCATCTAATTGGCCGGGGTTAACAGTAGTCATGCTCCTCAACAAAAGGGTGAAAAACGATGGGTCCACTTAGGGTGGCGATCCTGGAAAACGATTGACGAGTCGCCTGATGGGTAATTTGAACTTGAACGCCATCAGCCACTGGTGGTTTAGTAGGAGTTAGGCAGTGGACAAACCAGGGATCAGCTAACAGGGGCATCATGAGGTGGTCGGCTTCGGCCGGACAGTGTTACCCCTTAGTTTGATTTTCGAACTGCACCGGGCTGAGGTATCCCAGAGCCGAGTGTAGCCGGACAGTGTTGTAGTAATTGTCAATGTACTCGCCGATTTCCAGGCGAGCGTCCTCCAATGTCAGAAACGCCCCACTTTCGATAAGCTCGGCTTTCAAGCGAGACCAGTAGGACTCGACAAACGCATTGTCATAAGCATCATCAGCCCGGCTCATACTTTGCCGACACTGGTGCTGTGTCAACAAACACCGAAACGCTTTGCCCGCGTACTGGCCCCCTCGATCTGAGTGAGCAATCAAACCCGGCGCGGGCTGGCGGTGGAGCACGGCCCGGCGGAAGGCCGTGATGATGAGGGCTTCTGCCATGTTGTTGTCCAAATGCCAACCTACCACCCGCCTTGACCATAAGTCCATCCACACCGTCAGGTAGGCCCACTGCCCCGATGCCAGGGCAATGTAGGTAATGTCCGACACCCAAGCCTGGTTGGTGCCACTGGGAGCAGGCTGGTTCAACAACAGGTTGGCACTGAAGCCCAGGGTATGGCGGCTGGCGGTGGTACGGGGAACGAAACTGCGGGGCTGAATAGCTACTAAACCACTGGCTGACAACGTGTTTCGCACAAAGTCCCGCCCTACTTTTTCCTCTTTGGCCCGCAGTGCCTGCACAATCCGACGGCTCCCATACCGGCTTTTATGGTCACTAAACATAGTTTGGATAGCTCGTTGAGACGCTTCTTTCTTAGCGGTTGGCTGATAGGTTTGACCGCTGGCGAAGGCATAATAACTACTTCGGTTGATGGCGAGCGTGTCGCACAAAACCGCCACAGGATAATCCGTGCTATGTTGCTGAATGAATCGGTACATCGTTGTCAAGTTGGCTGGCCGAAGATGATCAGTGCCTTTTTTAAAATGTCGCGCTCCATCTCAACCCGCTTGAGTTGGGCTTTGAGTTGGGCAATCTCATCGGGTTGGACACGCTTTGTCGAGTCCATGCGGCTACTGCTCTGATGCTTCCAGCGGTAGAGCAATTTTTCGCTGATGTTGAGTGCGCGGGCCACCGATGCGGTGGACTGGCCCTGGGTAAGCATCCGGAGAGCCTCGGTTTTGAAGTCTTTGTCGAACTTGCGCCGGGTCTGTTTGGGCTGGGTTTGTGCTTGCATGGCAGTGTAAAGTTAAGATACTACACTGTCCGGCTTTTCAAGACCATCTCATCAGGCTCCATCAACTCATTAGTTGGTAGAGCCTGATTCTTAGTTTAATTTCATAACATATTCATAGTTATACAACACACCTTGAAAAAATGCCAGTGGTGACATCCGATGTCACCACTGGCATAGTAAATCAGGCATATATCCATAAAAGAGGGTTAATCCATAAATTCACCTTAAAGGTAGGTTTTAATAGATGTAGTTGTCTTATAATCAACGCTGTGTTAAGAAATGTATTTGTCCTGTAACTTGTTAGATAGCCATGGAAAATATTGACCATAAACAGTGTGCTAGGTGCCAATCTCAATCGATGATGTATCCCCTTGAGATCAGTGAATATCCCATGCCTTTTCAACTTAAGCTGACAGCTCCTACAGAAGCAGACGCTTGGGTTAATCTAAATGCTCCAAAAAAATTTGATGTACACCCTGCTGTCTGTGGCAACTGCGGTTATACTGAATGGTATGCCGACAAGCCTAAAGACATGTGGGAAAAGTGGCAGGCAGGATTCAGATGATATATCTGAGTGTTGTATAATCAGGTTTATGTAAAGCTATCAAGCAGGGCCAATCTACAAATATTCCCTTACTATAAAACTTATCTTTCCTTTCCCTTTCCAAACTACAATTCGGTCTATTTCCACGGCTTCTATAAGGTGGTTGATCTTGTTTTTATCCCTTAACATAAGATAGCTTATACAACAACCCTCGGAATAGTCATAAAAAACACTAGACCAAAAAAAGGTGGGAAAGGGGAGAAAAAACCTGATCTACCAGCCAGTGACATCGTATGGCACTAGATAGGTTACGACGCATACTCTCCTTATTTTCTCTTGGTCACGTCGCCGCTTCGCTCCTGCATGTGTGAGTGAACAAATTCAGCACTTGGCTTGAAGTTGAAGGTTAATAGGTTTTGCAGTTACCTTTCCCTTGATTAATCAGCATGATTGATTAGTTTAGATGAGTACGTCACACCGCAAAACATATGTTAAACGAGCCAGCAAAAACACGTCGGCAACTCAATGTGAAAGACCCGAACCGTATTTGTGTTATCTGCGGCAACCCTTTTGTTGCTAATGCCCCCATGCAGAAAACTTGCAGTGAAGAATGTCGTAAAATCAACAATGCCCCACGTCGCCAGCGATTCAGGGAAAGACACCCCGAAGCTGCTAAAACCTATTCGGCCAACCAGCATGCCAAATACCCATACCTATGGCAGCAGCAGACGGAGAAAAATAGAGTCAAGGCGCTTACCCTATTGGGCGGCAAGTGTGTTGTCTGCGGGGAAACCAATCAGAGCTGGCTTTCTATCGACTACATTCCAACACAGCCAGCCCCCACTAAATACCCCAAACACCCCAAATGGATTGAGGACCATCGGGAGGATTTCAGAGTTCTTTGCGCCAACCACCATAACGAATTGACAGTTACTGGAAAAATCGAAGGCACTGATATTACTCAGCAAGAGCATTGGATGATACGTACAAATGACAAACCATAAGGACTTAGGAAGGGGGCCCAGAAACGACTCTCCGACAGTTGCACCCGGTCTAGCTTCATACTGAACAACAAAAAGTTCTAGACCCTCAAGCAGGCTTTTTACAGTGCCATCAATTAACCCCTGATGGTAGGCAACATGTACCTATACGTAATTTAAATAGTTGGTTTTTTTAATCGATAGCTGAAACTGAGCATATAATAACTGCCCAGTGTATTACGGTTTACTTGTTCAACGTAATTCAGCGTAGCCAACTGGGTAATTCCTACGTTACGGTTTAAGACATTTAATGCAGATAATATTAATTCACCCCGGTCATTTTTTAACAAAGCCTTGGATAAAGAAAAGTTTAAGATTGGTATAGACTGATCAAAGTTCGTTTTAGCATTTTTAAACCGGCGATAATTAAACTCGGTCGTAAAATTAAAGCTTTTAAAAAAATGCACTGTAGCGTCGGCCGTGTAAGTGGAGTTCACAAAAAGCTGATTCTGATTTTCATTTAATTCGTACTTCGAGCTGGCAGCGGTCAGGTTGGCGCGCAGATTCAGATCAACGTAATCCTCATAAGAGAAGGCATAGCTCACAATTCCTCCTACTGCCCGCTGGCTTATGGCACTCGCTATTCCATTCAACAAATTGAGACTTCGACCCTGATTGAGATAAGGCCCCAAGTTAAACCGGCTGCTGAACTTCTTGACCGGAATCCCCAGCGTAAGGGTGGCACCGACATTGTTGCTCTGGGCAACATTGACGTATTGAGTGGTCCTGACCTGCCTTTCGTCGATGGTTACAGCCGCCGTTATAGGGTTGGTGGTGTAATTAAACGTAACGCCCCCCGACAAAAGCACACCGCTTTGACTATCAAACGTATTAAAATTCAGTTTCCCCTGCTGCGAATATTCCGGTCTAAGCGTAGGGTTGCCAACGAAAAGGTTGAGTGGGTCGTAGCGTAATACAATGGGCTGGAGTTGGCTGATAGTTGGCTCTCTGACGGACGTGCTGTAATCAACGTTAATGCTCGTGGTCTTGTTCAGGCGTAGATTGAAGTGAACATCGGGTAAGATGTTCTGAAAACTTCGTCTCACCAGACTTCCTTCTGACACATTTCTGCGGGAAAGCGTTGACTGCTGCACCTGTGAGCTGATGGCCAGGTTATATTTATCACCGGTAAACTGGTAGGTAAGCCCCCCTCTTTGAACCAAAAAATCCGACCTAAACTGACTACTTTGTTCAGTATTTAACAAACTGGTTTCATTAACGATATCATACACGGCCAAGTCAGAAGCAGAAGCTCGATTTGTTATAGTATAGTTGGCCTGTAGGTATTGCTTTTTGCCAATAGGCTCGGTATAGGCAAGTTGTACGTTAAAATTGAAATCATCCACTTCCTGCTCATTTCGCTGCCGGATAGTTTCTTCAGCGCCATCGCTAAACCGGGTAGCCGACGCTGACCGGCCCAGTGTATGTGTCTGGAGAACAGAAAACTCATTCGTTATACTAAACAACCTGCCGGTCTTGCCAAAACGGTGTCCGTAAAACAAGTTGGCTGTAACGTTCTTGTTTTTATTGCCCGTTATAGCGGCTCTCTCGCCGGCATTAACCAGCGTATCGGCTACGGAGAAGGACTGGCGGCTACTCTGGTTGTTTGTTGCTGCGTCTGAATAAGAAAACGAGGTGTTCAACCTAATGCTGTTGGTTGAATCTTCATGCTCCAGCCCAGCGGTAGCATTGTGTAAGCCGGTGGTGTTCCGACTTTGGCTGTTCTCGTAGTACAGGGCGGTTCCTCCGGGCAGAAAGTTTTGCCGGGTTAGGTTAGTTAGGATTTCAGCATCCTGATAATTCAGTCGATAACTGCCGTTGATTCTGGTTTGTTTGGTAAGCTGTCTGGACAGGTTGACTCCACCCAGGTGCGTGGTTACTACGCCATTTTGCCCCCCACCCCCTGATCCCTGCCCATCAGCAGAAGGTTCCTGGTTGTTTACGTTGTTACTCCTGCCCACAACCGACAGCTGATTGCCTTTGGCAAATAGGTTATAGTTACCCTGCGCCGAGTACCGACTGGAGGTGCCTATACCAGCCTGTGCATTTCCAAAGCCCGTGTTGCGCCGTTTTTCTTTCAGAGTCAGGTTAATTATTTTCTCGCTCTTACCATCGTCAACACCCGAAAATTGAGTTCCCTTCGATTTAGCGTTAATTACCTCAATCTTGTAAATGGCGTCGGCAGGTAAGTTTCGGGTGGCCATTGCCAAATCGCCCCCGAAAAACTCTTTTCCATCCACAAATATCCGCGTTACGTTCTCGCCCTGCACCCGTATGGATCCGTCCGCGCCAATCTCTACGCCGGGCAGTTTTTTTAGCAACTTTTCGACACTGGCGTTGGGGCGGGTACGGAACGAACTAGCGTTGTACTCCAGTGTATCTTTCTTGACAACAACGGCTTCCTTTTGGCCCTTTACCGATACCTCCGTTAGCGAAATGGCATCCGGTTGGAGTGTAATCAGACCCAATTGAAGGGTATCTGCGGCCGAGGAGTCTGCTATATTTTTAATATAGGGCACATAGCCCACAAACGTCACTTTAAGAATATAAGCTGCTTTCTCAATATTGGTCAGGATAAACCGGCCGGAGGTGTCAGTAACCGTAGTGTTGACTACAGAAGAATCGTTCAACTGCAGCAATTGCACAGAAGCGGAGGGTAACCCACCGCTTTTCTTGTCGATTACCCGGCCCTGAATCGTATATTTTTGGGCAAAAGTCACTTGCCCCATAACTAGCAACAGGAACAACAATAGCTTTTTCATCGACCAACTAATACACCACCATGATTCATCAGCATATCTTGATTACATAACAACAATGCCCTGCGATAATCTACCGCAGGGCATTGTCTCTATCTAAACAGCAACCCCTGGTGTTGCTCTGACGCTAACGCTTTTATAAACGTTATCGCCAAATCAGCGGGGTTAGCTGCTGGCCTAATATTTATTATTTTTTGGGTGCCTTAGCAACAACAAACTGGGTAACCTGGCCTAATGCATTAACCACAACACCAGCGACAACCTGATTGTCTTTGATAATGTTGGCACCCTGCAGCAGGTTGTTCAAAGAATTGTTAAGAACATTGTTGTTATTCAGAGCATCATTAAGGATTTTGATGTCTGCGTTATTAAGAACATCCTTAACATTTACCACCTGCACATCAGAGATGGTGACAGGAATACTTCCAATAGTGACAAGATTGGCAGCCGATACATTGATCAAACCCAAATTCGCGAGGAGAGTTGTAGGGGTGACTGTAGTTTGTGCCTGAGTAGCATTGCTTCCTGCGAATACAAGGCATAGAGCCAGCATCAACGATGCGATACCCATTTTTACATTTTTCATAACTGTGTTTTGTTTTAAGTGAATAAAGAAACACGTGCTCAATAGGGATTCACCATAGAGAACACGATATAGTAACGGGGGTAAAAGTTTAATGTTTGATAAAATTGGTCTGAACAGATAGTCTCCTTTAACTATAGCAACCACCTAAAAGCACTAAAATCCACTACTGCATCATAGTTTATTTATCGTTTTATTTATAAGTTTTATGGGGAAAATATAAATACAACTAACTGACATACAGTATATTGATAATCGTTCTTAGTATTTTACGATAAGAATGATTCTGCTAACATGAATTGCCGTTTCTTAGGTCAATCAGTTTCCCTTAACTAACACCAATTAATATTAAACGGCCCAACTTTCTCTTACTCAGCATTGCGAAAAGGGGTTCGCCTTGGCTCAGGGGACTTTGACCACCTCGAAAAAGGTTTCAACAACCGCTCGGCTAACCTCAGGGTCGAGTTCCGTTTTTCGGGTAATTTGGCGGATTACATCTTCTTTGGTCATGCCTCAATCAATTAGGACTTGGGTTTTACTTTTTTTAAATACGCATCAGCTGGCCGGTAAGCGGGATTAGTGTAGGTCTTCCACTGAGCCGGAAAATTAATCCGTACCCATTTCCCAAACGCAATCCATGCCTGACGTTCGGATTGAACTTGGCTCAGTTGGCCTTGGCTCGTTTCAGCTTGGGTACGGCTCAGTCCTAATTGATATAAACTGAGCCCCATCAACACCAGCGGCAAGAATCCCCCAAACAAGGCATTGCGCCAATTCAGGAAACCCAACGTCGTAGCCCAACGGTCCACCTTCCCCTGAGTGGCTCCTTCCATCCGGCGAGCCGCCTCCTGGCCGGCTTGGGTAAGGAGGCTGGCAGCCTGATCGGCAGCCTCTTTCAGACCCGCTGGAGTAGGCAAGCCTTTAACCAGCTCCGGCGTCACTAATTGGGCAACGGCTTTACTATCCAGCGTAAAGCTGACGCCGGCCTGAGCTTCTTTCACCAGGGCCGCTACTTCGGCTTTCGTGGCGGGCTGGGGACGTTGTTCCAGCCGATCCAGCCGACTCGATAGGCCTTCCATCGCCTGACTATGCCGGGTCAAGGCTTGGGTCAACCGCTGGATGGGGTCTGCCGTAACATCGCGTTCTGCCTGGCCAGCCGAAGGCAACTCAGTAGCCGACTGGCTAGAGGTGCTTTTCTGATTTAGATTCTTCAGGAATTTATTCTCGTTCATAAGTGCATACCCCGGTCCTGACGGGGCGTTTGTTGGATACCCTGTTCGATGCGTTGATTCTGTTTTAGCCGCTCGGCTAACTCCAATTCCAAGCGACGGGCTTCTTCAAGCTGGCGCTGCTGCTCGGCCTGCTCCAGTGCTCGGCTCAACTCGCGCGTGTCCTGCTGGTGGTAGGCCTGCCCTAAACCCATTTGTAACTCAACCTGGCGCTGCTGGCTGGTCAACTCAAGAGCTAGAGCCTGTTCCCGTTGCTGGCTCCGTTCCAAGGCTGCGGCTTGGCCTAGCTCGGCTTTGAGGCCTTCATCCCCGTATTTCATCCCATGCAGATACCGAAACGATTCGGTTAGACCCCGTTCGTAGCCAAAACGCTGATCGAAGCTCTGCTCGACGCGTTGGCTAAAGGCGTTGCGTTCAAAACCACCTAGCACCACCCCTTTGGTCGTGGCTTTATGATGGGTTAGTGGACTCAGATGGTAGGGGTTCTTGCGCTCGTGTAGCCCCTCAGCCAGATCCTGCCGGTAGGTCTTTAGGTTCTCGGTACGGCTCACGATCACATGGATATGGGTCTGATCTCCCAGCTTTACTCCCCCCTTGGCTTGCTCGCCTAACTGAACGGCTCGGTCGGTGTAGTCATAGCTGCGGCCGTGCTCAATCTTGGCGTACCACACCAGGTCACGGCTTTCAATCCCCTTTCCAAAGTTTTGGGCGTATTCTTCCAGCGCCGAGCGGGTAAAGGCTTTCAAAGCGGCTGGGTCAGAACTAATATGGGCTAATTCAGCTTTGGAGGGAGCTAGGACGATCTGATAGTACTTATCGTCGGCCCGGCCTAGATTCCGTTTGTTGGCATCTAGCTCCGCCGTTACCTGATAGCCAGCCACCCGCTCGGCCTCTCGACCAAACCACATGCCTAATTGCTCTTTTTCCAGGTAGGTTACTAACCCTCCACACGAACCGCTTCGATTCGAGAGGCCCGAACCACCTGAAGGTATCTTGGTCATCATAAGGCGTTCTGTTGGGCAATGAGTTGATCAACCTGTTGCTTGTACTCGCTTCTCAGGGCATTATCCACCAGGGCCGTACGGAACGAAAGCCGCAGCAGCGTCTGCATGGCCTCGACTACGCCGGTCAATTGCTCTTCGAGTTGCGCCGGGGTCAAACTAGCCCCTAACCCCGATTCGGACGCTTGGCGAAGGGCCTGAACGTCAGCCTGCATGGGCTTTAAAATCTCTTTTTCCTGCTCGCGGATAAATCCAATAAAGCGTTTATCTAACGCATCCACTTTATCGGTCAATTTCTTCAGGGCCACATCGGGGCTATCAGCCTTAGGATAGCGCGGGTCAAGCTTGGTAACGGCGAAAAACTGCACCATCACGCTAATTAATTCTTTATTGGATAGGCCTAATTTATCCCCCAAGCGTTCGAGTTGCTGGTGCGTACCCAGACTAACGGCGAGACTTTTACGGTCACTCATACGGATAAAAAGTAGTCATAATTCTGTTGATAATCAGTTATTTACATTAAAAGTACATACCAAACCATTGTTTTATTAACTCTATTATTGTATAAATTATTGATAATCAACCTCGTAGAGTGAGACCAACGGTATGACCCGTAAGGGAATAGCGTTCCGTCTCGCTCTCTAACAAGACCGTACCACGCCTACGTACACCGGATGGCTAACCACCATATGGGGAAGCTAAAGAGGATGAAGCAAATAACCAAATTGTATCCTGGCCAGCTAGAGAGATTCAGTGTATTGAGATAGACGTATGGGAAAGGGAATAGAATAGACCAAGACTTCCCTCTTTCATCCGTATTTACTAAAGCACAGATAACATTCTTATTGGAATAATACAAATCTTCAAACAATTAACTATGTTTGTAGTTACGCGCCCTCCTGCTCTTTTTAAGTTTTGCTTTTCTTTTTCTTTTCCGCTTTAGCTGGTCTTATTGCTGCTTTTTGATTGTGGATAAGTCCTATTTTTTTAGCTCTTTTTACCTCTCAAAAGCGGTTTTTTTGGCATTTGCACTTTAGCAAAATTTACTTTTGCAAACTTTACGGCTTCGTAATTAACTAATAGTCAGCAACTTATAAGGGTATTTTACGAGTAATTGACGGAGTTTTACGAGTAATTGACGGAGTTTTTGAGGGTATTTTACGAGTAATTGACGGAAAAGTAGCGTTATAACTTGCTTTTTTTAATATAAAATACTTTTTTTACTCGTAAAATAGTTTGATATGACAGGGGTAGAGACATTCAAGCAGACCAATGCTATCACTGGGGCTAGATACGATTACACCACGACAGAAAAGCGTTTGGTGTATTTGTCTCTAATTGAAGTAATGAAGACTGTTCAGGATGGTGTTACAGATGATTTCTTTAAAAGGGATCTTGACCTATTCATAATTGAAGATCAGTTGAAGAGATCAGATTCCAACGACAACCGTTTTCGAGACTATCGTAAAGCCGTTATCAGCTTGCGAAAAAAAGACTTTTCAATTGATGAAGTGGATGGAAGCTGGACAGAAACCGGTTTTGTAACAAGGGGTAAATACCTCAAGAACAAAGGGCTAGAGGTAAGTATATCTAGAGACGTTTTACCCTATCTCTACGAGCTTACAAAGCGATTCACGGTACTAGACGCTACTGTCGTTATGACTCTAGCTAGTAAATTTTCACAGAGGTTTTATGAGTGGTGCTGCCAATGGAGATCTGTTGGTCAGTTCGATTTTACTCCAGATGCTTTACGAGATGTATTAATGATCAAAACTCAAACTGGCGATCTCAAAATCTATGTTTTAGAAGTAGCGAAAGCCGAATTGATGAAGATGTACGAAGATGGAGTTAGCGACTTATACTTTACTTACAGTGAAGAAAGAGGAGGACGAGGGCGGGGGGGATCTGTAAAAAGATGGATTTTTAAGATTCACACTAAAAAGAAGCAGGTAGCTCAGGAAAGGGCCAAGAACGAGGATGTAATCTTCGTCATGCAGTTTTTAGGGCAAATCTTTGGGAAAGAGTCACCGTTGATAGATCAGGCCTTAGAAGCGCTTAAAACGCACGAGAATGTAAAGGCATTTGCTAATCGAGTTGATGAGCTGCAAACCTCAGGCAAACTCGACCGTACCAAGAATAAGCCTGGGTACATTCGCTCGATCCTTCAAAAAGAATTTGGTCTTGACAAGAAGTAAAGCACGCTGTATAGAAAAAGATCTTCAGGCTGGTGTTTGACTACGACTAGCAACCAATAGAATATCTAGTTCTGAATGACTGATGGGGCGTGCGTTTGGATTATTCTCCAGACGTTCAATCTCCTTCGGGCTCAGCGTCTGTTTCACCACGTACTGTTTCTTCTCCTCTGGGGTTAGTCGTTTGCGCATAATATTCTCTTAGAGCTGTTTGTTTGGCTTTCCAGACATTAAAAATGCGGATTTTCCCGTCTCTGATTACGAAAATAACACTAATCACCCGGTTTTGATTGCTTAAACCGGTAACCTTGTAACGAGCCTCCTCTGTTTTCTCATCGGGGTATGAAGTCATTAATAACCGGTCAGGGTCAACAAAAACGCTCTCGGTTTCGTCTACAGTTAAGTTACGGCCACTATTGCGTACTTTTTCAAGCTTGTTTAAGTTACCTTCATCCCAGTAAAATT
>MWVV01000385.1_pt1 | contig 16212 bp, 12 predicted proteins | sample 1047281 | NCBI WGS metagenome assembly MWVV01 (sample SAMN06349986, study PRJNA376086) | soil metagenome | isolation source: PT-2 sample Antarctic (ecotone) soil | place: Antarctica | collected 2015-01-13 | reverse complement strand
ATGCCTAATCATGTTCATTGTATTTTGTTTTTTCCTAATGATGAATATGCATTAAACAAATTAATAAGTAATGGTAAACGTTTCATAGCATATGAACTGGTAAAGCGATTAAAAAATGAAGGGCATAATAAAATACTACTGCAATTGAAAGAGGGACTTACACAACATGATATTAAAAGAGGAGAGCTTCACAAAGTATTTTTAGACTACGGATAGCGGTTTTTGTGGCAGGACGTGAAATGAATAGCCTGACAATTTAAAGTATCTTTGGTGGAATAATTTAAACTATAAATGATGGTTGCAGTTGTTGGAACATATCAAAACGGCTATGTAAAACTTGACAAGGAATATTCATCAAATAATCCTGTTAAAGTTATTGTTACCTTTTTGGAAGAAGTACAAACTCAATCCGAAGAAAGACTTTCATTGTCCGACTTTTCATTTTCTAAAAGTCAGAAGAATTTAGAAAATTACAAAGGTTCGTTTAGTGACGCAGTTATTGAAGAAAGAAGAATTGAGTTATGAGGCTATTTTTAATCCTTTAATCCATCAAATCCGCGATTCTTTCCGTGATTCTTTCCGCTTCTCGTTACTCCCTTTTCCCGATTCCGTAATTACTTAAATTTTCCTTACCGCAAATTTGCTTCCTGCAAAAAGGTGATTATGAGAAAGTTTCTATTGACCGGAATAGTTGCATTGTTTTTAGGAAATGCTTCTGCGCAAACTCAAGCGAAAACTGAAATTTTAAAAGATACTATTACTGCCGAAAAAAACCTGCCCGATGTAACGGTAGTAGGCCGCGGCAGCCGTAGCGATTACCAGCAAATGCCTGAAATTGTAGGTACTAATATTTATGCAGGTAAAAAAAATGCATTAATTGTTTTGGAAAATGTTCAGGGAAACGTTGTAATGAATAACATGCGCCAGGTATTGGCAAAAGTTCCGGGCATTCACATTTGGGAGAGCGACCCGAGTGGCATTCAGATCGGTATTGCGGCTCGCGGTTTAAGTCCTAACCGAAGCTGGGAATTTAATGTCCGGCAGAATGGTTATGATATAGCTGCCGATCCTTTCGGTTATCCTGAAGCTTATTATAATCCTCAGTTACAGGCGGTACAACGTATTGAAATAGTGCGCGGACAAGGTTCTTTACAATATGGACCCCAGTTTGGCGGATTGATCAACTATATACTTCGCAACGGAAGCGATATCAATAAACCTTTTCAATTCGAGACCCAACAAACCATTGGGGGCAATAAGTTATTCAACTCATACAATGCTATTGGAGGCAAAACAGAAAAGGTAAATTACTATACTTTTTTCGATCATCGTAACGGCGATGGGTGGAGGCAAAACAGTCGCTTTTATACCAATGCAGGTTTTGGTACCGTAACTTATCACTTTACGCCGAAGTTTTCTATAACAGCCGAATTCATGCGTTCAAACTATCGCAGTCAGCAACCTGGCGGGTTGGCAGACTCATTAGTATATTCTGATGCTCAGAAAAGTTTACGCAGCCGTAACTGGTTTGATATTACCTGGACCAATCCTGCCCTTATTGCCAATTATCAAATCAATGATAAAACCCGCTGGAACACTAAGTTGTTTGCGACAATTGGCGACAGAAACAGTGTTGGTTTCCTGCAATCTATCTTTATAAAAGATAGTATAAATGCAACTACCCGCGATTATAATAACCGTGTTTTAAACATCGACCAATATCGAAATTATGGGTTGGAAAGCCGTATCATTACTGATTACACTTTAGGCACTCTTAAGAATACAATATCAGGTGGTATAAGGTTATATACAGGGCAAACCTATAGAAGAGCAGATGGGAAAGGCACAACGGGAACTGATTATGATATGACGGTAATTGGTGTGTATCCGCGAGATGTAACTTTTAACTCACGAAATGCCGCAGCTTTCGTTGAAAATATATTCCGTGTAGGTAAAAAGCTTCTTATCATTCCCGGGTTGCGTTATGAATGGCTAGAAGGATCTGCAAGCGGAAGAAATGGTTTTGCTGCTAATGGTTCCGAGATCATCTTACAAAACATCAAACGTAGTCGCAACTTCTTACTTGGAGGTCTTGGCTCAGAATATCATGTAACAAAGGAAACGGAAATTTATGTGAATTATAGCCAGGCGTATCGTCCTATCCAGTTCGCAAACCTGCAGGCCCCTCCGTCCACCGATGTTGTTGATCCCGATTTAAAAGATGCCAAAGGATATAATGCTGACATAGGTTATCGGGGTAAAGTCAAAAATTATCTTCAGTTCGATGTGAGTGGATATTACCTGCAGTATAACAATCGCGTAGGGACAGTAAGTATAAATGCCACTCCTTCCACACCTGCATATCGCTTAATTACAAATGTTGGGGCAAGTACCAGTAAAGGTTTGGAGAGCTATATAGAATTTAATGCTGCCCGGGCTTTTTCTTCCGACAGTAAAGCTGATCTTATCTTATTTAGCTCTTATAGCTATACAAATGCTAAATATACCAGCGATGATGAAAAAGCAACAACGAAATTAGCTGGAAATAAAGTGGAGAATGCGCCCTCCGATATATTTCGCGGAGGTATCTCTACAGGATGTAACAATTTGTTAGTTACTGCACAAGTGAGTCATGTAGGGCAAACATTTGCCGATGCAAATAATACGGTCTTACCTTCAGCTAACGGACAAACGGGTTTAATTCCATCTTACACCGTCACCGACTTAACTGCCAGTTATAAATTGCCAATCGGCATTAATTTCAAAGCCGGCATAAATAATCTTACTGATAAAAGATACTTCACTCGTCGTGCCGGTGGTTATCCTGGTCCTGGGGCATTACCGGCTGATGGAAGAACTTTTTTTGTTTCGGTTGGGGCTAAACTATAAGACTTTTTTAAAGTACGATTATTCAAAAGATAGATTTTTAAAAATGCGGGCTTTTTTGCCAGGGTTTATTATTGCAACATATTTATTACCATTTCTTTTAAAGCAATCTCTTTAATAAATTGTATTCTATGTCTCAAACAAACCTTCCTGAAGTTTGGCTTCGCGGACCATTTCCGAACATTCCTGCACTTTTGCAACCTGTTGCTCATGCTCTTTTGCAAGCACGCGAAGAAGTGAATGAATTGGTTAAAAATTTTCCTGCAGAACTACTTTGGGAAAAACCTGCGGGGGTAGCTTCGGTAGGTTTTCACTTACAACACATGCCAGGTGTTTTAGACAGATTGTTTACCTACGCAAAAGGTCAACAACTATCGGATGAACAATTGAAATATTTATCAGCAGAGGGTAAAAAGCCGGAAGCTGAAATAACAATAACAGCGCTGGTTGAAAGGTTTAATGACCAGGTAGAAAAAACCATCGATCAATTAAAAACAATGGACGAAAGTACCTTAACTGAACCTCGAACCGTAGGTAGAAAGCAACTTCCATCCACTGTTCTTGGCTTAATTTTTCATTCTGCCGAACATACAATGAGGCATTTAGGGCAGTTGCTGGTTACAGTAAGAGTACTGAAACAACAATAAATTCCTTCTTTAAATTTTACAATTCCTTCAGGTACTGCATTAGCTTATACAGATTAAACCCGGTATACTTTTCTTACCTTCGCACCCATTTTTACCTCTGCAAAGGGGATATCGGGAATTATGAGAGCGAAATACAAAGAATTTTCAGGGTTGAATTTACCCGCCATAGAGCAGGAAATACTTGCTAAATGGAAGGATACAAATGCATTTGAAAAAAGCGTCGAATTACGTGAAGGCGCAACACCTTTTGTTTTTTACGAAGGCCCGCCAAGTGCTAATGGTTTGCCCGGTATTCACCACGTTATTGGCCGCACCTTAAAAGATTTGGTCTGCCGGTACAAAACTATGAAAGGTTACCAGGTAAAACGGAAAGGTGGTTGGGATACACACGGTTTACCGGTAGAACTTGGAGTTGAAAAAATGCTGGGAATTACCAAAGAAGATATTGGTAAGAAAATTTCTGTTGCCGAATACAACGAAACTTGCCGCCGGGAGGTATTAAAATACAAAGACAAGTGGGATGAGATAACCACTAAAATGGGTTATTGGGTCGATCTGAATAATCCTTATGTTACTTTCGATAATAAATATATTGAAACCCTTTGGTGGTTGCTGAAGCGTTTGTATGATAAGGGATTATTGTATGAAAGTGTAAGTATTCAGCCTTACAGTCCGGGTGCGGGTACAGGTTTAAGCTCTCATGAATTGAACCAGCCGGGAACATATAAGGACGTAAAGGATACGTCTGCCGTAGCTATGTTTAAGGCTATTCGAAATTCCCGCAGTGAAATTCTTTTTGAAGCCATTGAAAAAGTCTCTCCGTCAACTGGGGGAGGAGATTTAGAGGGGGCTGCCGGGATTTTCTTTCTTGCCTGGACAACAACTCCGTGGACACTTCCATCAAACCTCGGCTTAACCGCAGGCCCTAACATTGATTATGTTTTAGTAAAAACCTTTAATCCGTATACTCAGTTACCGGTAAACCTTGTTCTTGCAAAAGCGCTTATCAGCAAATACTTTAACCCCGGAAGTGAGAACGGAAATTTTGAAGAATACCTGCAAAACACCCGGCAATCTACAACCCAAGGTTCCAAACTTCCCCAGATAGGGGGCGGCGGGGCGCCATGGAAAATTTTATCAGAATTTAAAGGAAAAGACATTGAGGAGTGTGAGTATGAACAACTACTTCCTTATGAAGCTAACAGTCCTGCTAACATTCAGCCATTAACAGATGAAGCGCCTAAGCCTTTCCGGGTAATCCTTGGTGATTTTGTAACTACCGAAGATGGTACCGGCATTGTGCACACTGCCCCGGCCTTTGGTGCAGATGACTATAAAGTAGGTAAAAAATATAACCTTGGTATCCTTACAATGGTTGACCGGCAGGGTAAGTTTGTTGAAGGCCTCGGAGAATTTAGTGACCGTTTTGTAAAAAATTATAAGGACGACAAAACATACGAAGATGTAAATGTTGACATCTGCGTAAAACTAAAAAAAGAAAACCGGGCTTTTAAAGTTGAAAAGTACGAGCATAATTACCCGCACTGCTGGCGTACCGACAAACCTATTTTATATTATCCATTAGATTCCTGGTTTATAAGAACAACTGCTTTAAAGGATAGAATGGTGGAGCTGAACAAAACAATCAATTGGAAACCAAAATCAACCGGTGAAGGCCGCTTTGGCAACTGGTTAGAAAACATGGTGGATTGGAACTTAAGCCGTAGCCGCTACTGGGGAACGCCTTTGCCAATTTGGAGAACTGATGATGGAAGTGAAGAAAAATGTATTGGAAGCGTTCAAGAGCTGACGGCAGAATTCGAAAAAGCGCTTGCATTAGGCTTTAATGAGAAGTTGGATTTGGTTATAAAAGGCAATCAGTTAAAAGTTGATTTACACAAACCTTTTGTTGATGAAATAATCCTGGTAAGCGAAACCGGTAAACCAATGAAACGAATACCAGACCTGGTAGACGTTTGGTTTGACAGTGGCGCTATGCCTTATGCTCAATGGCATTATCCTTTTGAGAATAAAGATTTGGTGGATAACGGCTCTGCTTTTCCTGCCGATTTTATTGCTGAAGGTGTTGACCAAACCCGCGGATGGTTCTATACACTACATGCTTTAGCTGTATTATTGTTTGACAGCGTAGCTTATAAAACGGTTGTTTCAAACGGGCTTGTGCTTGACAGGAGCGGAAACAAAATGAGTAAGCGGGTGGGAAACGTTGTTGACCCTTTCCAAACCATTGAAAAATTTGGCGCAGATGCTACCCGTTGGTATTTAGTAACAAATGCTTCTCCGTGGGATAGTCTTAAGTTCGACATATCGGGTATACAGGAAGTGCAGCGAAAATTTTTTGGTACCTTATATAACACTTACCAGTTTTTTGCGCTGTACTCAAATGTGGATGGATTTGCTTTTAAAGAAGAATATGTTCCACTTGAACAAAGACCGGAAATTGACAGGTGGATACTGTCGTCTTTGAACAGCCTGATTAAGACTGTAACTGAAAGCATGGACGATTACGAGCCCACCCAAGCTGGTCGCGCTATTGAAGATTTTGTAGACGAACATTTGAGTAACTGGTACGTTCGCCTAAGCCGCCGCCGTTTTTGGAAAGGTGAATATGAGCACGATAAAATTTGTGCTTATCAAACCTTGTATGAGTGCCTCGAAATAGTTGTAAGGTTAATGGCTCCCATTTCTCCTTTCTTTAGCGATGCTGTTTTTCAAAACTTAAATGAAGTATCTAACCGTTCCAATGCTCAAAGCATTCATCATGTAGATTTTCCGGTGGCTGATGAAAGCGTTATTGATATTTCTTTGGAAGAGAGAATGCAATTAGCCCAAGACACTTCTTCTCTAGTATTAAGTTTACGAAAGAAAGTGAATATTAAAGTTCGGCAACCATTACAAAAAGTATTGATCCCGGTTTTAAATAGCAAAATGAAAGAGCAGATAGTGAAGGTTGAAGATTTGATTAAAAGTGAGGTAAACGTAAAAGAAATTGAGTACCTAACTAAAACAGAAGGATTTATAAATAAAAAGATCAGGCCGAATTTTGTAGCGTTGGGCAAAAAGCTCGGTTCGAAAATGAAAGTTGTATCTGCAGCTTTAAGCAAGTTTACTCAACAAGACATTTCGCAATTAGAAAAAGATCGTCAATTTACCTTGAAGATAGAGGAAGAACCTGTTACATTATTATTAGATGAAGTGGAAATAACTGCGGAAGATATCCCAGGTTGGAGTGTTGCTTCTAAAGGAACTTTGACAGTAGCATTAGATATAACTATTACCGATAACTTAAAGAAAGAAGGAGAGGCAAGGGAATTTGTAAACCGTATTCAAAATATAAGAAAGGATAGTGGATTTGATCTTACTGATAAAATTAATATAACAATATCAGAAAATGAAAAGCTGGCAATTGCGATAAATGAATATAAAAACTATATTTGCGCGGAAATTTTGGCAGAAAACATTAGCTTCTCTAACGACCTTGTCGACAGCATTCAAATTGAAGTCAATGATATTCCGCTTAGAGTGAGTGTAACAAAAAAAGCATGAGCTAATGGCTACAAACAAACCCTTGAAAGCAGGAAAACCTGCACTAAAAGCATCGCAACCGGTAAAAAAGGCAGCTTCAAAAGTTGCCTCTTCTAAAAAAACTGTGTCGGCGCAAGCTTCAAAAAGTAATATAAAACAAGGGAAGCAGCAACTTAAGCCTTTAAAAAAAACACTTGAGGCTCCAAAAAAGGGAGCTAAGGTATCTAATCAGGTAACTAAAGTTGCGGCTACCATTAAGGATGTTGCAAAAGCAGTTATTAAAAAAACACAAGATCTAGTGAAGAAATCACCCGTACAAGATCCAAAAGAGAATATAAAAGTAGCCTCACCGGTAAAAAAACCGACAGCGGTGGAAAAAAAGGCCGTCAAGCTTACTCCTGAGGAAAAACAGGCACCATCAGCTACCCTAAAGACAGAAGCTAAAGCTGCCAGACAAGTAGTAGTACCTTCAAAACCATTGGCTAATCCAAAGCCGGTAGTAGAAAAAAGAACAGAAGGTGTAAGAAGTGACAAGCCAGTTGTAATTCCTAAAACATCTACAGATAAAAAAGTAGATTATGAACCTGACTTTACCAAAAGCGTTTTAGATGCTCCTGCGGCTAGTCCCCAAGGTCCGACTATGCGTTACAGTGATGCGGAGTTGCAGGAATTTAGAGACCTGATTAATAAAAAACTGGATGCCGCCAAGAAGGAACTTGCTTATTTGCAAGGTTTAATTACCCGCCGAGATGAAATGGGCGGAGACGAGACCGACAATCGATATATGACAATGGAAGATGGCGGTATGAGCATGGAACGTGAACAGTTAAGCCAAATGGCGAGTCGCCAGATTACTTTCATCGATCATCTGGAAAAGGCTTTAATGCGTATCGAAAACAAAACTTACGGTATTTGCCGTTTAACGGGTAAGCTTATTGACAAAGCCCGTTTGCGTGCTGTACCTCATGCAACCTTAAGCATGGAAGCTAAGCTGGGAATTGCAAAGTAGGGTTGTAAGGTTGAATGGTTGAGAAGTTGATTGGTTGAGAAGTTGAATACAGGATAGATTGATATAATAAAAAGTTTTACCTTAAATACAAAGGAGGCGTTTTGCCTCCTTTGTATTTATATCGCCATAGGTTCTTTTCAAAGTTTCCTCTTTTTTAACATTCAACTATTGAACTTCTCACTCCTTCAACTTCTCAACTAATCAACTTCTCAACCATTCAACCAGGTCTCACTTCACTTCCTGCATATCCACAAGGCGCTTATAAATTCCACGCTTAGATAAAAGTTCGTCGTGTGTACCACGTTCGGCTATTTCTCCTTTTTGAAGAACGATAATTTCATCAGCATGTCGAATAGTGCTAAGCCGGTGAGCTATTACAATGGAGGTCCGATTTTGCATCATATTGTTTATTGCATCCTGAACTAAACGCTCACTTTCGGTGTCGAGAGAAGAAGTTGCCTCATCCAAAATTAAAATAGGTGGATTTTTTAAAACCGCTCTTGCAATCGTTAATCGTTGTCTTTCTCCACCGCTTAACTTACTGCCACGGTCGCCAACATTAGTTTGGTAGCTCCTCTCTTTTTGCCTGATAAAATTATGGGCATTGGCAACTTTAGCTGCGTTTTCTACTTGCACAGTTGAAGCATTTTCCGTTCCGAGAGCAATGTTATTTGAAATGGTATCGTTAAACAAAATTGGCTCCTGTGTTACAATTCCCATCTTGCTTCTTACCGAGTGTAGAGAGTACTCTGTAATATTTACACCATCAATTAATAATTCACCTTCACTCACATCATGAAAACGGGGAATAAGATCGGCTAAGGTGCTTTTACCGGCCCCTGATGATCCTACAAGTGCTATACTTTTTCCTTTTAAAATTTTTAAATTTATGTTGTTTAGAATTAGTTTATCCTCGTACATAAAACTCACATTCTTAAACTCTATACAGTCGTTGAAGGATGAAAGGATTAGTCCGCTTTCATTTGGATCAACCTTAACCGGTGCCTGCAGAATCTCTTCAATTCTTGCAATGGCTGCACTTCCTTTCTGTATATTATAAAATGAGGTTGACAACGACTTTGCCGGATTAATTATTTGCGTAAAAATTCCCACATACATTATAAAACCTTCAGGCTCTAAACCTGTGGCGTTGCCTGCTAACACCAGTCTTCCGCCAAACCATAATATTCCACACAGAACTACCACTCCCAGAAATTCGCTAAGTGGAGATGCGAAGTCTCGCCGGCGTTGCATTATATTACTAACAGTGTACAATTCGTTGTTTGTTGTTGTAAATTTTCTCTGCAATAAGTTTTCTGCATTAAAAGCTTTTATAACTCTTAATCCCCCCAAAGTTTCATCGAGCACTGATAGCGCCTCGCCTAATTTTACTGCAGCTATATTCGACTGCTTTTTCAACGACCTGCCAATCCGGCCAATCGTAAAAGCAGTTAAGGGTAATAATACAAACAGAAATAACGATAGTTGAGGACTTATAAAAACGAGTGTACTTAGAATAATGATAATATTAAGCGGATCTTTTACAAAACCTTCCAAAGTACCTACAACCGAGTTTTCCAACTCTCCGATATCGTTCGTCATCCGGCTCATTACATCACCCTTTCGTTGTTCGGTAAAATAACCGATAGGCAGTTGCAGAAGCTTATTATACATTTCTGCTCTTAATCTTGTTACTATCGAATTTTTTATTGGCGCCAATACATAAAACGATAAATACAAAAAGAGATTTTTAAACAGTACGGTTAATATAACAACAATACAAATTAAGCCCAGAGCCAAAACAGGTCCGTTTGCACCATGCGAGCGAATAAGGTTACTTATTTCGTAATTTATATATTGGATCAGATCGTTTGAACTATGGATACCATCAGGTTTGCTAAGCACTATTTTGCCGGTAGAAAATATCAAATGCAAAAAAAACGGAAGTGTAGCAAGAGAAACAAGAGAGAAAACGATTGAAAGTATGCTGAACAAGAAGTATAAAACAATATTTCTTTTATGAAAACGAAGATATTTGAAAAGCCTTGAGTACTTCTTCATCGGAGTTTTAAATCAATCAAAATCGGCACAAAGTAACTAATTTTGCCCCGATTAAATTGATAAGAATGCAGGAAGGAAAACGACAAAAGCAAGTAGCAGCCGTATTACAACAAGAACTGAACGACATATTTATGAGATTGGGATTAAATATGCTCGATGGAGGAATGGTGTCTATTTCATCAGTGAAAGTTACACCCGACCTTTTAGAGGCAAGAATTTACCTGAGTTTATTTAAAGTGCCTGAACCAGAAACAGCCATTAAAAAGATTGAATCAAGAAGCTGGGAGGTAAAAAAAGAATTGAGTGATCGTGTTAAACATCAACTTCGCCGTATTCCCATTATTCACTTTTTTCTTGATGATACTTTGGATTATGTTTTTAAGATGGAGGAGATTTTGAAACAGATTAAACCCGATGAGGGGCAAGCTTAGGAGTCTGGAGGCAATAGTAAGTAGGTAGGAGTATAAGCCACTGACCAAAAACTCCAAACTCTCAACTTTAAACTTCAAACTCCAAAACTCCAGACTCTAAACTCTCGACTACCTACTATATTTATGACTTTACTTTTTGCCTGGCGTTACTTTAAAGCAAAAAAAACAACTAATGCCATCAATATAATATCATGGATTAGCATTCTGGCAATTGCAGTTGGTTCTGCCGCTTTAATATTGGTACTTAGCGTATTTAATGGTTTCGAGGATCTGGTAAAGAGTTTATATGCAGATTTTTATACCGATATCAGAATAACTCCTGTAAAAAGAAAGTTCCTCACACTAACTCCTGCACAGTTAGAACAGATACGATCTGCACAGTACATAAACAAAATAAGTTTAATAGCAGAAGAAAAAGCTGTTTTGGTAAACGAAGATTTCCAGAGCATTATTTATTTAAAAGGGGTTGATAATGCTTATCTGCAGGTAAGTGGCTTGGTAAAACATATAGCAAAGGGTAAGTTTGACCCCGGCACTCTAGATAAACCATTGTTGATAATAGGCGCAGGGATAGAAAATGCAGTTGGTGTTGAGCCTGGTGTAAATATTTCACCGCTAACCGTTTATCTTCCTAATTTAAAGGCCACTGATTTTTCGGGTTTGGATGCTTTAAATTCTTACAATGCAAATGTTAGTGCAAGCTTTATGCTTCAGCAGGATTTTGATAATAAGTATGCTATTACCAATATTGATTTTGTAAAGTACATGCTCGATCTTAGCCCCGATCAATATAGTGCGGTTGAAGTTGCGTTGTACGATGCAGGCAAAACCAATGACGTGAAAAAACAATTGGAGAGGATGCTTGGTAAAAATTTCCGGGTCCAAACAAGATACCAGCAAAATCAGAGTTTATATACCGTAATGCAGATTGAAAAATGGGTGATTTACGGAATCCTTTCGCTAATACTGGTAGTGGCTGCTTTTAATATGATAGGCGCTTTAACTATGTTAGTACTGGAGAAGCAAAAAGATATTTCGGTTTTAAAAGCTATGGGTGCCGATAATTCTTATATACAACGAATTTTTATAAATGAAGGTTTTGTGCTTGCAGCAGTTGGCGGAGGATCAGGAATTGTGATTGCTATTGGAATTTGTCTTCTACAGATAAAATATAAGCTTGTAAAACTTTCCGGAGGCAGCTTTATTATAGATTATTATCCTGTACAAATGATCCCGACGGATTTTTTATTGGTGATTTCCACTATTCTCTTAATTTCTTTATTAGCTGCGTGGATACCGTCCCGAAAAGCCAGTATGCAGCATTTTTCTCTCAAAAGCTAACTTTTATAGGTAATTAACTGTGGAAAACTATTCCTTTAAAATTTAGTTCTAAATTTTAAACCGAGTGTTAATTTCTTTGTCTTTGGTAGCATTCTTGCTATAGGCAAAATAGTTTTTTAATAATAGGCAGCTATTGCAGAAACAAAATCCTCTTACATCAAGACGAATAGTTATAATCGTTTCTAAATTAAGAAAAGGGTAGGAAGATTTTTAAATGCGCATAAAATAACCTTTATTTGCCAATCAACTATCCTATCGAACAATATAAATATCGAAAACCAACCTGGGCATGGAACAAATTATTATTGGCGGGATAGTTGCTTTTGGGTTAACTTATCTTGCAATACCTGTTATTATTAAGATAGCAAATGTAAAAAAGCTGTTTGATGAACCAGATGATAACCGTAAAATTCATAAAAGTCCCATTCCTTCGTTAGGAGGGTTGGGAATGTTTATTGGTTTTGCCCTTTGTTTATTAATTACGCTAAATTTTACTAAAGGCGCCCCTGAATTTCAATATTACATTGCCGCCTTCCTCGTTATCTTTTTTATTGGTATTAAAGATGATATTCTTGTTATATCTGCCGGTAAAAAACTGATCGGTCAATTAATTGCTGCATCTATTTTAATTTTTAAAGGCGGACTTATAATAACAAATATGCAAGGTTTTTTGGGCCTTACTGGTATTGATTACATTTATAGTTGTATTCTTACCATGTTTGCGTTGGTTGTTATAATGAATGCTTTTAATTTAATTGATGGTGTGGATGGCCTTGCAGCAAGCCTCGGCTTATTATCCTCACTAGTTTTTGCGACTTTCTTTTTTATAAATGGAAATCTTCCCTATGCAGTATTAGGATTTGGATTTGCCGGAAGCTTACTTGCTTTTCTTAAATATAATTTTCACCCGGCTAAAATTTTTATGGGTGATACCGGATCTTTAATGATCGGTCTTGTAAATGGTATTTTAGTAATAAAATTTATAGAAACAGCACAGTTTTATCCCAATCATCCTATAGCTGCAGCACCAGCAGTTGGTTTTGGAATAATCCTTCTGCCTTTAATGGATACTTTACGTGTTTTTGCCATACGCATATTTAAAGGAAGATCGCCCTTCACTCCTGATAGAAATCATATTCATCACTTATTATTAGATCGCGGGTTCAATCATCATGGTGTAACGTTTACCTGTGTAGCTGCAACTGCAATTATCACTGCAATTTCTTTTTACTTTCAAAGCCTCGGCACTACTTATCTTATTGCCTCTTTAATAGTTTTCTTCTTTGCGTGGGTTTACATGCTTTATATTAAAAAATCAAGATTCAAGCTTCGTGTTATTAAAGGCCAGGCCGATAAAAATGTTGTTAGGGAAGAAAGAACTGCAGTTAGGTTAGTTTCTTTATTTACAAGGAAAGCAGCAGTGGTAGATGAGGATTAATTTTTATTTTAAATAGTTTTAAAGGCAGCCGAGGGCGGCCTTTTTTGTTATATAGAATTTACCATTTAGTACTTTGCTATTTCTTAGATTTGCCCCTGAAAATTTTGAAATCATGACAGAAGAACTGGAATTGATATATGATGATGCGGAAGATTCGATGAAAAAAGCGATTGGATTTCTTGAAGCGGAACTAGCGAAAATTCGCGCAGGCAAGGCTAATCCAACTATGCTCGACGGTATTATGGTAGACTATTATGGTTCACCTACTCCAATAAACCAGGTGGCCAACATTAATATTATGGATGCCCGAACCATTAGTATTCAACCTTGGGAAAAAAAGATGCTGCAGCCGATTGAGAGAGGAATTATAGCCGCTAATATTGGAATGAACCCCCAAAATGATGGGGTGAATATTCGTTTATATTTACCGCCATTAACAGAAGAAAGAAGAAGAGAGCTGGCAAAAAAATCTGCGGCAGAGGGAGAGCATTCAAAGGTGGCAATCCGTAACATTAGAAGAGATGCAATTGAAGAAGTAAAAAAACTCCAAAAGGACGGGTTAAGTGAAGATGTGGCGAAAGATGCTGAAAAAGATATTCAGGAATTAACGGACAGATATATTGTATTAGTAGATAAGCATCTGTCAGCAAAAGAAAAGGAAATAATGTCAATATAACGATGTTCAATTACTCAAGTATCTCCCGGTTATTTAACCGGGAATTTTTTTTCTCTTTGTATTATTAGCTAAGTACACTCCAACTAAAATGATCGCTAAACATCCAACCTGCGGTAAAGTTATTTTTTCGCCACTTAGCATTCCCCAAAAAACAGCAACAAAAGGAATTCCATAGGTAACGGTTGATGCAAATAAACCTCCTGAACGCTTAACCAATACATAAAATAATACGGAAGCTAAGGCTGTACCAAAAACACCCAAAACAATACTGGCACCGGTAGCAAATAAGAAAGACTTCTCCAATAACGGGTTATTAAAATAACTGGTCATCCATAAAATAATTAGTGAAGGAGGAATTAGCATGCCAAAGGCAAGCGATGCTGTATGCAGGGAGCCTGTTTGTTGTAAATAGATACCTACTAAATTTACATTAATACCATAAAATATAGTAGCCAGCAAAACCAATAAAGCATAGGATATATAAGTTAATGTGATGTTGCCTTTTGATAAGAAAAGTAAGGAGAGACCCACAAATCCAATAACAACTCCGGTATACCGGTTGGCAGAAACTTTTGTTTTAAAAAACATAACACCGATTAAAATTGTAAACAAAGGTGTTAGTGCATTTAGTATTCCTGCTAACGAACTATCGATCTTCACCTCGGCAATACAAAACAAAAAGGCGGGAAAAAAACTACCAAGTATTCCTGAAAGAAATATAATACCTATTTTATTGCGGGGTATTTTTTTGTAAGCAGTAACTGCAAAAGGTAACAGAATAATGCCTGCGCTAATCATTCGCAACGCTGCAACCTGGTAAGGGGATAAAACCTCCAAACCAATCTTCATTAATTTAAAAGAACTGCCCCATATCAATGACAGAACAATAAAAATACCCCAATTAATAATCTTATCTTTCAATATAAAAATTTCGTCCAAAGGTCTGTAAACGAATCAATTAACCTATAAAAATTAAAGCCACTTCTTATGTCTCAAAAACTTGCAGATATTTCAACACGGGCTCCCAAAGATTTTGATAAAGTAACAACAAAAGAAAAAACTGCATTGCTTTTACAGGAGTTAGATGAGTTGCAAAATTTATTGTTTGCTGAAGCTAAACATTCGGTGTTAGTTGTAATACAAGGAATGGATGCAAGTGGAAAAGACGGAGCGATTAAAAATGTATTTGGAACACTAAATCCACAGGGAGTAGCAGTAAAATCCTACAAAGCTCCAACACAGGAAGAGTTGTCTCACGACTTTTTATGGCGGATCCATCAACACGCTCCTGCAAAAGGAATGATACAGGTATTTAACCGCTCCCATTATGAAGATGTGCTAATTACACGGGTTCATAAATGGTGCGACGATGAAACAGCAATTAAACGATTTGAAGCAATTAATCAATTCGAAACGTTATTACTTGAACACAACGATACACAAATACTTAAATTCTATTTACATGTGTCGCAGGAAAAACAGCAGGAGCGATTAAACGAAAGAATTGACGATCCCCGAAAACAATGGAAATATAATGCAAATGATTTTAATGAGGCTAAGCTTTGGGATGACTATATGAAAATGTACGAGGAGTGTTTTGAGAATTGTAATAAAATCCCCTGGATAATAATTCCTGCCGATCACAACTGGTATAAGGAATATTTTATTGCTGATACTTTATTGCAAACCCTATCTTCCCTTAAAATGAAGTATCCGGGATTGAAGAAAGAATAAGGGTAAGGTGTTTATTCTTTATATTCGGAACCTTTGTTTTTGAAAAAGTATTGGACTATCACAGTTATTTTTGTGTTCTTAGTTGGTACTCTTCTTAGTGTCCTTAGTGGTAAAAAATCAACCACGAGGAAAAAAAAGTTTAGCCACAAAGAAACACAAAGGCTGCCGTCTTATTATAACCAAAAAGTTTAAGCTAATTGCGTTTGTTGATAAGTAGTTATCAAATGTAAATATTATAAACAAGGCTCTTGTGCATGTGTTCACTGGTGTATTCTAATCAATACATTTGTAAAGACCGAACATTTAGATAACATTATTCGGTTCTTACTTAAACCCCAACAGGTAGTGAACACGCAAACTTACCAGATTAAACTTCCCCAATTTGAAGGGCCTTTCGATCTGTTATTATTTTTTATTGAAAGGGATGAATTAGACATTTATAA
>MWVV01000384.1_pt1 | contig 16216 bp, 13 predicted proteins | sample 1047281 | NCBI WGS metagenome assembly MWVV01 (sample SAMN06349986, study PRJNA376086) | soil metagenome | isolation source: PT-2 sample Antarctic (ecotone) soil | place: Antarctica | collected 2015-01-13 | reverse complement strand
CAAACTTCCGGCATCAATCGCCAGAAAATCATCAATTACAAAACAGGAAAGATGCTGTGGGGAGGCGATACCGTTTTTATTAAAACCATCGGGGAGCAATTGAAATCTCATCAATTAATATTTTAGTTTTTCAGAATTTGATCCCGCAATCGGATAATTTCACAACTTACAATTTTTAAGCAATTCTATCATAAATAAATTATCCCAAAAAACTTTTTGTCGCACCAAAGAATAAAAAAAGGATTGTCAATAAATGACCATCCTTTTTCGGTGCAGTCTATTATTTTATTATTTCGGGTAACCTATTTACATTTCACTGGTTTTGGGCTGTGAGGAAAACAGCACTTCAAATGCCTGTTTAGTTTCTTCCCGGCGACGACATTGAAAGTCGTTAACCCAACCCGTCACGGTTGAAACCATTTCGCGCGCGGATTGTTTGGCGCTTATTTCTACCTTTGCCGGTTCAAACGAATCCTTTTGTTCTTTTTTCTTTATAACTTTTACTCTTGCTTTAGTTGTCATTTCTCTTTTACCTAATATTGCGATACTTCATTCAGCTTCCTAATTTTTCTGTCAGCAATTTGTATGCCATCTGTTTGGTCAACAAAAAATCTATCTTTCCGTCCGGCATTTATAATTTTGAATCTATTCGCCATCCTAATTTTTAGAAACGAATAATAACTAAAAAAGTTCCGTAATTTTGTTAAATCTACCAAAGTTAGGACTCTATTCCTATTTTATGAAAAATCTGCGTCAAAAAAATGCTGCCCAAATCAAATATGTTTTATCGTTTTACTCTTGACAGGAGAGTCGTTTCATCGCACTTTTAACTGACCACTTTTTATCGATTTGAAGAAGGAAATAAATGAGTAAATACATTTTCAGTTTCTTAACTGCCATTCTGTTTTCCTGTTCTGTTTTGGGACAGGAAAAACCAATCGCCTTTATCAACGCCAAAATTATTTCGATTGTCGGACAGCCCGTCGAGAACGGAATTTTAGTTGTGCAAAACGGACGCATTTCAGCGGTTGGCGAGGCGCGCGCGGTTCAACTGTCCTCTGACACGCAAAAAATTGATATGCGCGGCAAAGTTATAATGCCCGGGCTGATCGATTCGCACAGTCATATCGGCGAAGGAGCGGGCGCGGATGGTTCGAGTCCGATTCAGCCGGATGTTCGTCTGCTGGATTCGGTCAACGTTCGCGCTTCAAGTTTTCAGCGAGCACAGTCCGGCGGAATTACAACTGTCAACGTAATGCCCGGCTCAGGTCATCTCAATAGCGGGCAAACACTCTATCTAAAACTTCGTGATGATGCCAATAAAATTGAAGACTTATTAATTTATGACAAAAACGGCAATTACGCGGGCGGTATAAAGTTTGCGAACGGGACGAATCCGATCCGCGCCGGCGGCGGGAATTTTCCCGGAACACGAGCTAAATCGGCGGCGTTGGTTCGTGATCAGTTTATTAAAGCGCGAGATTATCGCGAGCGGATTCGCCGTGCCGGGAAAGATGAATCAAAGATACCGGCGCGTGATTTAGCTTTGGAGATGCTTGTCGAAGTTCTTGAGGGCAAACGCGTTGTCCATTTTCACACGCACCGCCATGACGATATTATGACCGTTTTACGTCTTCAAAAAGAATTCGGTTTCAAGGTTGTGCTGCAACACGTTTCCGAAGCGTGGAAGGTTGCCGACGAAATCGCCAAAGCAAAAGTTCCGGCATCAATAATTGTGATCGACTCGCCGGGCGGAAAACTCGAAAGTGTTGATTTAAAAATGGAAAATGGCGCGGCGCTGGAAAAAGCCGGAGCGCTCACCGGTTTTCACACCGACGATTATATTACCGATTCCAGATTTTTTCTGCGTTCGGCAGGAATGGCGGTGCGCGCCGGAATGTCACGCGAAAAAGCTTTGTACGGAGTGACGATGGCAAATGCGATAATGCTCGAAATGCAAGACCGCGTCGGTTCGCTCGAAGTTGGCAAAGACGCGGATTTTATAGTTTTATCGGGCGACCCGCTGAGCGTCTACACGCATATTTTGCAAACATTTGTTGAAGGTAAAAAGGTTTTTGACCGGAGCGATGCGAAAGATTATCTGATTTCGACGGGCGGTTACGGCGCAAGCGACGATCGCGAGATTCATATCGATTGTTTCGAGGGCGATCTGGGAGGGCAGGAGTAGTGAGAACATTTATCAATTATCAGCCATCAGTTACGAGATTCGGTTTGCGGCTGTGCGCCCTTGCAGGATTTCTTGTGTTTTTTTCAATCGGGTCTTTCGCTCAAATCGCTGTCAGAGGTGAAACAGTCTGGACGATGGCGGGCGAGCCGATTGCGAACGGTGTCATTCTTATTAAAAACGGTAGGATCGAAGCAGTCGGCACGGCGACTAACATCAATATTCCAAGCAATTACCGAATTATCAATGCCAAGGTTGTAACTCCCGGATTAATTGACGCGCACACGGTCGTCGGTTTGGCAGGTTACTTAAATCAACCGCACGACCAGATGCAGATTGAAAATTCTTCCCCGATGCAGCCAGAGCTTCGCGCAATTGATTCATACAATACGGAAGAAAAACTGATTGAGTGGGTTCGGAGTTTTGGCGTAACAACCATTCACACGGGACACGGACCGGGCGCGCTCATTTCCGGGCAGACGATGATCGCCAAAACATTCGGTAAAACCAGCGACGCAGTCGCGCTTGTGCCAACCGCGATGATTGCCGTTAGTTTGGGCGACAGCGCGTTTGGAACCGGCGGCAAATCGCCTGGTACGCGCGCCAAACAATCCGCTATGCTCCGCGCCGAACTAATTAAAGCATTAGAAGCCGTGCGCAAAACCGACAGCGCGAAAACAAGTCAAAGCAATAGAAATAATTCATCAAATCGCAATTCCGGGTCAAATCAATCGAATAATAATGACAATAGCCCGAATGTTTCAAATCCAAATTCTTCGCTTACAAATCCAACTCCCCAAGCCGCGCAAAACACGGGCAGTCAAGGTTCGGCTCCGGTTCTGCCGCCATCTGATCTGCGCTCTGAAATAATGCAGAAAATTGTTCGCCGTGAATTTCCTCTACTCATAACCGCGCATCGCGCCCAGGATATTATGACCGCGCTTCGCATCGCCAAAGAATTTAATATCAAAATTGTTTTGGACGGCGCATCGGAAGCCCACAGCGTGATCTATGAAATCAAAGCTTCGGGTTTTCCGGTTATCATTCATCCAACGATGTTTCGCGCGGGCGGTGAAAGTCAAAATCTTTCGTTGGAAACGGCTTCGAAATTGAAAACTGCCGGAATTTTATTTGCTTTGCAGAGTGGTTTTGAAGGTTATGTGCCGAAAACCCGCGTTGTGCTTTTCGAAGCGGGCGCGGCGGCGGCAAACGGGCTTTCGATGCGTGACGCGCTGGCAACAATTACAATTGACGCGGCGCGAATTTTAGGACTCGAAAAACGCATCGGCTCGATTGAAAAAGGTAAAGATGCTGATTTGGCAATGTATGACGGCGACCCGTTTGAATATACAACTCATTGCACGGGAACGATTATTAACGGACAAATCGTTAGCGAAGTTGTCAGATAAAGTGAAATGAGCGAAGTCAATAATAGCTCATTGAAAAAAGCAAGACACAAATGAATCATTTTCTAAACGCATTACAATTTTTCGCATCAATTTTTGCCAAATAGCTTAAAGCAAAACGATAACCGATATAAACGCTGGTTGAATTGACATTCTCGGTTTTGTCTTTTGTCGAATGTAGATATTCTTTCCATTTGTCGCTTAGTCCATGAAGCGAGACAGCAGGAATTTTTTGTTTGCGAAACGATTCGGAATCCGAACTTGCAAAATCTATAGCAGCTTTACCAAAAGGAATTTTGAATTCGTCTGAAACTTCTTTAGCCAAGTCCGCTAATTTTGTATCGGAGATGTTTGTCATTACTTGCGGATAAGTAAAACCAAAACTGTCAAAATTTACCATCGCGCAATAATTTGCGCGTTTTTCTTTCGGAATTGCACGCGCCATCTCGTCAGAACCGACTAATCCGAGTTCTTCTTTACCAAAAGCGGCGAAGATATAAGTTTTTTCCGTAGAAAAATCTTTCATTGAGCGATATAGATTTGTCAGAATGACAATCCCAGTCCAATTATCAATCACACCGCAGCCGTCACTTGTTTTATCGTAATGTGCGCCTATAATTACGGTTTCATCAGTTTTTCCTTTTTTGATGACAAAAAGATTTTCGGCATCTTTTATCTTTTCGATTTTTATATTAGTATCTTTTGCGCCCATTTTTTGAAACAGTTTTTTAACGGCTTCAAGTCGTTCAGCATTTTTACAAACATTTAGGTTTATATCTTCTTTAATTTCTTCTTCAGTAGAAATTTTAACCGTTGTTTGCTGTGCAAAAGGAGCATATCCAAAGATGCATATTGTAAATAAAATTAAAATGCTATTTTTTATTTGTAAGTATTTATTCATCGTGATTCGTATTCCTTGAAATTAAATTTATCGCATGCGGCAAAACAGGTTTTATGACTTCAAAACACTCACTCACGCCATTTGGCGAACCGGGCAGATTGATAATCAAAGTATTTCCACGAATCCCGCAAACTCCGCGTGAAAGCATCGCCGTCGGCGTTTTTTTCAAAGTTTTGAGGCGCATCGATTCCGCCAAACCCGGCGCTTCTCGCTCAATCACCGAACGAGTGGCTTCAGGGGTATTATCACGCGGCGCAAAACCTGTACCACCGGTGGTGACGATTAAATTTGCGTCCTCGCGCTCGGTCAAACTGTAGAGCGTCTGGCGCAAATTTTCAAAATCATCTGTGACAATAATTTTTTCAACTATTTCCGCGCCGATTTCGGAAAGCATTTCGATGAGCATTGTGCCGGAAGCGTCGTCATTTTCGGTGCGCGAATCGCTGACGGTAACGACAATTGCCCGAATCTTTTCATTAATCGACATATTTCATATAATCCTTAAGCCAGCATCTGTCCATTACTACCAGAAGTCCTGCATCGGCGGCGCGTTTGGCGGCGGTTTCGTCAATTACGCCTTCCTGCAGCCAGACGGCTTTCGCGCCAATTTCAATTGCTTCATCAACTGTTCTTCCCGCTTCGTCCGAACGGCGAAAAATATTGACAAGATCAACTTTTTCGTCGATCGATGAAAGATGCGCCACGGCTTTTTCGCCCAAAACAACCGATTCATTTGGATTGACGGGAATCACCTTACAGCCTTTTTTCTTCATAAAAGCGGCGACACCGTTTGAAGGACGCATCGGATTTGAGGACAAGCCGACCACGGCGATCGTTTTACATTCATTTAAAATTTGTTTGATAACTTCAGGTTCGTTCATTTTTCCTTCTTTTATTTAGAGTTTCTCCGTTTGTTAATCTTCGATTTCCGCAGAGCTTTGAACTTTATATTTTCCGACCACAATTATAGCGTTTTTATCCGCTCGTCTAAGTTCTTCGATAATTTTTATCTTTTTTTTGGTAACTTTGACTCCTGAATCAACAATTGTTTTTTCGAGTTTAGCTCCCGATTCGACAACGGCACTTGGCAGAATGATCGAATCTCGCACGGTCGCGCCGCTTTCAATCAGGACATTGGCGCTCAAAACCGAATGCTCGACGCTGCCTTTTATTTTACAGCCCAACGAAATCAGAGAGTTTTTTACCACGGCGGAACTGTAAACAAACGCCGGAACGCGCTGTTCGGCAAGCGTCAAAATCTGCCATCCTGCATCGTCAAAAACAAATTTCGCTTTTTCATCAAGCAATTCCATATGCGCTCGCCAAAAGCCTGTAATTGTTCCGACATCGCGCCAGTAACCGGTGTGTCGATGTTCAAATGCACGACCGCTTTCGACCAAAAACGGTAGAAGTTCGTTTCCGTAATCTTTAACCGATTTTTTCCCGGCGTTTAATTTATTCAGCGTTTCAATTAAAATTTTCGCGTCATAAACAAAAATTTCAGTCGTGATTAAATCATTTTTAGGCTTGTCAGGTTTATATTCAAAATTTGTAATTCGTCCGTTTTTATCGGTTTCAACCACGCCGAAACGCGAAGCGGATTCGTGCTTTGGCAGGCGTGTTGTAACCATCGTAACCGAGGATTTTTTCAAAAGATGCGTTTCGATCACCTCTCGAAAATCTAATTTGTAAACGTGATCGGCGCTCAAAATAATCAGCAGATCAGGATTAAAATCAGCGATAAATTTCAAATGACGAACAATCGCGTCGGCGTTTCCCTCGGCAAAACCGTCCTCCCCGCTTTCACTCTGAAAAGGGGGTAAAATCTGCAGACCGCCGTAAGTTCTGTCCAAATCCCAGGGTCTGCCGTTCGCCAGATGTTCATTGAGCGAATGCGATTCATACTGCTCAATCACCCAGACATCCGAAATTTGGCTGTGCAGACAATTGCTGAGAGCAAAATCTATCAGCCGGTAAAATCCGCCGAACGGCATTACCGGTTTAGCTTTGTTTTCGGTCAAAAGCCCGAGTCGACTTCCCTTACCGCCTGCTAAAATCAATGCCAAAATTTTTTGTTTATTCATATCTGCTTTAGTTCGAAGTTCAAAGTTCAAAGTTTACGGTGTTCTAATTTGAAATTCTAGATTCTTAATCCCCTCTGGATTTAACCTGCCGTTGATTCCAAATTTTCGATGTCTTTTTGTCTTTTACTATAAACTACGCTGAAAACGATACCGCCAACGACTAGAAGCATTCCGAGCAAGGATTCAGTTGTTTGCCCTTCGCCAAAAACAAACCAGCCGATCAGCAAACCGTAGATCAAGCCTGTGTAATTAATAATTACCACGCCCGCGGCTGGTTCTTTTTGCAGTGAACGAGTTAGACAAATTTGCCCAACCTGCGAAGTCGTGCCGATTAAAAATAAATAAAACCAATCCCACCCGCGCGGCGTCTGCCATTCAAAAAAAGTAGATGTCAAACCGACGATCAGTCCGACGACCTGAAAATGTAAAACAACCGTCAGAGGATGTTCCCGCCCGCGCAGAGTTCGCACTAAATTATAAGCTACTCCAGAACAAAATGCCGAAACAATTCCGATCAAAAGATACAAAAATGTAATCCGCGTATCGAATTGTTCAATAAACAAAATACCGGCAAAAGCCAGTGCGTAGCAGAACCATTGAAAGATTTTGACGTTTTCTTTGAGCAGAAAAATCGCGATAATCGTTGTAAAAATCGGTGACAGATATTGAATCGTCATCGCGCTTGCCAGAGACATCTGCTTGAGGGTGAGAAAAAAAAGAAAAAGCGCGGTCGTGCCGAATATTCCGCGCAGTAAAAGTAATTTCCGATTTGAACCTTTCCAATCCGCGTCCGCTTTGCGTAATCCGGCATGGCAAAAAATTACGCCGAGCGCGCATCGAAAAAAGACAATTTCCATCGTCGGCAGATGAGAAACCTGTTTGACAAAAACATTCGCTAGCGCAAAGGCGAACGTTGAAAAAAACATCAAGCGCACGCCCTCGCTGATAAACTTACTACCAATTTGATTATTCAAAACGAAAATCGATGCCACATCTGAAAATTAACAGCGCGACAAAATTAAATACAATTTTTAACCCGCAGATAAACTCGGATGAACGCAGATTAATATCAGCGATACTCTTGAAATTGCAAAAAAATAATTCCCTATTCTTCCATCTGTATTTATTCGCGTTTATCTGCGGTTAATTTTGGTTTTACACCCCAGTTAGCAAAACGTCGCAAAGCAAGCGAAAATCCTGTGTAAACAAGAAATGCGCCACCCACGCAAGCTAGAAAACCGATTAATTGTCCGATGATGCCGCCCGTTTCCCCTGTGTGCGTGAAGCGATTCCACGAGCGAAGCTGCCGACCCGAGTTTTGTCCGCCGTAAGCTTCCCATTTTGTAATCTCTGCCGTTTTTGTGTCTATCGTCAGCGCCGAGCGAGCGAACTTGTTCCAGTAAATTCCTTCTTCAATCGTAAAAACGGCGGCATCTTTCGCAATCGGCAAACGCAGGTTGATTGTTTGATAAGGTGTGTGAGTTTCTGCTTTCGTCCAAATGTCTTCGAGATTTTCCGGTACAACAAACGGCTGTTCACCCGGCGGAGACGGTTGCTGCTGTTGCGGCGGTTCATTTCCCGTCAATGTATAAACTAGATTTCCCGCCCACTGATAAGAAACAACCACGCCCGTTAAAGTCAGAATAATCAAAACGAGCGACGACCAGAAACCGATTACCGTGTGCCAGTTAAAATCACGCGCTTTGCCTTTAACTTTCCGTCGCAAAACTACTGCAGCCCTGAAATGTTTCCAACTCAGGCGGCGCGGAAACCAGATGTAAACGCCGGAAATTGCCAGAAATAAAAACAAAAGATTGGCTGCATCGTTAATTGATTTGCCAATGTTTCGCCCGCTCCCCGAAAGCGCGAGCCAGCGGTGCGAATCTTCGACGACGCGAAAAAAGCCACGCCAGCCTTTCGCGCCTTCGCCGGTGACTGCCCCAGTGTATGGATTAATAAAAATTTGCCCTTCGCGTCCGAGAGCGACAATTGCCGCCGCGCTTTTTTCATTGCGCAGAGTAATGTTTGTAGGTTTTGCATTTGGCTTTTCCGCTAAAACTTTAGCAACGAGCTCCTGAATCGGCAGACGATTTTGATTTCCCGCCGGAACTTCGACGACACGCATTTCGCGCTCGGCAAATTCCAGGATATTCGACTCAAAAGAAAGCAGCGCGCCGGTCACGCACATCACGAAAATAAAAATTCCGGCAAAAACTCCAGCCGCCAGATGCAGCCAAAAAATAATTTTGCGAAATAATTTCATACTGATTTTTCAGTCTACAGGTATGTATGTATGAACCCGAGTAAACTAGCATAAAAGGAGTTTATATTATTCTTCCCTCTTTTTTATCCAATTATTAAAAGCTAACCTTCACGCCGCCTTGAATTAAACGCGGACTCGACGGCAAGATTCCGCGTGAGCGGTCAACTATAAAAGTCCGGTCAAAGATATTTTTCGCCGTGACGAAAAAGGTCGTACGCCATTTTTCGACTTTGTAATTCGCCGTGGCATTCCAGTAAGTTTGTCCCTGAATCGCGCCGATTTGCGCGTTGGCAGTCGGAATGACGGCGTTCAAATCGTCGCCTAATTGCCGCCCGATATAAACATTCTCCACAAACCCATCAAAACCAATCGGATGCGAATAGCCGACGCTCGAAGTCAACTGAGTTTTCGGCGTGTATGGCAGGCGGTTTCCGTTTATCGAACAAACAGTCGATGAAATGCGCCACGCCGCCGGGCAGTAAATATTCAAAGTCGAAGCCGACGTGATTGAACTCGAACGAGCGCCACGAAATTCCGCGACGGGCAAAAAAGTGTACGCCGTACGGAAATAAAAATTATGACTAGAGCGCAAAATCGCGCCCGAATCAATCTGCGAGGAAAATTCAAAGCCCTGCTGCAATGTTGCGCCGCCATTGGTGAACGCCGCGCCGCCCGCGATTGAAGCGGCGACGATTTGATTTTCGTAATCGTTGCGGAAAAACGTCGAAGCGATTTCCGCACCGCGAAACGGGCGCGTGCGAAATCCTATTTCGTAATTCCAGCTCAGTTCCGAATCAAGATCAATGACACCGCCCGCATTGGTTACTACGTCTTCGACACGCGGCGGCGCGAATCCGCGATGCGCTCCGGCAAAAATCGTCGTGCGCGGCAAACCCGAATACGCTACGCCGAAACCCGGAATCACTTCGGTGACGGTTGTATTTCCGGTTGCGCCCGCGCCGCCGTTTGCCAGCCGATTCGTCCGTTGATATTCAATTTTTTCAATCCGAACGCCAGGCGTGAAAGCAAAATCTTTCCAAATGAAACGGTTTTGCGCGAAACCGGAATAGGCGAGCGCTTGCCGTTCATTGTTTTCGGCAATCACGCCGTCTCGCGAAGTCGGCAAATCGCCGTTTTTCTGAATTCTGTCTTGGTCTTCGCGGTGAACGCGGAAGCCGATGTTAAATTCGTTTTTGACCGCGCCTAAATTGAAATTCGCATTGAGGCGCGGCTCAACACCAATCGTCAAATAATCGCGCAGACGACCTTCGTTGCCGCAAGTCGTGCTTAAATCAGCCAGACTGCGGCAATCCGGGTCAACATTCAAACGGCTTGGACGCTGTGATGAATTTGAACTTTGCCGCCACCAATCGCGCGAAAAATAATTAGAGTAAAAATTTGTCGTCAGATTGATTTTTGAAGTCAAAACCGCCGCGTGCTGTAAAGCGAAACCGTAACGGCGACCATAGAAAAAGTCGTTCTTAAAAATATTGCCGCGCGGATTTGCTGCATACTCGGCTTCGGTCGCGCCGGTATAAGTTAAATTTGAATTTTCGCGGAAAAACGTGAATTTCGCGGTCAAAGCGTTACGCGAATTGACCGCGTAAGTCGCCTTCGATGAAAAATCGTCGAGTTTGAAATTCGTGTTCTCCCGTGAACCGTCGCCTTGTTTGTGCGTGAGATTAAGAATCGTGCCGAATTTGCCGAACGTCCCGCCAAAACCCGCGCTGCCATTGAAAAACGAGCGATTGCCGCCTTCTAGTTTTAAATTGAAAGTCGGTTTTTCCGGCGGATTCGGTGTCAGGTAATTGATGACTCCGGCGATGGTTTGCGGACCGTAAGCGATTTGCCCGGAGCCTTTCAAAACTTCGATTGATTCGTAGCGTTCCACGGGCGGATGATAATACGAAGCGTTGTCGCCGTAGGGCGCGTAACTCAGCGGCAAACCGTCTTCGAGCAGCAAAACTTTGGTCGAGCGCGTCGGATTCGTCCCGCGAATCCCGATATTCGGACGAAGCCCGAAACCTTCCTCGTCGCGAACATTGACACCGGCGATTTTTCGCAGAGCTTCTGAAAAATTAAAAACACGCGCGTTTTCGAGCGTCTGCGCGTCAATCCGCTCAATCGAACCGGGAATTTCCGACAAACTTTCCGGCGTTCCCGCCAAACTGTTCGCCGTCACGGAAACTTTTTCGGCGATGATTTGCGGCGAAAGTCGAATTTCGATTGACGCGGCTGAATCGAATGCAATTGTCTTGGTCATTGTGCCGAAATTTTTTGCTGTCGCAGTAACCGTGTAAAAGCCGTTTTCCAAATTAGAAAACTCAAAAATCCCATCATTTTGTGTGGTGGCGTATCGTTCAAAACGCACGTCCTGACGCTTTAACACAACTTCCGCGCCGCTTATTTCCGCGCCGTTGGTGTCGGTAACCTTTCCGGTCAATGGCGACGATTTTCGCCCCGACATTTTCATCGTCGGAACCGCTTTCGAGTAAATTAAAGGCAAACTGCTCGAAGCATTTTGTGCGAAAGACGGCGAACCCGTTAATAAAATTAATCCGAATAAAAAAAGTATTTTTTTAAAATGCTGCGACGATAAAACTACTAATAAACTCATTCTTTGCAAACTCCTGTCATTCATTTTTCACGGGCGGAAAATTACAGTTACCGATAGCGAACCAAAACGATTTTTGAACAATTTAATTTGGTTAAAAATGTGTGCTAGAATGTATTCTGCACACATTTTTTTTTGGTTTCAACAGCTAAGATTTTTTTGTCGTGCATTAGTCTTCAGCGTGGACGCGCTGGAGGCTTTCAACTTTCTGCAATTGTAAAATTGCAGAAAGTTTCGCTAAAAACTCAAAAATAAGAGCAAAAACACTAAAAATTTCCTTATTGAAAATGAATTTCAATTTCGTGAATAAACATAATTTTATTTCTTATTTGATTCTTGGTCAAGTTAGAAAAATCTTTTTTAATAAATCCGTGGGGCTTCAGCATTAAATTACAAAAGTATGTTTTCTCTGTCTCTCTACAATTAAAAAGGCAAAGATTGAACATTCAATCTTTGCCTTTTTAATTGAATTAAGCCTGATTTTTTTTACAATGCTTTTAGAAGCCAGCCGCGCGGGTCAATTTCATATTGCAAATCCTTCGTAAGTTGAACGGAACCTTTACCGTTCGACAACTCAACACGCTTGATTACACCGCCGATTTTGACTTCAACCGGCATTGGAAACGACATATTATTCGGTGTTTCCCAGCTTAAGAAAAGCTGATTTTGTTTTACTTCCGCGTTTAGTTTTGGCAGTGCGGGCTGGCGCAGATAAAGTTCAAAAAACCATCCAAGCTTTTTGCCGGAATGATGTTCGGCGATTCGCAGAAAGTCATCGGTTGTCACCAGTCTGGTTTGTTTGCCGTTCGTCATACGCTCCATTTTTGGTTCCGGATACGTCATCCGGCGCAAGGCTTTGAAAAACGCTTCATCTCCGAGATAAAAACGCAGAGTATTGAGAACGAGCGCGCCTTTGCCGTAAATATCGCTGTCGCTTTTTGTATAATCAGGCGGCAGCATATACATCTCGACGGTCGTTCGCGGCTCGCGCGGTGCGACGGCTTTGATATTTTTTGTATTTTTTATTCGCCCCGGCAAGCTTTTGATAAACAATTCTCTTCCGCCTTTCAGCCTTTCTTTGTAAAGCGCGTCCATAAACGATTGAAAACTTTCGTGAATCCAAAATCCGTTCCAGTCGCTCGCCGTCACGAGATTTGCCCACCATTCGTGTCCAAGTTCGTGAAACATCAGCGTGTCAACGCCGTCCGCGTCGTAATTAAAATTGTTTCCGTACGCGATTATTGACTGATGTTCCATTCCGAGATGCGGCGTTTCGGCGATGCCTAATTTATCTGTGCGGAACGGATACGGACCGAGATATTCTTCAAAAAATCGCACGTAATCTTTTGTTTTATTGATTAAATCTTGTCCCTTCTCAAAATGTTCGGGTAAAACATAAAACGCCATCGGAATTGAATCGCCCGCCACCGACTGCATTTTATCTTCAATCAATTTGTAGGGCGCGACATTGAGCGCGATGACGTAATTGCTGGCTGGTTGGGAAACAAACCAGTTATAAGTATTTGTTCCGTCGTTATTTTTAACGATGGACTGCAATTTACCGTTCGAAGCGGCGACGAGCGGCTCAGGAACTGTAAAATGAAGCGAAAAAGTATCAGCTTTGTCCGACGGATGATCTTTGACGGGAAACCACAAATCCGCACCGTCGTTCTGCACCGCGGTTGCGAACCAGGGCTGCCCGTCGGCTGTTTTCGACCAGACAAAACCGCCAACCCACGGCGGACGCGGCGCAATCCGCGGTTTCCCAAAATAGACCACGCGTACGTCAATCGTTTTCCCGGCTTTTTGCACTTTCTGAAAATCAATCCAAATCTTCCCGTCCCGGCGTTCAAACGTGAGCGGTTCTTCTTTTTTTCCATTCAAAACCGCGACAGATTCAACCGTCAAAGGCGTGTCAAGGTCAAGCACGAATTTACCAATCGATTTAACGATCTTCGCACTGACAGTCAAAACACCTTTGATTGACTGTTCGTTTGGATCGACGCGCAAATTCAAATCATAATGCTTCACGTCATAAGCCGCCTGCTCCGCCATCAAAACGCCGCCCGAATCAGTCGGACGCATTCCCAGATCTCTCTGTGCGAAAACAGGATTTACAACAATCAGTAATGCAAAAACTAAGAATGAAAATAGGAATTTATTGTTCATTTTGCTTAACCTTTATAAATTCTTTGCCGCCCGCTGCTTTTAAAAGTTTGGCAACTGCCGTGTGCTTGCCGATTATGGGGCGATTCAACGGCGTTCGTCCATCCGAGTCGGGGATATTCACATCGGCTCCAGCTTCGATTAAAACTTTTACCGACTCTGCCCAACCGTTTTGCGATGCAACGCATAGCGCTGCATGCGACAGAACTTTTTGCCGAGCGTTCACTTTCGCTCCGGCTTCGATTAAAACTTTTAATGCTTCAGGGCTCCGCGCTGCTGCAATTAAAGCCGTGCGTCCGCCATAATCGTCAGTCGCATTAGCGTCAAAACCTAACGAAAGAAATTTCTTGATGGCATCGGGTTTTCCGCCTTCGGCGGCGAGAAGAAAAGCCGTTTTCCCATATTTATCTTTCTGGTGGAGATTTACGCCCGCGTCAAGCAGAATTTCAATAGTTTTCAAATTCCCGTCTCGCGCTGCCCACATCAAAGCCGAATAACCGAATGTCTCCTCCTGAATGTTAACATCCGCTTTAGCGTCAACAAGAAGTTGAACTATCTCCGCATTCCCGCGCTGCGCCGCAAAAATTAAAGCCGTCCAACTTCTCGAATTTTTCCTTTTTACATCGGCTCCGGCTTTGAGTAATTCTTTGACAAAATTGGTTCGCTCATACTGAGCCGCAATCATCAATGCTGTTTGATAATCATAGTGGAACTCATTAACATCAACGCCTGAACCCAGCAAGCGTTGTAATTCGGCGAGATTGTTTGATTCAACGGCTTTTACCATTACTGATGGGCTGCCCGTTCTTTTGGCAACATCATTGCCTCGTTGCGCTCGAGCAGAAAAGCCTAAAATATTTATAATAATTAAGCAAATTACTAAAAATCCAATGCTTTTTGATAAATCTAAAACTGGCGCGTCCGAACTCGCAGAGATTTTCTTACATCACATACGCGCTGCAAAACGGATATTCGATTGAGGAAATTCACCGTTTGACGAAAATTGACTCGTGGTTTCTGGAGCAGTTGCAGGATGTTATGCAGTTGCAACACCAAATTGAAGATAAAAACTTAAATGATATTTCAAATGAAACGTTGCGCACGGCGAAAGAGTTCGGATTGTCTGACCGGCGAATCGCATTTCTCACCGATTCGACTGAAAACGAAGTCCGCGAACATCGAAAAAATTTAAACATTGCGCCCGTTTATAAACGGGTTGACACTTGCGGCGCGGAATTTGAATCATTCACGCCGTATCTTTACTCGACTTATGAAGAAGAGAACGAAGCCGACCCGACAACGCGCCGAAAAATTATGATTCTGGGTTCGGGACCAAATCGCATCGGGCAGGGAATCGAATTTGATTACTGCTGCTGCCACGCGAGTTTCGCGCTTCAGGACGCGGATTTTGAAACGATTATGGTTAACTGCAATCCTGAAACTGTCTCGACCGATTATGACACGTCCGACCGTTTGTATTTTGAGCCGCTGACGTTTGAAGATGTGATGAACATTGTCGATGTGGAAAAGCCCGATGGCGTAATTGTTCAGTTCGGTGGGCAAACCCCTTTGAACTTAGCTGACAAATTGCACAATGCCGGCGTGCCGATCATCGGAACTTCGCCCGATTCGATTGATCTGGCGGAAGATCGTAAAAGATTCGGCAAACTTCTGGAGGATTTGAAAATTCCTTCCCCCGAAAACGGAACTGCCGCGTCGCCCGAAGAAGCCAAAGCGATTGCGGAAAATATAGGGTATCCGATTATCGTGCGTCCGAGTTATGTGCTTGGCGGGCGGGCGATGGCGATTGTTTATGACGAACCATCGCTTGATGAATATATGCGCTTCGCCGTTGACGCTTCACCGCAAAAGCCGATCTTGATTGATAAATTCCTGGAACGCGCGGTTGAAATTGATGTTGACGCGCTTGCCGATAAAACGGCTTGCGTGATTGCGGGAATTCAGGAACATATCGAAGAAGCGGGAATTCATTCGGGGGATTCATCTTCGGTTTTGCCTGCCCAAAAAATTGCTGCCGAACATATTGAAACAATTGAACTTTACACTTGTATTTTGGCGAAAGCCCTGAAAGTAAAAGGTTTGATGAATATCCAATTCGCCGTAAAGGACAACCGTGTTTACGTTCTGGAAGTCAATCCGCGGGCATCTCGAACCGTTCCATTTGTCGCAAAAGCGACGGGCGTTTCAATTGCGAAAATCGCGTCTTTGGTGATGGCGGATGTTAAAACCTTGAAAGAATTTAATTTGCCGAAAGTTCTGCCCGTTCCCAAAGTCTTTGTCAAATCTCCTGTTTTCCCATTCAAAAAATTCGCGGGCGTTGACCCGATTCTCGGACCCGAAATGCACTCGACCGGCGAAGTAATGGGCGCGGGCGAAACATTCGGCGAGGCTTACGGCAAAGCGATGGAAGGCGCGGGAATCGAGCTGCCGATGTCTGGCACAGCGTTTATTTCGGTCAATGATTCCGACAAAGGTCAAGCCGTTATTCTCGCTAGAAGATTAAATAAACTCGGCTTCGATTTAGTTGCCACATACGGCACAACCAAACGGCTTCAGGAAGTCGTCTTGAAGTGTGA
>MWVV01000383.1_pt1 | contig 16251 bp, 15 predicted proteins | sample 1047281 | NCBI WGS metagenome assembly MWVV01 (sample SAMN06349986, study PRJNA376086) | soil metagenome | isolation source: PT-2 sample Antarctic (ecotone) soil | place: Antarctica | collected 2015-01-13 | reverse complement strand
GGTACCGGCAAGTTGCGCATTATAATAAGGGTGAACAATGTTTTCTGAAGCACCAAAGCCGAGATAGTCAGGAATTACGGTAACAAACCCTGCGGAGGCAAGTAATTCAAATCCTGAAAAAGTAGCGGGAAAGTTAGAAGGAGCATCGGCATGTGAGAACATAGTGCCATGTTGAGCGCTAAGCAGCGATGGTGCTGTAGTCATGTTTTTAGGAACAGCCACTAAACCTGAAGCATCAGTTGATTTTCCTTTATAAGTTGTTTTATAAACGAATTTGTAGAAACTAACATCATACTTTATTTGTGATACATAATTACCATAACCTTTTGTTATTGCAAGAGCCTGTAAAATTTCTTTAGGATATGTGCCTGAAGATGTTGCCGAAACAAAAAATTAACTTCCATCCAATCCTGTGTTTTCAGTGTCTTTGCGGCAGCTTGTTATTGTAACAATATAAACTAACAGCACGGTTACTATCCTGAAAGGCTTATTCATAATATCGGGTATTAATAATTAAGTTAGATTTTTCTATTTGTATAGAACAGTAAACGTGGTATTTTATGTAGTTTAAGAACATCAGCATTGTTTATTTTGCGACTTAGGTGCAATTATAATTTAAAGAGCTTCACAAACGCCGGCACCTTATCTAATAATCTTTTCGTGTTTCACCTTTTACCTATGCTTTCTTGTAGAACAAGTATAATTAGAAAAAAGTAAACCTTCTTCGTTTCTTGTTATCACTTTTTCCTTTTACATTTATTCATCTTTAACCAAAACCCCACATATGGATCAATCATATCACTCTCAATCCTCAGTTCCCCAAACTCCTCCCAAAAACTGGCTGGTAGAATCTATTTTAGTAACTATATTTTGTTGCCAGCCATTTGGGATTGTAGGAATTATTTTTGCCTTAATGGTGAACAGGAACTTTGCAGCAGGAGATTATAACGGCGCTTTGCAAGCTTCGAACGATGCAGCAAGGTGGACCAAAATTGGGTTTTGGATAGGGGCAGCAGTGATCATATGTATTTTTGTTTTTGTTTTCTTTTTTGGAGGGCTTGCAATCTGGCGAAACATGGTTAATGATTAGCATTGGAACGGATAAAGCAACACTATAAAATTTTATTAATTACGGCAACAGTGCCTTTATTGGCACTGTTGTATTTTTTTGCAGATGCCCGTTATTCCAATTTTTTTCCCCGTTGTCCCTTTTATAGTTTAACAGGTTTACTTTGCCCCGGTTGCGGTTCACAAAGGGCAATATCTTCATTGTTACATAGCGACGTAATGCAGGCATTCAATTATAATGTACTGTTGGTGATGAGCGTTCCCCTGCTGCTTTATTCGGCATTTGTTAACCTACGTAATATGTTTAGACCAAAGCCTGTAATACAGACAATCTTTTATTCAACCAAATTTGTAAAAATAGTTCTTGCAGTAGTTGTATTATTTGGAGTGTTTAGAAATATTCCGGTTTATCCCTTTACTATCTTAGCTCCATCAGTTATAATTGCGAAGTAAGATGATTATAATCTGAAAGTACTGTTTGCAGAAACATCATTGGATCGGAATGCCTGCTTTGTATGTGCAGTACCTGTTCAATCTTTTGCTGCGCCTGTAAAGAAAGCATAGTATTGCCTGTACGTCTTACCGTTGAAATAACTTCTTTTATTAATTGAATGTCGTTGTCTTTAAGATCGATTACTTCAGGATAATTAGCATGGTAGGTTGCTGAAGTAGTCGGCTCGTACCAGGTATCATTTATTGCGGTTCGCGATTTTGTTTTCACCAAAACGGTTCCTGCAATTAAATCTCCAAGACGTTGTTTTTTTTCGGTTGCTGCAACCATGATTAATCCTACCATTTGGCTTGAGATAGTAAAATCTACTAACCTGAAAATCCAGCGGTTGAGGTACTGCGAGAAGGATGGCTGTTCTCCGCTAAGACTTATAACTTTTATTCCCATTACTTTTTTACCCAGGCTTTGCCCGTTAAGCAGCAGTTCGCTTGCGAGGTCGTAAAAAACAGCGGGCAGGGCAAACACAACAAGAAGAATTTGCGAAGTGCCGGAAAAATTTTGTAAGCGTCCAAATACAAATGTTGCCATTATAACTATTACATAAGCTATTATTATCAGCCAGTCAATGATTGCTCCAACAATGCGATCGCCTAAACTTCCAAGTTCATATTCAATCTCTGTATTTTGAGGAGTAGTTATCGTAATTGTATTCATCAGTAAATAATTGTTTTATGGTTTAATCAAACTTCCCCGTTTTACCTCGGAAGAACTTGCAGGCTGATGCAGAACATTTACTAAAGACATGTTTAAAAGCATCGTCATTGGGAGCCTTGCGCAGCTTGTCGAAACAATCCCCCGGCAAACTCATCAGCTGATTCCTGCAGATGGGATTGGTTTGACGTTCCTCCTGCAATGACGAGGCCTGTATGCAGAAACAGAGATTTTGAATAGTCGTTTCATAAATATAATTACTGCAAATAAGTTTTTATTTAGTAATATACGTGTCCCTTTTGTAACTTATTTTTACCCCAACTCCTACACCGATGTTATAATGAGAGAGGCCCAGTTTCTGAAGCAAAATATTGAAAAGTGGAAGCTTTATGAGAATGAAATAAAGCTTCATAAAAATTCTGATAAATTAGCGGATCGTTTTATTGAATTAACGGATGATCTTTCGTACAGCAAAACATTCTATCCCAAGAGCACTACAACTAAATATCTTAACGGGCTTGCCGCCTTATTTCATCAAAATATTTATAAGAACAAGAAAGAAAAGTCAACCCGCATCTGGAGCTTCTGGCAGTACGAACTGCCTTACCTGTTCAGGTATTATCATCGCCAGTTTGCTTATTCGCTCATTTTCTTTTTAGTGTTCTGCTCTATCGGAGCTATTTCAGCAAAGTATGATGAAACTTTTATAAGACTTATTTTAAGCGATAATTATGTAAACCTAACCAACGAAAATATAGAAAGGGGAGATCCTTTTGGTATTTATAAAAGTAATAATCAACTGAACATGTTTTTTGCAATAGCATTTAATAACATAAGGGTAGCTTTTGCAACGTATGCATTGGGTGCCTTTTTTTCAGTGGGTGCAGTTTGGCTTTTAATGCAAAACGGATTAATGCTGGGTTCATTTGAATATTACTTTTTTTCTAAGCACCTTGGCTTTAAAAGTATAACCGTAGTTTTTATTCATGGTACGCTCGAAATCTGGGCAATTGTAATTGCAGGCGCAGCGGGGTTGATTGTTGGTAATAGTATTTTATTTCCAGGCACCTTTAGTCGCGGAGTTTCTATTTTAAAAGGCGGGCGGGATGGTTTGAAAATTGTTTTTGGATTAGTACCTGTCTTTCTTATTGCTGCATTTTTAGAAAGCTTTGTTACACGATACGATAAGATGCCTTTATGGATTAGTCTTTCCATCTTAACCGGAAGTTTATTCTTTATAACCTGGTATTTTATAATCTACCCGATACGGCTTCATAAAAAAATGGAAGATGTTTTGCAGGGTCAATTGAACCATAACCAAACACAAAACTTTACCGAATGGCTGAACAAAAAATTGAACTCAGAAAGATCAGGGACTTAAGCGAAAACCTGAATGATACTTTTGGATTTATCCGCCAGAACTTTAAACCGCTTATTTTAAGCTTTCTTGCCATTGCAGGAATTTTTATGCTTGCCAATTCCATTCTTAACGGCATCTATCAGGGTGGAGTAATGGGTGGTGCAATTAAAGATGTAATGCTTGGAAAAAGAGATACTACCCGTTCGCCTTTTTGGATGCTTAACGGAACTTACTTTGTTGTAGTGTTATTAGCATGGATAAATTTTATTGCCATGAGCACAGTTATTACCTGTTATATGAAACTGTACAACACCTTGCAGAAACAGGCACCTTCGATACAGCAAGTTTGGGACGAGTTTAAAAAGTACTTTTTAAAAGTGTTTTTATTTTCAATACCCACCGCTCTTTTAACAGCAGTGGCTTTTATTTTTTGCATTGCCCCCGGCGTTTACCTCGCTGTTGTTTTTGTCCCATTTTCTATTACTTTAATTGTTGAAGATGAAACTTTCAGCGGCGCATGGGATCGCTGTTTTGCTCTCATAAAAAATAGTTTCTGGAACTCTCTTGGTATTTATTTATTGGTGTACATTATTTACTCTTTTAGTGCAGGTATTATTTCGGGAGTATTTGCATTGCTTACAGGTCTTGCATCATACTTTACTACAAAAGATATAAGCACAACCATTGGTATAGCAACTTCGGTTTTAAACATTTTTTCTTTCGTATTTTATATTGTGTTTTATGTATCTGTTGTTTTGCATTACTTCAACCTCACCGAGCGGCAATATGGTACAGGTGTAATGCAAAGATTAAATACACTAGGCGAAAAAGGAAATGACTTCAATAATGTACAAGAGCAGTATTAAATGAAGTGTTTGTTCATATTCATTCTCTTTCTTTTTTATAGCAATTATACAATTGCACAAAAGCGTGTGCAAACAGATACTTCAAAGATAGTGGTCAGGAGTTTTGATGATAAAGCATTGCAGGATTTAAAAAAGAATAAAGACTTTCAATACGACCGCCTAATTGAGCCCCCTAAAAGTATATGGGAAAGATTTTGGGATTGGGTTTGGTGGCAAATAACACAGATCATGCGAACCAAACAGGGCAGAACAACCGTGTGGTCTGCATTGCTTTTACTTGGAGTAGCTGCCATAGTTTTTTTTGTAGTGAAAGTTATGGGAATGAACAAAGGAGGATTGTTTGCCAGGAGCAGCAGAAGCGATTTGCCGTATACTGCAACCGGCGAAGATATAAACAGCATATCTTTTGATGAGGCTATAAACAATGCAATTGCTAACAGGAATTTTCGTCTCGCTATAAGGCTTTTGTATCTCCAATCTCTAAAACATTTATCCGAAAAAGGATATATCGACTGGCAAATAAATAAAACAAATAACGATTACATTACAGAAGTATTGGGTAAGCCCTGGCAATCTTTATTTAAAAAGCTTACGTACAATTTCGAATACTCCTGGTACGGAGAAATGAATGTGGCCGAAGAGGATTTTAAAAATTTACAGGCACAGTTTCAACAATTTAATAATCAACTTCAGTGAAAGGATACAGGAGCTTCATGATCGTTTTTTCAGTGTTATTTATCCTGTACATTATTGCAGAAATAAATAAACCAAAGCCGATCGACTGGACAGTAACCATCAGCAAGAATGATAAAAATCCTTATGGTGGTTTTATTGTTTATCAACAGCTTAAGAATATTTTTCCTAAAGCGGGTATTCAATCTTTTCGTATGCCTGTTTATAACCAGGTTAATAAATCTAAAGAAACAAATAGTGCTTATTTTATCATTGGCCCAACGCTTGCACTTCCGGCTACAGACTTTGCAGCCTTAAAAAAATATGTAAGAAATGGAAACACTGTTGTTGCCTCTGCAAACATGTTCCATAAATCTTTTTTAGGTTTTTTCGGCATTGAAACTGCAACCCCTGTATCTCTTAGCTTTCATGACTCTTCTGGTATCAACTTTGTAAATCCTGCTTTAAAAGCCCACGAAAATTATACATTCCTGACAGCTACGATCGATCAATATTTTTCTAAAATTGATACTGCAAAAACTACCATCATTAGTACTAACAATAAGAATAAGCCGGTATATATAAAAGTCCCGTATGGTAAAGGAGTTTTTTATATACATGCAAATCCTTTGTGTTTCAGCAATTATTTTTTACTGTATAAAAACAATGCCGCATATACTGCAAAAGTGTTATCATACCTACCTGCCGAGACATCAAAAATATATTGGGACGAATTTTATAAGCTCGGCCCAGAAGGCGCAGCTACTCCTTTCCGCTTTATATTATCAAATGAATTTTTACGATGGGCCTTACGGCTATCTTTAATTGGCCTGGTGTTATATGTCTTCTTCGAAATGAAGCGAAGGCAAAGAGTAATTCCCGTAATTACGCCTTTAAAAAACAGCACGCTCGAATTTGTGAAAACAGTGGCAGGTGTATATTTTAATGATAAGGATAACAACAGCATTGTTGATAAAAAGGTGAGTCATTTTCTTGAGTTTGTTCGCAGCCGTTTTAACATTGCTACGCATAACATGGATGAAGATTTTATCCAGCAATTACATAGAAAAAGCGGGGTGGATAAAGACAAAGTATCAGAGTTGGTGAAACTGTTTTCTGCATTGCCAGCACAAACAAGAGTAACAGATATAATGTTACTAAATCTTGACAGGAACATTGATCATTTTTATAAACAAGCTTGAAATGGATATAGAACAATTAGAACAAAGGCCGGACGTGGCTAAGCTAAGTGAAGCGGTAACCCAGGTAAAAGCGGAAATAGGAAAGGTGATTGTGGGGCAGGAAGCGATGATTGAATTGTTGATAGCGGCCATTCTTGCCGACGGACATGTACTGATAGAAGGCGTGCCTGGTGTAGCAAAAACCTTAACTGCAAAACTTTTAGCAAGATGTATTGATGTTCCTTTTAGCCGTATACAATTTACTCCCGATCTTATGCCCAGTGATATTTTGGGAACATCGGTATTTAATCCTCAAACCGGAACTTTCTCATTTAAGCGAGGTCCCATTTTCAGCAATGTTGTTTTGATTGATGAAATAAATCGCTCGCCTGCAAAAACACAGGCTGCATTATTTGAGGTGATGGAAGAAAAGCAAATTACTTATGATGGAACGAAGTATGAAATGGATGCGCCTTTCCTTGTGCTTGCTACTCAAAACCCTGTAGAGCAGGAAGGAACCTACCGGCTTCCTGAAGCACAGTTAGACCGGTTTATGTTTAAGGTTGACGTCAAATATCCATCGCTTGAAGAAGAGATAAAGATTCTGCAGTTTTCCCATGCAGGTAAAACAACACATTTTACAGATGAAGTAAAACCTGTATTAACTGCACAACAAATTAAAGAATACAGGCAGGTTGCAGAAAGCCTGCATATTGAAGAAAAAGTGTTACGCTACATTGCCGAACTGGTTTATGAAACAAGAAATAATAAATCGTTGTTTCTGGGTGCTTCGCCCCGCGCATCAGTGGCAGTGCTGAAAGCTTCAAAAGCAATGGCCGTTATAAGCGGACGGGAATTTGTAACACCAGACGATGTAAAAAAAGTTTTGCATTCAGTGCTTCGTCACCGCATAATACTTACACCCGAAAAGGAAATGGAAGGAAGTACACCAGATGATATTATAGAAACCATCGTTAAAAAAATTGAAGTACCGCGATAAACAACATGATTGCAACAAGATTTGACAACTTTCAAAAAGTTGTCAAATCTAAAAAATGACGTTTTTTGAAAAAGTATTGGTTAGCTTATATAACCCCTTTGTTTTTTACACGCCGTTGGTATGCAGCTTTAATTGGTTGTGTTGTAATATTTATTTGCCGTTTCTTTTTACCCTGGCTGGGCATTTTACCATATTCATATTTAATAGCTTTGATAGTGCTGCTTGTTTTAGATTATCTTCTTTTATTTAAAACCCGCAAAGGCATTTTTGGAAGGCGCACTCATGCCGACAGGTTTAGTAACGGCGATGAAAATCCTGTTCAGATTGATATAGAGAACAGGTATCCCTTCCCGGTAACATTAGAAGTTATTGATGAAATACCGGAACAGTTTCAACGAAGAGATGTATTGTTTAAAGCAACAGTATTGGCGAGACAAAACGTTACGATCAATTATGAGTTAAGGCCTGTAAAACGAGGGGCTTATCATTTTGGCACTATAAATATTTTCGTATCAAATTCAATAGGCCTTATAAACCGTGGTTATAAATTTGAACAGCCAGCTGATGTTCCTGTGTATCCATCTTATATTCAAATGCGCAAATACCAATTGATGGCCATTAGTAACAGGCTCACCGAAGCAGGTGTAAAAAAGGTTAGAAGGCTTGGGCATAGTATGGAGTTTGAACAGGTGAAAGAATATGTAACCGGGGATGATTACCGCATCCTTAACTGGAAAGCCACAGCCCGAAAAGGGCAATTAATGGTAAACAACTTTACCGATGAAAAGAGCCAGCAGATATACTGTATAATTGACAAAGGCCGTGTTATGAAAATGCCTTTCGAAGGAATGAGTTTACTTGATTATGCTATTAATGCATCACTTGTACTAAGCAACGTTGCATTGTTGAAACAGGATAAAGCAGGGCTGGTAACTTTTAGCGAAAAGGTAGGCGCATTTTTGCCGGCAAACCGAAAGGCAACACAAATGGAATCTATCCTTGACATACTATATAATCAGAAGACAAGGTATCTCGAAAGCGATTTCGAGCAACTGTATTCAAGTATAAGGAGGCGGATAAACCAACGAAGCCTTATCGTATTGTTTACCAACTTTGAGTCACTGTCAGGCATGAGAAGACATTTACCTTACCTGCGCAAAATTGCATCGCACCATCTATTGCTAACCGTATTTTTTGAAAATAGTGAACTTAAATCTGTTATTACAGCACCTGCTGCGAATGTCAAAGATGTTTACATAAAAACAGTAGCAGAACAATTTGCTTTTGAAAAGCGACTTATAGCCAAAGAACTTCAGCAGTATGGAATTCTTTCTATTCTCACTCCACCCAAAGATTTAACTGTAAATACCATCAATAAATATCTTGAACTAAAATCAAAACAGGCGATATAAATAAGGCATTTTAGGCGCTATGATGATTTGAGTGGTTAAAGTTGCCCTGGCCTTCAGGTCGGGGATTCTATAAAAAGAGGTATTAGCTTTAGCCAAAACAATATTTTGGTTTATTACATGTGTGTTCGTGAATACTTTTGTTTAATGATTAAGATAGAGTTTCCACGACATTCTTATAAGATTAAAAGCGAAAGAGGTAAGGAGCTGATTTTTGATGAATGCCGGAAGCAATGGCTGCAACTAACGCCGGAGGAATGGGTACGACAAAACTTTCTTCGATATTTAATATATACCAAGCACTATCCCTCGTCGTTGATGGCAGTTGAACGGGAAATTTTATTAGGAGAGTTAAAGAAACGATGTGACATAGTAGTTTTTAAAAATGCGACACCATGGATGATTGTTGAATGCAAAGAAATGAAGGCAGAGCTAAACGAAGCTGTAATAAAGCAAATTCTTAATTACAATATTTCTTTGCAGGTATCTTACCTTGTAATTACTAACGGAAGAGCAACTTTTGCGTTAAGGGTTGATGGGATGCAGCATCATTGGATTGAGGAGATACCGGATTTTTTGTAGCTTAAATTATTTGAACAATAGTAATCTAAATACAACTCTTGAATTTCTGATAAGTTGGGCTTTTACAAAGTTTTCTGCTGCTCCAGCATCTCCAATGCTTCAAAATAAAAGTCCTGTAGTTGAAAAGTATTTCCAATGCTTTTTAATTCAACACTTTCATTTACATCATTCGTTTCAAAAGCAAGTACCCATTTGCTGGTTTCTTTACGCCAAAGTTCTACATGCACACGCTGGCTGTCAACCATTAAATATTCAAGGAGCGCAGGGATAGAGCGATACATTTCGAACTTGCTGCCACGGTTATATCCTTCTGTTACTTTCGATAAAACTTCAACGAGCAATAGAGGATTTTTTAGTGTCATATTATCCTGAAATTGCAATGGGCCACAAAAAACGGCTATATCGGAATAAGTGTATAAGCCTGTTTCCGGTATAAAAATGCGCTGATCGCTGCCATAAGGCCTACAACCTTTTCCTCGTAATTTGTTTCCAAGAAGAATAATGATGTTTGATGAAATAACATTATGCGGAGGCAGTGCACCGGCCATCGCTTCAGGCGTATCACCTTCAATTTCTCCCATAGGAAAAATTTCTCCGTTATAATATTCGCTTTTGTAAGGGGCTGTTAATTCCATCTGCAAATATTCTTCTACTGTATATTTCTTTTTAGGTATGGCGCTCATAATACTGTATTCAGCTATCAAAGTTACAAACAGAAGTATAACTTTTTTCTGATTTGAGATTCTAAAAAAATGCTGTATCAAAACGTATCTTTAATTAATTAATGCCAATGGAAATTTTGAGTGGATGAATGCTTCATAAAGTTTAAAGCTACACAATGACGGACATTTTAAAGCAGATTGAAGATTTGAGCAAGCAACTTCATAACCTTAGAAGCAGGCAGTTAGAAATGACCAATGAAATGATTGGTTTGGAGAGGCAATTGGCAAAACTGAAATCTTCTGTATCTCCTATAAGCCAGAACAATGAGGTGCATGAATATATGTCGTCAGTGAAACAAGATAAAGAACCGTCCGTTGCATCTTTGCACACGGTAAAGGAGCAGTTACCATATACAAGAAAAAACATTAGAAGTTCTTTTCACGTTACACAGGAATTGGAAGATTTTATCGGAACAAACCTGATAAGTAAAGCAGGCATTCTTATAACAATAATCGGTGTTTTTATAGGTGCAAAATACGCTATAGATAAAGAGCTTATAAGTCCTTTAATGCGCATAGTGTTTTCGTATCTTTTTGCCGCAGTATTATTCTTTCTTGCACTTAAATTGAAGCCGAAGTACGAAAACTTCAGCTCTATATTAATGGGAGGCGGCCTGGCCGTTACTTACTTTATTACATACATCGCTTTTAGTTTCTACCAGCTATTTCCGCAAGGTGTTGCTTTTGCAATGATGATACTTACAACCGCAGCAGCGGTTGGTGTAGCGTTGTGGTATAATCAAAAAGTGATTGCATTTATAGGGCAGGTGGCTGCTTATGCAATTCCTTTTTTACTCGGCGACAGAAGCGGAAATGCAGCGGTTTTATTTGCGTACATTTCAATCATTAATATTGGCTTGCTTGTATTATCGTTTAAAAAAGACTGGAAATTTTTGTATCATACTGCTTTCTTTCTTACCTGGGTGATTTATGCTTTTTGGGAAGTTAGCAGCAGCAATGGTGCTTCAAAGATTTCAACCGGTTTAATTTTTTTTACGATAAATTTTTTTACGTTCTACCTTACCTTTCTTTCATATAAGATCTTAAAAAAGCAAATGTACCAGTTGGGAGAAATTGTTATTCTGCTGTTAAACGCTTTGTTTTTCTTTTTCCTTGGCACTTATCTTATTAGCGAAAACTTTACTTCTCATAGGGCGCTAACCTGGTTTACACTTACCAATGCACTTATTCATCTGATAGCCGGTTATTTCATTTACCGTATTAAGCTTGCTGATAAAACAGTGTTCCAGTTTATATTGGGTCTTGGCCTTTTGTTTATTACTGTTGCCATACCCATTGAACTTAACGGAAGCTGGGTAACCTTGCTTTGGACTATAGAAGCAACCACTTTATTTTATGTAGCTTTTGCAAATAAGCGTGGTTTGTATTTAGAAATTGCATTGCCTTTGGTTATTATTGCTTCACTTAGTCTTATACAGGATTGGGGCAACGTTTATCCTTATATACGAGGAATTCCTTTTAAAATAACAACACAACCTTTTGCTAATGTAAATTTTTGGTTATCATTGTTTGTATGTTCGTGCTTCGGTTATATGAGTTATGTTTCAGGAAAGGCTTTGCTGCAAGATGTGTCCCGTAATACTCACTCTTTCTTTGTTAAGGCGCTTCCTGTTATTTTCGCATGTTTACTTTACTTCACTTTTTATAATGAAATCCATTTAATATGGGATGTATTGATTCAGCAACACAATGGCCTTAGCAATTATCAAATTCTGCAAACTGTTTCGTTGCTGATATTTTCATGCGTGTATGTAGCTGTTTTAATTTACGTTAATTCGAGATGGTTTAAAAAAGTGCAAATTCGTTCTTTGCTGCTTTTTGCAGCAGCAGTTGTGAATATGGTAATGGTGACAAAGGGATTATATGCATTAGGTGAGCTTCGCGAAAATTACCTGCAACAGGTTGCCTCTTCACCTTCGAAGTGGCTTATCTTCATTCGTTATTTTTGTGTAATAGCCTTAGCAATTTTATGGGTAAGTGCATGGAGGGATATTAAAGCGAGTTACTCATCCTCTTCGTTAGGGGTTTTCTTTTCGTTGTTATTCAACTTCACTTTGCTTAGCTTTATTTGTAACGAGTTTATCAATTGGATGGATTTAGCAGGATACTCTAACCAATATAAACTTGGCCTTAGCATTATATGCGGAGTGTATGCATTAGCGCTCATTTTTGCAGGAATTATAAGAAAGAAAAAACATTTGCGCATCGGCGGAATGTGTTTGTTTGGATTAACGCTACTAAAATTGTTCTTCTACGATTTGTCGTCGCTCTCTACTATTTCTAAAACCATTGTTTTACTGATGCTGGGGATTTTGTTGCTGGTGGCATCTTTCCTATATAACAAATACAAAGATTTGCTTTTTACTAAAGAAGAATAATGTTTTAAATTGATTTGACTATACAATTGTAAATTGAATCCTGGGTGCTATTTTATTACTTTGAAAGATGAAGTAATTCAAGATGGGTCGAAAAAAGAAAAGTAATTTTTTACATCCCTTAAACGAAACTTCAGCACTAAGAAAATTAAACAATCAGCCCCTTTTTTGTTTTTTATTTGCTTCTTCTACAAGAAAGGTTACATATTGAATAGCCTGGTATTTTACCGGCTCATTATCTTGTATAGCAGGTTCCCATTGCGGCCCATTTAAAAGTACACTTACGACTTCTGTGGCACAAGGTTTACAAGCTTTGGGTATTTCTACAGCTTTACATTGCTTAGATAACCTTCTTTGCTTACAATAAATTGAACTTTTACCTGGTACTGCCCAGCTGCTGCACCTGATGCAGCAGCTACATTAGCGTTCAGGTTTTTCTCTAAAAATTTCTTCCAACTTTCAGCGCCACCTTTAAATCTGGCTTCTCTTTCTACAACAAAACCCCGAATTTCTTTACCTGTTTCATCCCATCCTTTTTGTTCGTTCTGTTCACCTTTATAAGAAATCCATAGCTTCGTCATTTCATGAAATTTAGCGTAATTGACACCACCACCAACTGATGAAATTGAGGAGGCTAAATTTACGCCAAGGATTATGGTTCCACCAACGCCTTTTAAATCGGAGGCAGTAGCAAGAAAACCAAAGTCAGCATACCCTTTTTTCTGACCGATAGCCAGGATTGAACACAAAACGAAGAAAGCCGAAAGTATTAATTGCTTCATTTATTAAATATAGGAATTAGTATACTTTTCTTGTAAGCGACCTCCAACAAACAATAGTTTAAAAATTTCCAACTTAAGAAGATTGTTACTGATGAAGAGTGAGAAAAAAGAGCAAAAGAAAAGGGCTCCGTTCTTACGCAGCCCTTTAGTTTCAACCCTAACGATTAAGTGCACGAATGCTGATAAAAGTAATAAATGGTTAATTCAAAGTATTGGATAGGAAATTCAAAATATTGGATAATTCGTGCCTATTCTTCTTCGAAGGTAGAGATAAAGGCATTGTAAATATTGAGCATAAGTACCCTTTTTTCCTGGTTGTAATTATACATTTCCAGTAGTAGAACTTCGCCGTATTTTGGTATTAGGCTGTGGGAATAAAACCAAGTAATCACACCAGTTAAGGCGCGATGATCTCCGTCATTCAATAAGCAAGCTTGTACTTTAGTATTTTAAGATGAACCTCTGATGCAACATTATCACTATTGTACCAGGCTTAATGTAATAGGTGTTGGTTCTGACAGACCACTACTAAATGGTGGGCGTTCAAATCTATGGAAACAGCTTTTTTTCTACGAGGTCTTTTGCTTCGTATAGTAAGTCCATCCTCATTGCTTTAAAAAACTATCAGTAATTACGATTTCTCTAATTTAAACTGGCGCAGTTTTAAGGGAGAAGGCCAGTTGCATACTATTGTTGTCTTTGAAAGGGTACTGAATTCGGTTTTTCTTCTTTGTAGAACGTGTTGGCCATAAACGAAAGTGGAATACCAATGCAAACAATTAAAATAATTACATTAATAAGAGTATTAACTATAGTAAATGGTCGGTTACCAATGTTTGATAAGGGAACAACAACTAAATTCATAACCATCCAAATAAAAAGTCCATAAATAACACCTGTCAGAATTGCATTTTTTGAAAAGGATTTTATTTTAGGAAATAGCCAGAAGAAAAAGATGGTGAATGCAACTGCAATAATATAATGTAAAACAAGTCCGGCCACAATCATCCTATTGCCACCAGAAAATGCTTCTTTGCCAAAAATGCCACTTGCTACAAACTTTAAAACATTAAAAACGTTTTTCTCTCCTGTCTTAATAAAGTAATATATAAAGGCTGATAAAATATCTAAAGTCCCAACAATTAATCCTGCCTTTATTATCTTAGAAATTAAATTGTTCATTTTGCCTGTTAAATTTAAAATTCTATAGTTCTTACTAAAGTTATACAAGCTATTGGGTTGCAGTTCTGGTCTTATAAGCAGAGTATCTGTTACTAACCCTCGTTTTGCCGGTGGCCCTACTCCTAACAACAACCTTGATTAATGGTCCCGCATCTGTTTCATCAAAATTCTATCACCAAATCATACCCAATTAAACAGTAAAAAAAATTTTGTAGCTGGTGTACATGCCTTATATCGGTAAGCAGCCTGTGAGCAAGTGTATTGCCGGGATGATATACCATCACTTTAAATGTGTTTAGATCATAATTAAAACCCACCAGAGGAACCTTGTTAAATATGTTTCTTTGACCCACTTGTTCCAAACCTGATTTCAATAATATTTCACGCGTTAAGGGGATAGGATCAAACATGCTTTCATCATATACCCCGTTACCCTGCTCATGTTTGATACGGTTTTTTTCGAGCCCGAATACCTGAACATAATTATTAATACCATTTGTTTGGTTATCTTCTGTATTTGATATTATCCAGTTTCCTATTCTTAAGTCGATTGCTTTTATCATAGAATCAAAGTTAGCAACTTATAACTTCTGCATCTCAATTGTTAGGAGAAGTGTTCCTTATAATTTTACAAGTGCAGCAAAGGGAATTTCTATTAATATATTTCATATCTAAACGTGGTTATTTTAATTTCACTGTTCTAATCAGGTAATTATGGTAACAGAAAAGGAGAAATTAGCGGATGAAGTTATACAGGCTCATAAAGACGCAGGCGGCATATTGGATTGGGCGAAGCTTAAGGCTAAACACAAGAAGGAAAGAAGAGGAGTGGACGATCTGGTTTATAAAATAGTGCGTGAATTTTTAATTGAAAAAAGATTAATAACATCGCATAAAAACGGTACGCAATTAACTGAAGCAGGCAGAGAGTGGATTAGTTTTGAACACGAACGTGAGGAAAAGAAAAGAAGACAAAGACAAGAACGTGTAAGTTATTTTACCAGGAACAAATGGTTGTGGGTACTTTTTGTTGCCGTGATTGTTATAGTTATATTACTAATCTTTTTCGAGCCCATTAGAAATTATATGAGCCCCTATATAAATAAATAAAAGATACTTTAGATTCAAACCCGTAATAGGATTACTTGATCGAAGAAATTTCGGTACCGCCTAAATTGCTTTTGGTTTTTATTATACCGACACCTGCGGCAAACCATTCGGTGCCATTTAAATCCAGAGGTATTTCCATACCCATAGCGTTAACAATGATTTTACCTTTATAAGAAATTCTAAAGCAGTCCCACGAACCTGCCGGAGTTGTTATTTTCTGTTTACCCTCCACTTTCCGGTTAGTGATCTTTACTGCTACATGCTGCTGCATGCCACCGCGGTTCATATCCATTGCAAAACTTGCATTTTTCAAATTGTCGCCAACTTTCATTGCTGAAGGATATTCTATAAACGCGCTTTCACCTTTTGCGTTTGCTGCAGATGCAAATTCCTGCTCCTGCGCCATCATCATTTTCATATTCATCATTATAACGCCGCCCTTGCACTTTACATTATTCGTGCTGTTAGCCATCATCTTTCCTTTTGAGTCAAACATTTGCAACTTTATATTAGCAGTTGTAATGCCTCCTGCTGATGATACTCCCGAAACAGAGTAGACTTGCTTACCATACACTTCTCCATTTTTGTTATAGATTGTATTGTCAATAGTCCTGTTGTTTTGAAGCAAGTAATAACCAAGGCAATTTTGGCAATAAGAGGATATTGAAAGTAATAGTGCAACTGCGAATAATATCCTTTTCATTCTAAAAATTTTGTAATGCCGAATAGCATTAAAGTACATAGAAAAAATTATACCTG